>OHAD01000314.1_pt1 | contig 59448 bp, 48 predicted proteins | sample 1577011 | NCBI WGS metagenome assembly OHAD01 (sample SAMEA3541510, study PRJEB24748) | human gut metagenome | biome: human gut; feature: human-associated habitat; material: faeces | place: China | collected 2012 | reverse complement strand
GTCGCCATCACCCTCGGCATCCCGACCGTCGTCGGCGCTGCCCATGCTGCCGATACCCTGGAAAACGGCGAAGTCGTCACCGTAGACGCCAGCCGCGGCACTATCTTCCGTGGCGAAGCCAACGCACGGTAGGCCTCGCCTGTAGTCCAATCTTTGTAGGGGTCGCCACGTGGGCGACCCGTTAGGAAATTGAAGAATTTTTCTAGCAAACGGGTTGGGAAATCATATATATCCTGGAGCGGGCGCCCCACGTGGTCGCCCCTACTGAAAAAAAGGCTGTCGCACGAAGGCTTCTACCATTATGCGAGGTTCCTTAAACTTTATAGTTTGTAGTACGGAGTTTGTAGAAGATGGCTTTAAATTTTTTACCATTTGCTAATCACTAACAACTAGCCACAACGGACCGCCCTTTGGGACGGCCCCTACGATAAAAGGGCTTGTCGCATATGCGACAAGCCTTTTTTTTACACTCCCATGAATTCCAACATCTGGATCATGCCGGGCACAAAGGTATCGACGTCCAGCGATTCCTGAAGGGTATGCTCCCCGTGGCTGCGGCAGAAACCGAAGGAAATGGCCGGGATACCCTGGCCCATGGGAATGTTGGCATCGGTGCTGCCGGCAATGCACGGCGTCGGCAGGCCGTGGCGCCGCCGGATGGCCGTGATGCGGTCTGCCAGGGGATTGGTGTCCAGGCGACTGCAGGGCCGTTCGCCGAGCAGCTGGGTTTTGATGTGGACCGTTTCCCCTTCAGTATGGGCCAGGAGGCTTTGAAAAGTTTGGTCCAGCTTGTCCAGTTCATCAGCATTTTCCGAGCGCAAGTCGACAGTGAACACGGCCTTTGCCGCAATGGAATTGACCGTCGTGCCGCCCGTGATGGTGCCGACATTGTACGTCGTCTTTGGCTGGGATGGCACGGACAGTGCATAGAGCTGGCTGATGATGCGGGCCGCTTCGGCAATGGCATTGGACTGGCCGAAATGCATCCAGCTGTGGCCGCCGGCGGCTTCGACGGTGACGGCATAGCGGCGGGAGCCGACAGCTGTCGTCACAAAAGTATCGAAAGTACAATCGACGGCGACCACTTCGGCAATGCGGCCGTGCCAATCGGCCATGACCTGCCGCATTCCCTTGAGATTGCCCAAGCCCTCTTCGCCGACGTCGAAGGCAAAGAGCAGACCTTGCGGCGGCGTGAGCTGTAAATCGTGGAACATTTTGATGATAAATAATAGACCGGCGATACTGGCGCTGTTGTCGCTGCACGACGGCGCTGACAAAATGTGACCTGTCTGGCGGATGTGGATTTCCTGCAAATCCTGGAATACCGTATCTATATGAGCGGTGTAAAGGGCGACCTTTTCACCGCTTTTTACATGGCAGGGATAGACCACATTTCCTGCGGCATCACGATACGCCCCGGCGGCGCCCCATTGATGCAAAAGATTCAATATCCATTCGCCCTTGGCCTGTTCATGTCCGGTCGGTGAAGGAATAGAAATAATATCACAAAGCCATTCCATAAAATCACGGCCGTGATTCCGTACGTATTGCTCAATCTTTTCATTCATGATGATGACTCCTCTCTCAGCATGGTAACCTTATTATAGCATGAAGGAAAAAGCAGGTCGCAGTTCGCAGGCCGCAGTTCGCAGGCCGCAGGCCGCCTCGGACTCAGATGCGGCTTCGCCGCGACAGACTCAAACTGACAACGACGCTTCGGGAAGCCCTTAGCGCGTAGCGGGACGCCCTCTGGGCGTCCCCTACGGGATCGCATACAGGCGATGGGGGAGAAAGAGGTCATAGATTGCAAAAAAACACGGCCAGCGGCCTTGTGCGTAGGGGCTGCCCTTTAACCTCTCAGACCGCCTTTGGCGGCCAGCTCCCCTATAAAGGGAGCCTTGTGCAGCCCGTTGTGAGGTTTGGCCATACCTATTCTTGTATGATGGTAGGTTTTTACGAGTTACGAATCACGAGCCACGAGCCACTATTTTTTCACGAGCCGAGGGTCATTCGAGGCGATGTTTGTTATTTTGAGTTTGTTACCGCGTAGCGGCATTTGAGCCCGAGGCGAACGGCGAACTGCGGCCTGCGACCGGCGGGCCGTTAGGCCCCTATATATGATTATCATTATCTTTTAATTATGAAAATGACCGCTTACGTCAAAAAAACGTCGTTTTGTGACAAATCTGTCTTGTCGTCAAAATTACATCGTATAATGCAAATATAGATAAGTTATCTTGCTAAGTAATAGATAGAATTTATAATTGTCATCTTTAAAACAAAAGGAAAAAGATGATAAAAACAGATAATTTTGTTGAAATAATCTAAAGAGTATACGAAAGTATAATATTCAACAAAATAATTTTATATTACACTACAAGCAAGGAAAGTCATTGTATATACAATCTAAAAGTAATTAAATGCTGTTTACGTTAATATATTCGATGACAAGACAAAGGAGGCGGCAATTTATGAATAAGATTTATAAGGTAGTATGGAATACAGTTCGCAATTGTTACGTAGTTGGATCCGAACTGATTAGCTCAAAATCGGGCAGACATAGCACATCGAACGGCAAGTCTTCGAGTTTGAAAGTTACCTTGACCGTACTGGCGCTCTGCGGAATGACGGCTTTAGGAAGCGGAGTGGCTCCTGCGTATGCAGCGGATGGAACGGGAGCTGTAACGGCAAAGAATCAATATGTTGCATTAAAGTTTTCAGGACCTAAAGATGGTGATTCAAGGGCTAAATTCAGTAATGGTCAATGGCATACTACTTTTAATGGAGAAAAATATGATACTGTTGACAGTGGTATGAGGGATAGAGATAATCAGCCCATTCTTTAATGGGTCCGTGAAGGTTATTCTCTGACTATGGTCGACGGCCAGCCCTATACGTCGTTGTCTAGTAATGGCCGCCGGGCTGATGTCAGCTGGACGGGTGATGCGAATGCCAAGCCGTCGGATATCTTAGAAAGCGTTACTTCGACTCATGTCCAAACGAATGTGACGACCAATGTTGGCGAAACGTTGCAGCAAGTCAACGCTGGGACCTATGCCGGCGTGAGCAATTCTGGTGGAACAGAGGTTGACGGCAGCTGGAATTACATCGTCAAAGACTCCAGTTGGAAAGGTATTGTCAGTGATTCGAATTATCGCAACGGATATGCTGACTTAGTTTCTAGTGGCAAGCCCAGAGGCTTTGTCAGAACTACGGATGCGGGTTCTAAATTAGCTTGGAACGCTACCCTCAGCGCATATACGTATAATGGCAAAGTCGTTGATTATAGCAATATCTATGTCATTGATGGGGAAATCGGTGTCTTCACCAACGCTTCGGGATCAGAAGTCTATATGGGAACGGTCTTTGGTAAAAATAATGAAGTCTTGATGACTGTCAAGAAATCTGATGGCAGCTACTACAGCTATTGGGGCGCTGAAGTCAATGACGCTGGCGCTACGATGGATACCTATCGGGTAGCCGAATACCAGAAAGACCTCAACGTCTTGCGGGACAATGACTTTGCGCTCTATCATAACGATATTAAGTCCGTAGATATGAGCACGAACGATTCTTCGGCAACTATTTCCCTTATGCGTAACGGTGATGGTACGAGCAGTCCGGCTGTCGATGGGACATTGACCATTACTAATGGTGGCGGCACAGGTGGTAATGACACCTATGTTCGTATTTCCAACACGACGAATGGACAAGAAGTTTCTAAGACCTTCACGACAGGCTCGAAAGTCAGCGCCATTGGGTCGACTGATGCTACGACGGGGCTGACGATTAATGGTGTCGATTACACGATTAAAGCCGGTAAAGATTATAAGGCCGGCGCAAACATCCAGATTTCTCCTGATAATACGATTTCTGCTACGGATACGAAGTATACTGCGGGAGCGAATGTCAGCATTGATGAAAACAATGTTATTTCTGCTGTTGATACGGATACGAAGTATACCGCCGGAAAAAACATCACCATTGATGAAAATAATGTTATTTCTGCCCAGGAATATAAGGCAGGCACTAATGTAAGTATTGATGAAAATAATAAAATCTCGGCAAAAAATACTACTTTGACCAATAGATCTGCAGAAAAATCCGTTAACGCAACATCTGGTGGTGTTACTTATACCATTAAAGATACGGATGGAAATGCAGTGACTTTGGAAGATGTGGCCAGTGCGACGACTGTTAATAAGTTGATTGACGGAGCTAAAGTTCATTACTTCAGCGTCAATGCGTCAGCTAACCAAGGAAATTACAATAATGATGGTGCTGGCAACTTATCCATTGCTATCGGCACCAATACGGCGGCTACGGAAGAAGCAACGGCGGTAGGAAATAACAGTACAGCCGATGAAAAGTCGGCAGCCTTTGGGTACTCTAGCGATGCAAGGGGAACCCGTGCGGTAGCCCTGGGTGCAGAGTCCTTCACTAATGGGAGCAACTCAACTGCTATCGGCTGGGGGGCTGCGGCTGGATACTATAAATCTGATGCGGATCAGGTGATGGCTGAAGCGGCAACGGCTGTTGGTTCTCAGGCTGAAGTTCATGCTAACTACGGGACAGCTGTTGGACAGTCGGCTAAAGTAGATTCAGAAGATGGGACTGCTCTCGGAATGGGAGCTCAAATTTGGGGAAATTCCGCTAAAGGGGTAGCTGTCGGTCGACGTGCATCCGTTGGTGGTAATGGACATTCTGCAGCGTATGGCATTGCTTTAGGTGCCGAGAGTCAGGCAGAAGCTGAAAACGGAATTGCCATTGGTTACGATGCTGTAGTTTCGCAACCTAATTCGGTTGCGCTCGGTAGCCATGCGACGACCAATCCTGTAGTCCAAACTTCGTTGATTACGATTCCTAACACGAATACCACCTATAATGTGAATGGAACAAATCCGGTTGGAACCGTTAGCGTTGGTTCTGCTAATGGTTTGCGGACGATTACCAATGTAGCTGCTGGCCGCGTTAGTGAAACTAGCACTGATGCCGTCAATGGCAGTGAACTGTATGCCGTCGCTACGGAAGCAGCAAAACATACGACCATTACAACAGAAGAAGGAAGCCGTATTACCGTAGACAGCAAAACCAATTTGGCTGGAGGGACGGAGTACATTCTCGACTTTGATTCGTTTGGATTGGCCAATTCTAGCTTGAATAACCTTACGAATCAGGGGAAAACTGTTATCACCAATCTTGCAAAAGAGGTAGAACGCCATATTAAGCCCGTTACGTATGCAGTAGATAAGAATGGCACCGTTACTATGACCTATGTTAATGGCAAGGGTGAAACTGTTAATAATATGACTGCGACTATTACGGGCATCGCCAAATCGGATCTGTCGAACATCACTGAAGAAGGCGATACCTATATTACCCAAGTGGCTAACAAAGCTGTAAAAGTTATCGATGGTGAGAACACGACAGTTACGCCGGGTAAAGATGGCGATGTCACGACTTATGCTGTCAATGTTGATACAAGCGGCAAGATTGAACAGAATAATACCAACATCGTCACAGGCGATACGGTTTACAACGCTTTACAGAATGTCAGCTGGAAAGCCCAGGTCAATGGAAATAATGCTAAGACCGTTGCGAAAGACGGCACGTTGAACTTCATTGATGGCGATAACATCGATATTACCAGCAACGACAATGGAGACATCAAGATTTCTACGACGGGACTGGCAAGCTCGGGCGATCTCTGGACGGCTCAGGCTGGCGGTACAGATGTCAAAGCTGTCAATCAGAAAGTCAACTTTGTTGGAAGTGACCATATTACCGTCACTGGAACAGATGGTCAGATTAAATTTGAAGCTACTGGTCTGGCAGATACGGACCTCACCAACATCACGAATGATGCAATAACAAAGATTCAAAACATCGCTAAAGGCGAAGATGTCCATATTAAATCTGATACCTATACGGTAGGTAATGATGGTTCCGTCACCATGACCTACGTAGACGGTAATGGAAACAAAGTTGATGGCACGGCTAAGATTACGGGCATCGCCAAATCGGACCTCACCAACATCACAGAAGGCGGCAAGACGGTCATCAATAACCTTGCCAAAGAAGCTGTGAAAGTTGTCGATGGTACGAATACAAACGTTGAAACTGTACCGACGACTGATGGTCATGCGGAATACAAAGTCAATCTCGATAAAGATGTCAACTTGGGCGATACGATTTATCTGAACGGTTCCGATGGCTCCATCAGCGCTAAATCGGGCGGAGCCCAGCTGGCTTTCAACAGCAGCGGCTTGACGGTTTCGCAGGCTAAGAATGGCTTGACCAATGAAACGAGAATCGATGGAGCTACGATTACGGTCGATGGTAGTGCTGGTAACCAGACGATCATCAACGGTTCGACAGCCCACATCGGCAGTGTCCTGGTCAACGGTGGCAGCGGAACGGCTACGATTACTGGCTTGACCAATAAAACAACGGATTACACCGGTTTTGCAAACGGCAGTGGCCGGGCAGCTACGGAAGAACAGCTGAAGGAAGTTGCAGGCAAAGCTGGTGAAGCTATCGAAACGGCTGGCAAAGGCTGGAACCTGACGACTAACGGTAAAGAATCTAGCAAGACCAACATCAAACCGGGCGGCACGGTAGACTTCTCCAGCAGCAATGACAACTTGCTCATCAGCAATGCTGGCGCAGACCTCTCGTTCTCCCTCAGCGACAATCTCGACCTGACTAAGAATGATTCTAAGAAGGGCAGCGTCAAAGTCGGTGAAAATACGACATTGACGGATGGACTTCTCCAAGTCGGCACGGATGTTTCCCTCACGGCCAGTGCGCTTAACGTAGGCAAATCGTCCTTGACGACAAGTGCCCTCACGGTTGGCGGCTCGACCTACATCAACTCCAGCGGTATCAATGCCAATGGCAATCGTATTACTGGAGTGGCAGCTGGTATCGAGCCTATGGATGCGGTTAATGTGAGCCAGCTCTACAACACGAATCAGGCCGTCATTGCCAACGCGGAAAACATCAACAGTCTGAGCCATTCGCTCAACAAGCTGGATAGCCGCATCAATCGTGTCGGTGCTGGCGCAGCCGCTCTGGCAGCCCTCCACCCGCTCGATTTTGACCCGGACAACAAGTGGGACTTCGCAGCTGGTTACGGCAACTATGCCGGCGCCAATGCAGTCGCTATCGGTACCTACTATCGCCCGAACGAAAACACCATGTTCAGCATCGGTGGCAGCTTCGGCGGCGGCGAAAACATGATCAACGCCGGCGTCAGCTTCAAACTCGGCAGCGGCGGCAGCGGTATCACGACGTCCAAGACGGTCATGGCTAAGAAGATTAAAGAACAAGATGAACTCCTGAAAGCACAGGATGCTAAGATGAAAGAACAAGACGAAAAGATTGCTAAACTGGAAGCTCTTGTAGCCCAGCAAGGCGAAATGATTCAGCAGGCACTGGGCAAGAAATAGTGCCATAGCGATGAGGTTGTCGCACCAAGTCAAGATTACTTCAGGCGACAACCTCATTTTTTTTCGCAGGTCGCAGTTCGCAAAAAAAATACACGGCCCATGGCCTTGTGTGTAGGGGCTGTCCCGATGAGGGCAGCCCGCTGCGAAACTTTGCCACAGCCTATTCTGTTATAATGGTATGTTTGTAGGGGCTCGCACGTGGCGAGTCCGCTAGAGAAATTTGGCTATAACTTATCCGAGAGCAGGCTTTTACGAGCCACGAACAATGAACCACGGCCTTTCTCTCGGATTCATATGCGGCGTTCCGCCGCGACATACTCATGATAGTATTACGACCATGTACCGTCCGTCATAAATTCCGGCTATGCCTAGGATTCACGGCGGGACGCCCGCCACTGCTGTCCGTTCTGGCAGCCGCCCTGCACCTCCCGATAGTCGGTACCTGGCGGACCAGAAAGGCTTTGGGCGTCCCCTACAAAATTTCCCTTTTGGTTGTAAATGCAACAGAAATATTTCTTTCTTTTTGTTATACTTTACGTGTACTCGATGAGAGCAGAGAATTACGAATCACCCATTCAATTTATTATATGTATGAAATACAGGAGGTTTTCACCATGACAAAAGAAAAACAGATGTTTTGTTTCCAGTGTGAACAGACCGCTATGGGTACTGGCTGTACCGGTTGTGCCGGTGTTTGTGGCAAATCGGCTGTTGAAGCCGGCTTGCAGGATGTTTTGACCGGCGCCCTTGTTGGTTTGGCCCGCACCTGTCAGACTGCCGCTCCGACGGCTAAGACCTATCGTACTATCCTCGAAGGCATGTTCACGACCATTACCAACGTCAACTTCAACACGACGACGACCCAGGCTATGATCGATAAAGTTCACGCTGAAGCCGCTGCCCTTTCGTCCACTCCCGCAGCTGACTACGATATGAACCAGATGTGGAACGCTGACGAAGATATCCGTTCCCTTAAATCGCTCATCCTCTTTGGTATGCGCGGCATGGCTGCTTATGCTTATCATGCTCTCATGCTCGGCAAATCGAGCGAAGAAGTCGATGCTTTCTTCGTCAAAGGCTTGTCGGCCATCGGCGAAGACTGGGGCATGGATGAACTCCTCCCGATTGTCATGGAAACAGGCAAAGTCAACTTGACCTGCATGGCTCTCCTCGATGAAGCTAATACGTCTACTTATGGTACTCCGGTTCCGACGACAGTTCCTTTGACGGTTGAAAAAGGCCCGTTCATCGTTGTCACCGGCCACGACCTGAAAGACTTGGAACTCCTCCTCAAACAGACTGAAGGCAAAGGCATCAATATCTATACGCACGGCGAAATGCTCCCGGCTCACGCTTATCCGGAATTGAAGAAATACAAACACCTCAAAGGCAACTTCGGCACGGCTTGGCAGAACCAGCAGAAAGAATTCGACGGCGTTCCCGGTGCATTCCTGTTCACGACGAACTGCCTCATGCCGCCTCGTAAATCCTACATCGACCGCGTCTTCACGACGGAAGTCGTTTCCTTTGACGGCGTAACTCATATCGGCGAAGACAAAGACTTCACGCCGGTCATCGAAAAAGCCCTGGAACTCGGCGGCTATGCAGAAGACCAGCATTTCACCGGCATCAACGGCGGCAGCACCGTTACGACTGGCTTTGGTCATGGCACGGTCCTCTCCGTTGCTGACAAAGTCATCGACGCTGTCAAAGCCGGCGCTATCAAACACTTCTTCCTCGTCGGCGGTTGCGACGGCGCTCGTCCGGGCCGTAACTACTACACGGAATTCGTTAAACAGACCCCGGCTGATACGGTCGTCCTCACCCTGGCTTGCGGCAAATACCGCTTCAACGACCTCGACCTCGGCGCTATCGGCGGCTTGCCGCGCATCATGGATATGGGCCAGTGCAACGACGCATACAGCGCTATCCAGGTAGCTGTCGCTTTGGCAAAAGCCTTCGACTGCGGCGTCAACGATCTGCCCTTGACCCTCGTCCTCTCGTGGTACGAACAGAAAGCTGTCTGCATCCTCTTGACCCTCCTCTCCTTGGGCATCAAGAATATTTACCTCGGCCCGACACTGCCGGCCTTCGTCTCCAAGAATGTCCTCAACTACTTGGTAGAAAACTTCAACATCACTCCGACCAGCACGCCGGAAGCTGACCTCAAAAAGATTTTGGGATAAGAGGCCGGAGTTTATAGCTTGTAGTTTGCAGAGAAAACCTTCAAATTTAAAGCCATCCGCTAACAACTAACTGCTAGCCACTAACAACTTTAAAGGGCTTGTCGTCGTGCGACAAGCCCTTTTTCCTTGACGCCTTTTTTTTCTCTTGTTATAATGAATTAACACAAAAGAACAAATACAAACATCATATGATGAGAAAAGTATGTAAGGATAAACATGAGGTGAAGTGTATGTTACCAGCAGAACGACGGCAGTTTATTTTGAACGAACTATACAAGAACAAAGCTGTAACGGTCAATGACCTGGCCCAGCAGCTTGATGTCACGACGATGACGATCCGGCGGGATTTGCAGCATTTGGAAGAAGGCGGCTTAGTCGAAAAAAGCCACGGCGGCGCTGTTTTGGTAGAATCTTCTGTCAAAGAAGCGACGTATCGCAATCGTAAATTAGTCCACATTGAAGAAAAGCGGCGCATGGCGGCAGCGGCCTTGCCTCTTATCGAATCGTCTATGAGCATCTATCTCGATGCGGGTACGACGAATTTTGAGCTGGCTGAATTGATGGCCAAACAGCGCTGGGATAATCTGACCGTCGTGACCAATGATTTAGCCATTGCCCAGGTCCTGACTCCGGTCATGGGGCTGTATGTCATCCTCTTAGGCGGCCATATTGACGTCGAATCCAGTTCGACGTGCGGCGTCTTGGCGACCAATATGGTCCGGGCCATGCATTTCGATATCTGCTTTTTAGGGACTCAGGCCATCACGCCGGATTGGCGCATCATGACGGCCAATGCTGAGAAAATCGATGTCAAACGGGCTTGTCTTCAGGCATCGGATAAGGTCGTCCTCCTGGCAGACCATTCTAAGTTCAAGAAACATAAACTCTATTATATCCTGGACCTCTGGGATATGGATGTCCTTGTCAGTGACTATCAGGCCAGTGCAGAAGAAGCGTCCTTATTTGAGGAACACCAGGTTCAGTTTATCCGCGTTTAAGGGGGGAGAGCACATGCATCATTTTGTCATCATTGCCGATGATTTTACGGGAGCCAATGATACAGGCGTCCAGCTTTGCAAGCACGGGATTCCTGTCGATGTTATCCTGGATACGGCACAGATAGAAGCCAATGGCAACAGCCTGTCAATCGACAGCGAGAGCCGCGTCGTTTCCGGCCAGGAAGCCTATGACCGCGTGTATGCGGCCGTACAGCAGGTACAGCAAACCGGTGGCTGCCGTTTTCTGTATAAGAAGGTCGATTCGACGCTGCGCGGTCATTTGCAAGAAGAAATCCGGGCTGTTGTCGATAGCTATGCGCCGGAACTCATCATCTTTGCGCCGGCTTATCCTGAGCAGGGGCGGACTGTCGAAGCGGGGCGGCTTTGCGTCCATGGGACACCGCTGCTGGATACGGAAATCGCCCGTGATCCGCGGAATCCCTTGCAAGAAGATCACGTGCAGCGGATTTTGTCGGCGTGCCTGCAGCAGCCGGTCTGTCACTATACCTTCGATGCCATCGAGGACGGTCGTCTTGACTTTACAGGGCTGGCTTATTCCTTTGATACGATGGAGCAGGCGCAGCTGGAACGGATTGCTGAAAAAGCCGGTCAGACTGGGAAGAAAGTTCTGTGGATCGGTTCTGCCGGCTTGGCCCAGGGAATATTACAGATACAGCAGCGGGAGCTCCCGGCCATGGCCGTTATCGGCAGCATCAGCAGTAAGACTATGGACCAGCTGGCGTATTGCCGGAACCAGGGCTTGCCCGTCGTGACACTGGACATGAGGGCCCTTTATGAAAATCAGGATGGAAGGACAGCGATTCAGAAAATCGTAAACTTTTTGCAGTCTGGCCAGAGCGTGGTCCTCACGGGAGCTGCCTGCCGCCAGGATTATGAAGATTTTGCTGCCTATGGCCGGGAAAGGGGGATTTCTACGGATGAATTGGCCGAATTTACCAAACAGACCCTAAGTCGGATGGTGCCGGCTATTTTGCAGGAAACCGCCGTGAGCGGTTTGTTTTTGACCGGTGGCGATACGGCCATTGCCGTCATTTCGCAGTTAGGGGCCAGCGGGTCCCATATTGAACGGGAGATAGTGCCCGGTTTTGTGCAGGGCCGCTTGCTGGGAGGCAGCCAGGAAGGATTGCCTATCGTCACTAAAGCCGGTGCCTTTGGTACGGAAGAAGATATTTTCCGTTGTATCCAGGAACTGAAACGCAACTAAAATATTTCTTTTTAGTTCTAAAATGTTGTTTTATGTTATAAAATCATACGTATAGAAAAATAAAAAAAAGTCAGGAATGAGCGTTAGTATGCCATTCCTGGCTTTTTTTATACTATTTTATTGGAAATTGTCTGTAAAAAACGATGAAAAAATAGCATGGAGTATATAGATAAAAGCCATTGACTTATTTATGGTACCACTCTATAATTTAATTAACAAAAACAAACAAATTTAAACAAATAAGAACAATGATGAAATTTTTATTTTGTTATATAGGAGGATATGTGATGAAATCGAATCTTGTAGGCATTACTATGGGCGACCCGGCTGGTATCGGACCGGAGATTTCCCTCAAAGCCATAGATGCTAAACCGGAGTATCAGCAATCTGTCTTGATTTATGGCAGCTATGATGTACTCCAATACTATCATCAACAGCTTCAGCTGACGACGCCGCTGGTACGCATTGAAAAGGTACAGGACTTTCAGCCAGGGAAAATCAACGTCATTTCTGTCGTCGATCTGGCTATCGGCAAAGATATTGAAATCGGGCAGGTATCGCCCATTGCCGGTGATGCGGCGTATCAATATATTGCCAGGGCCATTTCCGATGCTTTGAAAGGCGATATCCGCGTCGTCACGACGGCTCCCTTGAATAAGGAAGCCCTCCATAAAGGTGGTCACAACTTTGACGGTCATACGGAAATCTTCGCCACCCTGACGAAGACGAAATCCTATACGATGATGCTTTGGAGCGAACGCATGTCTGTCGTCCACGTATCGACTCATTGTTCCCTGCGGGAAGCCTGTGATAGAGCAACGAAAGCCAGGGTGCTGGAATGTGTTCATCTGGCCGATAAGGCGATGAAGCAGCTGGGCGTCGAAACGCCGCGGATTGCTGTTGCCGGCTTGAATCCCCACAGTGGCGAAGCCGGACTCTTTGGCCGGGAAGAAATTGATGAAATCATCCCTGCTGTCCAGGCAGCACAGCAGGAAGGCCTTGATGTTGATGGGCCTGTCCCGCCGGATACGGTCTTCTTGAAAGCTTATAACGGTATCTACGATATCGTCGTTGCTATGTACCATGACCAGGGACATATTCCCATGAAAATGGTGGCCTTTGATTCCGGCGTCAATGTCACGCTGGGCCTGCCCATTATCCGGACATCCGTCGATCATGGCACGGCCTTCGATATTGCCGGCAAGGGCATTGCCAAGGCGGACAGCATGTGCTATGCCGTCGATTTAGGAAAACGATTTGCAGAACATTAAATTTTACATATATTCACAAAGGAGCGAGATTCATTATGTTTAAAGCAGAAGGTTTGATTACACCGGTTGTTACGGCGTTGACGGAAACGGAAGAATTCAACAAAAAAGAATACCAGGCTTTTATCAATCATTTGATCAAAGCCGGCGTCCATGGGATTTTCCCGCTGGGAACGAACGGTGAATTCTATGCGTTTTCGGCTAAAGAAAAACTGGAAATCATCGAAGCTGCCGTCGAAGCCGTTCAGGGCCGCGTTCCCGTCTATGCTGGCACGGGCTGCGTTACGACGAAAGAAACGATTGAACTGTCCAAAGCCGTCCAGCAGATGGGTGGCGTCGATTGCTTATCTATCATCACCCCGTATTTTGTAAAGGCTTCCCAGGCTGACTTGATTGAACATTACAGCACCATTGCCGAAGCCGTCGACATGCCAATCTTGTTGTACAACATCCCGGCGCGGACAGGCAATGCCATTGACTGGAAAACCGTCAAGGCCCTGGCAAAATATGAAAACATCATCGGCATCAAAGATTCGAGCGGCAACTTCGATAACATGCTCAAATACATCGAAAATACAGATCCCCGCCTTAACGTATTGGCCGGCAGCGACTCCCTCATCCTCTGGGCCCTCATGGCTGGCGGCACCGGTGCCATTTCTGGCTGCTCCAATGTCTTCCCGGAATTGATGGTCAGCATCTATAACTACTGGAAAGAAGGCAACATCGAAAAGGCCAATGAATCGCAGAAGAAAATCAGAGCTTTCCGCAATGTCATGCAGATGGGCAACCCGAATTCGGTCGTCAAATTAGCTGTCAACATGCGCGGCTATCACGTAGGACCGGCTCGCCAGCCGTCGAACTGCACGGATCCGGCTATTAAAAAAGCGCTAGAAGATGTTTTTAAACTGTATGAATAATTGCATGTGATTTGAACTAGGAGGTGCTGCCCTTATGGGAGCTGTAACATTTACGACGGGGGAAACCGCGTTCATTCTCGGGATGGTCTTTATATACATTGCCATTACAAGCTGGCTCAGTGTCAAGCTGCGCAGTAAGACGAGCGGCGAATTCATGAATGCAGCCAAGACAATGCCAGCTTTGATCGTAGCTGTCTTATTGATGACAGAATTCATTGGTGCGAAATCGACGGTTGGTACAGCCGAATCGGCTTTTAAATACGGCATGGCCGCTTCATGGTCTGTCATCGCCGCCGCGGTTGGTTATCTATTATATGGTTTGTTCTTCGTTAAGAAATTATATCGGTCCGGTTCGTTTACGATTTCCGGTGCGATTGCCCAGAAATACGGTCATTCGACACAGCTCATCGTTTCGGTCATCATGATTGCCGCCTTGCTGCTGGTCAATGTCGGTAACTATATCAGCGGGGCAGCTGCCTTGACGCGCATTATGCATGTCAACATTCCCATGGCTATGCTCATCATCGCTGTGGTCAGTACCTTCTACTATGTTTTGGGCGGGATGAAAGGCGTAGCTTATGTTACTGTCATCCATGCTTTCATGAAGTACCTTGGCGTCATCATCGTCATTGCCGTAGCCTTATCGCTGACCGGCGGTATTCAGCCCATTGTCGACGATCTTCCGGATTTCTATTTCACTTGGGACGGTCATGTAGGAGCTAATACCGTCTTTGCCTGGATTATTGCCACGTCTGGTTCTATCTTCTCTACCCAGTTCGTTATGCAGGCTATTTCTTCCACGAAGAGTGCCCATGAAGCACAGAAGGCTTGCCTCTACTCGGTCATTCTTTGCCTGCCTCTCGGTTTGATTCTGGCCGGCATCGGCGTCTGCGCCCGCTTCTTGTATCCGGATATGCAGGCTTTGTATGCCCTGCCTGTCTTCATCCAGCATATGCCGCTGTTCTTGTCGGCCATCGTTACGACGTCCATCGTCGCCGCTGTATTCGTCAGTGTCAGCACCGTCGCCTTGGGGATTGCATCCCTCGTCGTAGCCGACTTCTATGTCCCTAAATTTAAACCGGCTCCGGAAAAACAGTTAAAGATGACGCGCTATATTTCGATTGTCATCGGCTTCCTGCCGTTGCTCTTCGTCTTCGGCGTTCCGGAAATCCTGAAACTTTCCTTCTTTACGCGGGCCTTGCGCCTGACCATTTCCGTCGTCGCTGTCCTGGGCTTCTATCTCCCCTTCTTTAACAGCACGCGCGGTGCCAACGTCGGCCTTATCGTATCGGCCGTCGGTACAGCCGTATGGTATATCCTGGATAATCCCTTCGGCATTGACAACATCTATATCGCGTTGATCGTACCGGCTGTGGTCATGTTCTTTGAAAAAGTCTTGACTGGCGGATCGGGGCCCATCGACGTCGTACCGGCTGCAACAGAAACTGAGAGCCAGGTCGCCCAAACAGATGAAGCGACAGCCCGTGCTAACAAGTAAATAAGGAGATTGACCTATGATTGTCGGAACTACTCATACGATTCAAAACGAAATGTTATTATATCCGGCAGCGATTCAAAAAGGCATACAATATTTATTATCTGCCAATCTGGATGAATTACAGCCTGGAACTATTTATCCCATAGAAGGCGATGCGATTTTTGCCAAAGCTTCAGCCTATATGACCGAACCTGTTTCCCAGCGGGCGGCTGAACGGCATGAAAAGTATATCGACATCCAGTATATCCTTTCGGGACGTGAAAAAATCGGTATCGGCCGCGTAGAAACGGCCGGTACCGTCAAAGAGGATGCATTGGCCTCTAAAGATTTTATGAAATATAATACGATTGAAGATGAAGTTTTTGTGACACTGACACCGGGAACCTTTGTCATCTGCTATCCCTGGGATGTACATCGGGCGAATTGCAATCCGGAAAATACACCGGTTCCGGTTAAGAAGATATTGGTCAAGGTCGCTGTCGATTCATTGCAGCAGCCATAGGAGGAGCATATGGAAACTACATTTGATGGAATCATTCGAGAAAATAAACAAGCTGGTTATCAGGAGGCTTTTATTCCTTCTGAAAATCCACAGAACCATGCGTCGAATTTATTGGAACTTTCCAATGGCGATTTATTATGTGTCTGGTTTTCAGGGACCCAGGAAGGGGTCAGTGACATTTCTGTCTTCCTGTCGCGCTTGAATCGCGGTGAATCGTCCTGGTCGAAACCGATGCAGTTGTCTTTTGATACGACCCGGTCAGAACAGAATCCGGTTTTATTTGAAGATCCCGATGGTATTCTGTGGCTCTTGTATACGGCTCAGAAAGCAGGGAATCAGGATACGGCCTTCGTCCGTTATCGTCAGTCCAAGGACAAAGGCTATACGTGGTCTGAAATCAAACCGTTGATTGAAGAACCGGGGACGTTTATCCGCCAGCCTATTACGGTGCTCCCCAATGGTGACTGGGTATTACCGATTTTCCGATGCGCCGTCCAGCCTGGCGAAAAATGGGTAGGCGATCATGATACGTCGGCTGTCAAAGTATCTCATGATAAAGGCAAGACTTGGGAAGAAGTGACGGTCCCGAGCAGTGTCGGCTGTGTCCATATGTGCATCAATGTGTTGCCTGATGGAACCTATGTGGCGCTGTACCGCAGCCGCTGGGCCGACCACATCTATCGCAGCGAATCGAAAGATGGAATCAACTGGACGGAACCGCAGGCCTTATCGCTGCCCAACAATAATTCATCGATTCAGGCTGCTTCTTTGAATGACGGCAAGCTGGTCATGGTATTTAATAATATCAATGCCGATGACAGCGAACAGCGCCGTGCTTCCTTGTATGATGAAATTGAAGACGATGTCGTCACTGATGAAGAACGCCGGGTCTTATCGGATGTTCCCCAGGATCCGAAAGGGCGCAAAGCGGTCTGGGGTATCCCGCGGGCGCCGATGACCGTAGCTATTTCGGAAGATGGCGGCAAGACCTGGCCCTATATCCGGAATATCCAGGAAGGCGATGGCAGCTGCCTGAGCAATAATTCCGTCGAAAAGAAGAATCGTGAACTGTCTTATCCGTCGATTAAGCAGGGGAAAGATGGCAAGATTCATGTAACCTATACGTATTATCGGCAGACGATAAAATATGTTTGCCTGACGGAAGAATGGATTAAAGGGAATCACTAAGGAGGCTTTTATACTATGAAACAATGTCAGTTAACCATTCCGGGCGTGGTTTATGCCGGCCCTGGTAGTGTAGAAAAAATCAATGAAGTATTGCAGCGGGAAAAGGCACAGTCCGTCTTGCTGTTTACCGATAAGGCGGTCCGAGGAGCGGGCCTTACGAAACGGGTCGAAGAAATCTGCTCGGCTGTAAAATTGACGGTTATTGACGATTTGGCCTCGGAACCTTCCTACCAGGATGTGGAACGCGTCATCGATGAAGTCAGTGTTGCCAATATCGACTTGGTCATTGGTGTAGGCGGCGGCAGCGTCATGGATGCAGCTAAGCTGGCCAGCATCGTCATCGGTGCCGACTATGGCGTCCGCGACTTGCTGAAAGATCCGACGATTGCCAAGAAATATATTAAATCCCTGATGATTCCGACGACTTGCGGGACAGGTTCGGAAGCAACCTGCAATTCCATCGTCGCCATCCCGGAAGAACAGTCTAAACAAGGCATCGTCAATAATTGCATGATTCCAGACTATGTCATTCTCGACGCTGAAATGATCCGCCATTTGCCGCCGAAAGTTCTGGCTGCCACCGGCGTCGATGCCCTGGCGCACGTCGTCGAATGTTTTACGTCGAACAAGGCGACGATTCTCAGCGATACCTATGCGATTGAAGGGGCCAAGAAGATTTTCCATAACATCCGTGAAGCCTATGCGGATGGCGATAATATGGATGCCAAGACGGAAATGCTCATTGGCGCTTTTTACGGTGGTGTTGCCATTACCGGTTCCGGTACGACCGCTGTCCATGCCCTTTCCTATCCGTTAGGCGGCAAATACCACATTGCCCATGGTGTTTCGAATGCTATCCTGATTGCGCATGTCATGGAATTCAACAAAGATGCCTGCACAGAACGGCTGGCCGCTCTCTGCGATGCCGTCTATCCTGAAAAATATGCAGAAACAGCAGACAGCAAAGCCGATTATATCATTTCTGAAATCAAAGATATCGTCGCCAAAGTCCATATCCCGACGAAACTCGACGAATTCGGCGTCAAAAAAGAAGACCTCGACTTCCTGGTAAAAGCCGGAAGCCAGCAGACCCGTCTCTTAGTCAACAACTGCAAGGAATTGTCCTTGGACGATATCCGTTATCTCTACGAAAAACTATTTTAACCGAATCCGCCAGAACCGCCAAAAGGGCTTGCCGCATGTAATCGTGCGCAGGCCCTTTTGGCCAGCCACCGTATGCGTAGGGGCGTCTGCCAAAACGGATAGCTGTGGCTGGCGGTCCGCTGTCAGATTTCGCCACAGCTCATTCGAGTATAATGGCAGGTTTTACGAATCACGAACCACGAGCCACTAACAACTAGCCACTCAAAAAGGCGCTGTCTTCATGCGACAGCGCCTTTTTACTCAGGGCATACTGATCCCTTCCTGGTGGTTCATGGAGAAGCCGCCTTTTTCTACGTCGTCGAAGTCGAGGGACGGGTCGTATTCTGGAAGTTTGGTCAGGCGTTTGACCAGGCCGAAGGGCTTTTTCAGGGAGAGTTTGTCTCCTTTGCCCGAGAGGACCCAGAGGACTTTGTAGCCTTTGGGCGGCGTCTGGAGTTTTTCTTCGCCTTTGCCGTCAGTGAAGTAGACGACGAGGTCGACGCGCTGTGTATTGGCGTAGGCGAAGACCGGGGAATAGGCCGTGCCGCCGCGGATGTCCAGGCGGCCGCGGACGTCGTCCATAGTGCGGATGCGGTAGGTACGGCGGATTTCATCGTCACATTCGGCGACGATGATTTCATGGTTGTAGCAGCGGACCAGGTGCAGGACTTCGCCGATGGCCTGGCGGAATTCGGCGTCGGTGATGCTGCCGCTGATGTCCAGGCCGATGAGGATTTTGGCCGTATGGGAGCGCAGGCAGCCCGGCAGGTCCAGCCGTTCTGGCTGGCGGCGGTTGCGGCGCATGGTCGTCTTTTTCCAGGTGCTGGTGACGGAGCCGACGAGCTTTTTCAGGTACCAGTGCCAGGGCAGGTCTTCCTGGGCATCTTTCAGGGCTGCAATCATGCTTTCCAGATAATTCGACAGTTCGCCCTTGCACGACGCGTCGATGTATTTTTCTGTGAATTTGCGCAGTGTCTCTTCGTCGATGTCGTCGCCTTCGTCCCATAAATCATGGGTCTTGGCCGGGTCGTAGGACACGGCGATGGATTCGTCGGAATCGCTGTCCGATTCGGGCAGGTCCTTCTTGTCGGTCCGCAGGTCCAGGGCGCCTTGAATCTTATCGACGTAGTATTCCAGGCTTTCAAAGGGCTTTAATAGCAGGGCATAGTTCATGTTCACCCATTCCAGGGTCGTCGAGAAGGGCGGCAGGTGGTCGAGGTAGGTGTTGACGACGACGTCCATGGCCAGATTGACGGCCAGCTTGCTGTATTGCTGCCGCAGTTCTTTGGCCCGGATGAGGTGGAGCGATACGACGTGGAGGATTTCGTGCTTGATGGTGCTCTCCATCTGTTCCGGCGACAGGGGCAGGAAGAGCATGGGGTTGAAATAGAGGTGATACCGCGTCCCCTTGAAGTTGGTCCCCGTCGGTGAAGCCATGTCGAAGCGGATTTCCTTGACCATTTGGAAGAGGAAATAGCCGAAGAAATTGTCTTTGTCTTCCATCAAGTGGCCGGTGATGCGGTCCAGGAAGGCGTAGAATTTCTTTTGGAAATCGGCCGGCACGTCCGGGACGCTCCCTGTCCGGCGCTGTTCGGCGAGGACGACGTCGGCTACGATAGATGCCTGCTGATAGAGTAGATTGGCCGCAATGGGCAGTGACTGTTCCATAAGCTGTTACCGCAGGGAGCGGAAGGCGGCGAAGTAGCTGTCGATGAAGTCGTCGTTATCCAAAGCGCAGGCATAGACTTTGGGGTTGGCGGCTTTCATGTCCTTCATGACGCCGAGGCGCAGGTCGACCGGGTAGAGGGCCAGGAAGGCTACGAAGCGGGATAGGAGCGCCTGGGCCTGGCTGTCGTCGAGGCGGAGTTCATGTTCCAGCTGTTTAAGGATATTCTTGGCGGCCAAATAGAGGCGGGTGTGGCTTTCGCTGGCAATCCGGCTGGACAGGGCCGGGTCCAGGGACGGTCCGCCGAAGACGTCGTCATAAGCGATGAGGGGCTGGGCGTCGGACGTGACGAAATGGACGAATTCCTGGGCGATGAGTTTGCCGACGTTGCCGCGGATGACATTGTAGAAGACGCCCTGCGGGATGGCCGACGGGTCCTGTTTATAAATGTGGTACAGCTTGGAAATGCGTTCGTAACTGCGCGGCGTCGCATTGATATCGTCTTCGTTGGTCTTGTCCAGGTATTCCGGGAAGGTGGAAATGAATTCCATGACTTTTTCTTCGATGCCCGCTGTCGAGGCCCAATCGAGCCACTGCAGGTAATCGGCTTCCATATACAGCCAGACGAAGCGGTTCTGCTGGGCCGCATCCATTTCGACGACTTCGTAGTCGTAGGAATCGGCCGGGTTCATGGCGGCGATGATGTGGACCGACGGTGATAAGACGTAACCGTTGATTTCGCGGTTGAGGATGAGGTTCATCAGTTCCTGCTGGACGGCGTGGTCGCAGCGGTTGATTTCGTCGATGAACAAGAGGACCGTCTTGCCCTTGGCGATTTCTTCGTCGATTTTGCGGAGTTTATGGTGAACGGCGTAAATCGTCGTGCCCGCTTCGACCGTAGGCAGGCCGCCGATTTCCCCTTCTTTGAGGAGGTTGCCGTCGATGCCGACGAGGCTCCAGTCGTTCTTGGCAGCCAGTTCCCGGGCCAGGGAGGTCTTGCCGATACCCGTTTCGCCGACGAGCAGTGGGACTTCGCCGGCTTTGAGGACTAATTCTACGCTTTTGAAAGTATCTGTAAAGTTCATGATTTCGCTCCTATTTCAATGTCAATTTTTCATCTACTGTGATGCGGCGGGCTTTCTTGCTGCCGCAATCGTCGACGAGGAGGACTTTATCAGCCGGCGTCAGGTCGACGGCGCTGCAGGTAATGAAGTTGCGGACGTAGTCTTCCGGCACGTCATCCCGGGACAAGACGGCCTTGAAGGTGTTGCGCCAGTCATCGGGCGTCAGGGAAATGCCCTTAGGCATATATTTGCTGACCAGGACGTTGCGGCTGAGGAAGTGGAGGAATTCTTCTTTGCTGATGTCCGGGATGAGGCGGATGGCCTGTTCATTTTTGCTGATGGCCAGTTCTTTCGCTTCTTCTGTCGGTTTTTCGATGTAGCGCAGGGCTTCGTAATTGCCGCGGATGGCAGCCAGCTGGACGGCCGGTGTCGGATGCTGGATGTATTTGATGGCGTCGTAATTCTTTTCTACGGCCCGCAGCTGCAGGTCTTCGTCCGGGTCTTTGACGTATTTGATGGCCCAGCCGGACTGTTCCAGGGCGGCGTCAATGAGTTCCGGTGACGGATTTTTGATATAGCTCAAGTTGTTCCAGCCGGACTGGACGGCTTGCAGGAGCATGTCTTCCGAGGGATGGTCGATGAATTGGATGGCCCGCGCCGTGTTGGCGACAGCGGCTTTCTGGACGGCTTCGGAAGGATGCTTGATGTATTGCAGGGCCAGGCCGTTCATCTGGACAGCCAGGAGCTGCATTTCTTCCGACGGATTTTCGATGCGGTCGATTACATAGGGATTGTTGCGGATCATATTCATATATTTTTCGTTCGTCATGTCAGGTCCCCTTCATTTCATATAATAAAGATTCATTGCCTCTATTATACAATAGCTGCGGGCCGGAGGGAACTATTTTAAGTGGTTGGTGGTTAGCAGCTAGGGGCTAGGGGATGGTTTTAAATTTTTTACCATTTGCTGCAAACTTAAAACTCAAAAAGGGCTTGTCGCACGACGACAAGCCCTTTAAAGTTGTTAGTAGCTAGTTGTTAGTTGTTAGCGGATTGGTTTAAATTTAAATGTTTTCTCTGCAAACTATAAACTCCGCACTACAAACTATAAAGTAAAAGGGACCTCGCATGATGGTAGAAGCCTTCGTGCGACAGCCCCTTTTCTGTAAACTATGTTGATAGAGAAACCTCTCAGTCAGCTTCGCTGACAGCTCTCCTATAAGGAGAGCCACTGCGAGCCACGAACCACTAGCCACGAGCCACTAGCCACGAACCACGAGCCACTAATCCTTCTGCGGCGTGAGGGCGGCGAAGTGGTGCAGGGCCGTGTACATGTCGCGGACGTTTTTGAACTGGACCGTGTCGATCTTGACGGCATAGTCTGTTCCATCGGGCCGGTAGACCTTGGTCAGGTCGGCTTTCAGGTCGTATGTCCCTTTGCGCTTGTTGGCATGCAGGGCCGCTTTGTATTCGTTGATCTGGTGGATTTCCTGGCCCATCTGGAAGACCAGGTCGTCGCGGATGCCGGCGTATTTTTCGACGTACAGCGTCAGGTTCATGTTTTCGATGCTGTTGGGATAGTCCATGGTCTGCATGGCCCGGAGGGAATCCATATCGGCATAGACGATGCCGTCCGGGCTGGTGCTGATGACCCGGTAACGGCTGGGATTATTGACCAGGGTCTGGGAATCCATGGCATTAGCTGTCAGGCAGCCCAGGGCCAGGAGTAGGGACGCGCAGAGTGTCGTCATTTTTTTCATCATAATGATTCATCCTTTCTTGTATTTGATGAGTTAATTGTTTATCCTTATTATACCATGAGGGCCTCGTCTACTACAAGCGGACGGAAACGGGCCGGCATCGAAATCGATGGGAGCGAAGTCGTCCCATGTGTATACATAAAATGCCCACTTTTTTCTTGATAAAAATTTTGAAATATCATAAAATTATCTTATGGAAAACGCAAAGAAAGGAAAGGGTGCTATGTTAGATTTTCGTATCCATACATTTTTGTGCGTTTGCCGTCACATGAACTATACCCGGGCTGCTGCGGAACTGCACATCACACAGCCTGCCGTTTCTCAGCATATTCGCTATTTAGAACGCGAATACGGGACCAAACTCTTTAGTTACAAGGGGAAACACCTGCAGCTGACCCAGGCTGGTCACATCCTTTGGAATGCCGTGACTGCCATCAGCCATGACGATGCCATCTTGAAAGAGCATCTCCGTGATTTGCAGCATAACCGCTCCTTGTCTTTTGGTGCGACGCCAACGGCTGGCGTGGGGATTCTCGATAAGTTGGCTGACCTGCTCAAGCATAACGACGATATGAATCTCCGCATGGAAATTGCCGATGCTGAAAAACTGCTCCAGTCCCTGGATGATGGTGCCATTGATTTCGCCATCGTCGAAAGCTCCTTTGACCAGGGGCGCTATGAATCGCTCTTATTTTCTAATGAACCGATTGTCGCTGTCTGCGGCACAGGCTATGAAGCGCCGGAGGAAATGACACTGTCTGAACTCATGCGCTATCGGGTCATCGTCCGCGAACGCCATGCCGGCGCCCGCCGGATTTTAGAACATAAGCTGGCAGAACAGGGGTACACACTGGAACATTTCCCGGCCCGCTATGAAGTAGGCAGCTTGTCGGCCGTCAAAGGGCTGGCCTGCCGCGACTGCGGTATTGCATTTTTATATGAAAAATCGGTTCAGAAAGAACTGGCTGACGGGACGCTGCGGCGCATTGTCGTCAAGGATTTTTCCGTCATGCACGCATTTTCATTCTTGTGGCGCAAAGGCAGCATGTATCGCGCTTTATTCACACAGATATACGACCAGTTGAAGGACGGAGTCCTATACGTGCTGCTTTTTATTTCTCATACATTTTGAAAGGGTGAAGAGAACATGTTATATTCAACAGAAGTTAAGAATATGTGTCCCGTCACGAAAGGCGCATATCACGGACCGGCACCGATTCCGGAAGAAGGCGAATGGGTACAGGTAAAGGAAATCAAAGACGTAAGCGGTCTGACCCACGGTGTAGGCTGGTGTGCTCCGCAGCAGGGCGCCTGCAAGCTGACCCTCAACGTCAAAGACGGCATCATCGAAGAAGCCCTCGTTGAAACTATCGGCTGTTCCGGCATGACTCATTCTGCTGCTATGGCTTCGGAAATCCTTCCGGGCAAAACGCTTCTTGAAGCCCTCAACACCGACCTGGTCTGCGATGCTATCAACGTCGCTATGCGCCAGCTCTTCCTCCAGATCGTCTATGGCCGTACCCAGACGGCATTCTCCGAAGGCGGTCTCCCCATCGGCGCCAGCCTGGACGACCTCGGCAAAGGCCTGCGCAGCCAGACCGGCACCATGTTCGGCACGAAAGCCAAAGGCACGCGGTATCTGGAAATGACCGAAGGCTATGTCACCCGCATGGCACTCGATGAAGACAACCAGGTCATCGGCTATGAATTCATCCACCTCGGCAAAATGATGGAAGCCATCAAGAAAGGCGTCGAACCGGCGAAAGCCATGGAAGACGCAAAAGGCTATTATGGCCGCTTTGAAGAAGCAGCTTCGTATATCGATCCGAGACAGCAATAGGAGGGCAAAACCATGGAATTATTTGAAAGCTACGACAGAAGAATTGATAAGATCCTCGGCGTACTGAAAGAATACGGTATCGGCAGCGTTGAAGAATGTCGCGATATCTGTGCAGCTGCCGGCCTGGATCCCTATAAAATCGTCAAAGACGTACAGCCTATCGCATTTGAAAATGCCGGCTGGGCATACACCGTTGGCGCCGCTATCGCCATCAAGACCAATGCACGCACGGCTGTAGAAGCTGCGAAAGCTATCGGCATCGGCCTCCAGTCCTTCTGCATCCCCGGTTCGGTTGCTGAAGACCGCAAAGTCGGCCGCGGCCACGGCAACCTGGCAGCTATGCTCTTGCAGGATGAAACGAAATGCTTCTGCTTCCTTGCAGGCCACGAATCCTTTGCAGCTGCTGAAGGCGCTATCGGCATCGTCCGCAATGCCAACAAGGCTCGTAAAGTGCCTCTCCGCGTCATCCTCAACGGCCTCGGCAAAGACGCTGCTCAGATCATTTCCCGTATCAACGGCTTCACCTATGTTCAGACCCAGTTCGATTACAAAACGGGTGAACTGAACATCGTCCGTGAAATCCCGTATTCCAAGAGCGAACGGGCCAATGTCCGCTGCTTCGGTGCCGACGATGTCCGCGAAGGCGTCGCTATCATGCACCACGAAGGCGTCGACGTTTCCATTACGGGCAACTCGACCAACCCGACCCGCTTCCAGCACCCCGTTGCCGGTACATATAAGAAAGAATGTATCGAAATGGGCAAGAAATACTTCTCCGTTGCATCCGGCGGCGGCACAGGCCGTACACTCCATCCGGACAACATGGCTGCCGGCCCGGCTTCTTACGGCATGACCGATACCATGGGCCGTATGCACAGCGACGCACAGTTCGCTGGCTCTTCGTCCGTACCGGCTCACGTAGAAATGATGGGCTTCCTCGGCATGGGCAACAACCCCATGGTTGGCGCATCCGTAGCTGTAGCCGTAGCCGTAGAAGGCGCTGCCAAAGCTGGCAAATTCTAATAAAATCCGTATGTAAAAAAGGGGCTTGTCGCACGACGACAAGCCCTTTAAAGTTGTTAGTGGCTAGTTGTTAGTTGTTAGCGGATGGGTTTAAATTTAAAGGTTTTCTCTGCAAACTACAAACTCTGTGCTACAAACTATAAAGTAAACGGGGCCGCGCATGATGGTAGAAGCCTTCGTGCGACAGCCCCTTTTTGCAGTCAGCGGTTAGCTGTTAGCCGTCAGCAGATGGCTTCAAATTTAAAGGTTTTCGCTAAAAACTACAAACTCCATACTACAAGCTATAAAGTGAAAGGAATCTTGCATGATGGCATAAGCCTTCGTGTGACAATGGCCCCCTACTATAAATGTGGCGAAAAAAATGGTATAATTAATTATCTATGTTACAAATTTGGGAAAGGGGTATTCCATGGATACGACAAAGAAGATAGCCGTTATGCTGGGGGTGTGCTTCATGACGTCCCTGTCGGTGGCTGGTGCGACGTTCCATCCCGGTGACAAGGGACATCAGATTACTGAAATCCAGCAGGCTTTGACGGCGCATGGTTATGATACGGATGCGGATGGCGACTATGGCGATTCGACCAAGGCCGCAGTCCGTCAGTTCCAGGCAGACCACGGACTGGATTGTGATGGCATCATCGGCGCCGCTACGTATGAAGCCCTCATGGGGGAAGCCATGCCGGAAAACAGGACTTCGCAGGGAGGGGCGGCTTCGGACGCTTTGCCGGCTGTTACGGCAGACAATGAAGTCCGCGTGATCCAGCAGGCACTGGCCAATAATGGCTATACCGTCGATGTCGATGGCGTTTTTGGCGTTGGGACGGAACAGGCCATCCGCCAGTTCCAGGCCGACCACGGGCTGGAAACGGACGGCATCGTCGGTCAGTCGACTTTTTATGCCCTTACCGGGCAGAGCCTGCCTAACGGCCCTATCCGCCGTTTCGGCAATGGCGGCTATAATGGCCTGGCCCGCGTCGAAAGTCCGGCGGCTACGCATATCCTCGACATTGCCAACCAGTATATCGGCGTTCCCTATATCTTTGGCGGTTCGACGCCGTCCGGCTTCGACTGCTCCGGCTTCACGCGCTATGTCTATTCGGCAGCCGGCATCGATTTGCCGCGCAGTGCCGACGAACAGTATGGCGTAGGTTATTCCGTTTCCATGGCTAACCTGCAGCCTGGCGACCTGGTCTTCTTCTCGACGTACGACTCGGGCATTTCCCACGTCGGCATCTATATCGGCAATCACCAGTTCATCAATGCCGCCAGCGATGGCGTCAGCATCTCCGATATGGACAGCAGTTATTGGGCTGCCCGCTACATCGGAGCCAAACGCGTCATGTAATGTCAGAAAAACTCCTACAGAAAAATCAGAATTTTTCGGCTACCGTCAGCAAAATCCGTTCCTTATAATAGAAACCGTAAATTGCGGAATTATGATTACGGATTTTTGCAACGGAAGGAGTTTTTCACTATGTTCAACCTGATTTGGAATTTTTTCAAGACCGCTCCGGATGCTCCACAGATGACGGATGCCGCGGCGATTAAGAAGAAATTCAATGCCATGCGCTGGCGCGTCTTTGCGTCCATTACTATCGGCTATGCCTTTTACTACATCATCCGCCAGAGTTACTCGGTCATCAAGAAGCCGCTCCTGGCTTCGGGTATCGTCACGCCGACGGAAATCGGTATCATCGGTTCTATTTTCTTTGTGACCTACGGTCTTGGGAAGTTCACCAACAGCTTCCTGGCAGACCGGATGAACAATAAACGGTTTTTCTCATTCGGCCTGTTCATTTCCTCGCTTACCATGGTCGGCATGGGGCTGGTCAATTCCTTTGTCCCCCTGGCCGTCTTGTGGGGCCTTAATGGCTGGTTCCAGTCGTATGGTGCCGGGCCGTCTATCGTTTCCCTTAACCAGTGGTTCAGCAATAAACAACGCGGGACCTTATATGGCATCTGGTTCACGAGCCACAATCTCGGCTCTTCTTTCGCTTACTTTGCCATTGCTGCCATCGTCTCCATGTATAACTGGTCTATGGGATTCATTTCGGCCGGCATCATTTCCCTGGTCGGTACGGTCTTCATCTACTTTGGCATGAGTGACCGCCCGGAAACGCAGGGCCTGCCCAATGGGGCTGTCTACTATGGGGAAAAGACACAGGAACAGATCGACGAAGAAAAGAAAAAATCCGTCGGTGCCATGCAGTGGAACGCTGTTGTCAAGAATCCGGCCGTCTGGATCCTCGGCTTGTCCTCGCTCTGCGTCTACATTGCCCGCTATGCCATCGAAAGCTGGGGCGTCGTCTATCTGACCTCACAGAAGGGCTATGACATCATGGGCGCTGCCGGCGTCATGGCTTACATGCAGGTAGCCGGTATCTTCGGGGCTCTGTTGTGCGGCGTCATTTCTGACAAATTCTTTAACCACAAGCGCAACATGCCGGCCTTGCTGTACGGGATTTTCTACTCCCTGTCGATTGCCGGTTTCCTCTGGGCACCGCAGTCGTTCACCATGGATATGCTGTGCATGACCTTCTACGGCTTCACGATGGGCGCCCTGGTCTGCTACATGGGCGGCCTCATGGCTGTCGATATCGTACCGAAGCGCGTCACCGGGGCAGCCATGGGCATGATCGGCCTGCTCAGTTATGCCGGTGCCGCTATCCAGGAATTCATCACTGGGAAGCTCATGACGATTACCGTCGTCAACGGCGTCAAGACCTATGATTTCGGCATGGCTACGGAATTCTGGGTCGGTGCCGCCATCGCTTCGACCGTATTGGCCCTCCTCGTATGGAACGCCAAACCGAAAGAAGATTGATTCGTTAATTTGAAAGAGGTTGTCTTGATGTGACAACCTCTTTTTGCGCATCTCCATCCTGTATGATATGGTAAACGTAATGATTTATGGAGGTAACAGATGAAACGGGTCCTTTCACTGATCGTGCTGGTCATGCTTTCTTTGTTCTGCGCAGCCTGTGTCCGTCCGCAGGGCTATATCGACTTCACCCAGCCTCAGGATACGCATCCGGCTGCCGAGGAACCGGATACGAGGCCGCTGCGTATCGCCTTTGCGTCGGTCATGTCGCCGAAGGAAACGCGGCAGGTATACCAGCAGATCGTCAATTATATTTCGCAGCAGGAAAACCGGCCGGCCATCCTCATCCAGCGCCGGACCTATGAAGAACTGAATACGCTGTTGGCCAATGGCGATGCCGACGTGGCCTTTTCTTCGACTGGGGCCTATGCGGCTTATCAAGGTCATGAGCCCATTGAACTACTGGCCATGACCGAGACGAATGGCTCGTCGTATTATCAGACGTACATCATTACGGCCGCAGACAGCGACATCACCGATACACACCAGCTCCAGGGGCGGATCTTTGCCTTTACGGACCCCTTGAGCTATTCTGGCTGCCTGGCCATTACCTTCCGCCTGGCCCAGCAGGGGACGACGCCGGAGCAGTTCTTTAAGCGCTTCTTCTTCACTCACGGCCATGACAAGTCCATCTGGGCCGTGGCCAATCACTTGGCCGACGCGGCTGGCGTGGACAGCCAGATTTACGAGCTCATAGAGCAGACGAATCCCCAGCTGGCCCGGCAGGTGCGAGTGCTGGAAAAGATGCCGGAAGCGCCGACAGGGCCTATCGTCGTGCGCAGCAGCTTGGACCCGGAAGAAAAGGCGTCCTTGCGGCGGATATTCTATACGATGCACGAAAACCCCGATTTATCGCGGTCCATGAAGACTATCGTCATCGACCGCTTCGTAGCTCCCGATACGGCGGCTTATGAGCAGTTCAAGCGGCAGTATGCGGAACAGAGACGATTGGCAGGGACTTGATATGAGAAACTATACACTCTATGTAAAATTTAACGCCCTCATCGTCGGCACGATCTTTGTCTGCGGCCTGCTGGCTGCTTCCCTGTTCCTTTACTCGACGAGCACCTATATGAATTACGAACTCGATACATCCGGGCGGGAGCTGGCGGCCTCAATCAGTCAGGTCATCAGTAACGATATCCTCGTCGATGACCGCTTTGCCATGACGGAACAGCTGCTCCATGCTCAGCAGACGAATGACCAAGTGCGGTATATCCTGGTGACTTATCCCGATGGCCGTATCCTGGCCAGCACGTTTACGGACGGCCTGCCAAAGGGCTTGCCGGAACGGCGCGACGTGCAGCACGACGGAGCCGATAAGACTGTGACCTTCGACAGTACGGAAGGATATATACGGGAAGTCGTCTATCCCATTGATGGCGGCCTGGTCGGCTATTTCCGCATCGGCTTGTCGGAACGGCCGATGATGCAGCTCATGTGGAAGCGCTTCGTCCAGACTATGCTGGTCATCCTGGCCATCTGTCTGGCAGCTTCCGTACTGGCTACGCGCTATGCCCGGGCTTTTTTGCGGCCTGTCCAGACCCTGGCCCAGGCTATCCGCCAGATCGGCCGCGGGAATTATAGTGTCCGCGTGCCCGTCGAGACGAAAGATGAAGTCGGGCGCCTGGCGAAAGCCTTCAATGTCATGAGCAACCGCCTGGCTGTAAAAGACCGGGAGAACTCGAAATTGCTGACCGCCCTGCGGGAAAAGGAGAAGACCCGTATCTGGCTCATCGACCAGCTCTTTTCTGCCCGTGAAGACGAACGGCGCCGCATTTCGCGGGAACTGCACGATGAGACGAGCCAGTCCATGGTATCGATGCTGGCCTATTTGCGGCTCATCATGGACCAGACAGAAGAGCCGAAGGTCCGGGAACTCGTCGCCGGTGTCCGCGATTTGACCCGCGAGACTCTGGAAGGCCTGCGCCATCTCGCCGTCAATCTCCATCCGCCCCTGCTGGATGACCTGGGCCTGGTCGTAGCCATTGAAAAGTATCTGGACACGTATCGCCAGACACAGCCGGGGCTGACCGTGACCTTCCATCATGACGGCGACATATCGCGCGTGTCCCGGCCGGTGGCCTTGTTTTGCTATCGCATGGTCCAGGAGGGGCTGACCAACATTGCCCGTCACGCCCAGGCCCATACCGTGACCATCGGGCTCCACGTCCTGCCGTCGAAGCTGACCTTGTCTGTCCGCGATGATGGCATCGGCTTCAGTGCGGACCGGGCCGAACGGGCCCGCCTGGATAACCATTTAGGACTGGTCAGTATGCGCGAGCGGACAGATGTATTGAACGGGACCTTTGCCATCGACAGCCATCCTGGCAAAGGGACGACGCTGACCATTTCCCTGCCGTTGTATTTGAGTGAGGAGGAAGAACATGAACATTCTCTTGGCTGATGACCACCGTATCTTGCGGACGGGGTTGAAACTATTGCTGGCCTCTCAGGACGACTGCCATGTCGTCGCCGAAGCCTCGAACGGACAGGAAGTCCTGGAGCGGCTGGAAGACACGCCTGTCGACGTCGTCCTGCTGGACCTTTCCATGCCGGTCATGAATGGCATCGACTGTCTGCGGGAAATCCGGCGCCGCCATTATGATGTCAAAGTCCTGGTCCTGACCATGTACAGCGAGCAGCAGTACGTCACGGAACTCATGCAGCTCGGTGCAGACGGCTATCTCTGCAAGGATACGCTCGATGCGGAACTTTTCAAAGGGCTGCGCTCTGTCGTTTCCGGACACCGCTACCTGAGTGAACGCGAAGCCCGGAGCCTCCTCGATGGCGTCCTCGACGGTGCCGGCCAGCATCCGGCCCTGTCGGCGCGGGAACAAGAAGTCCTCGTGGCCCTGGTCCATGGCCATTCCCTGTCGGCCATTGGCGACACACTGCACCTCTCGGTCAAGACCGTGTCGACTTATAAGACGAGACTCATGCAGAAATTGAACTGCAAGACCAAAGCCGAACTCGTAGACTACGCCTTGAAACATCATTTAATGTAAATCGGAAAGTCGTACGGAGAATTTGGCCGGTTTGCTGGGAGAGAATCATCCAACGTCTTGACGGGCGCCCCACGGGTCGCCCCTACAGTAAAAAAAGCTTGTCGCACGTGCGACAAGCTTTTTTTCAAAATGTTTTTTCAATAATCGCGACATCTTCGTCGCTGACGGTCAGGTCCGGTCCTTGGCGTAGGGCTTCGATGGCCTGGGTATCGACGACCCAGAGGGCCGGTGCCAGTTCGGCGGCGTGGTCTTTCATCCACGTTGCGATGGCCCGGGCGCCCTGGCTATAGGGCAGGGCGGCTTTGACGTAGCGGAAGTGAGAGCGGGGAACGGCTTTCATCGGCTGTTTCCATACTTCTTCGATTTCCAGGGTATAGTCGCATTCGTGATAGCCGTTGGATACGGCTTCGCGGCCGATGTCTTCCGTGTTCTTCTGGCCCATGTCGAGGAGCAGGTAGTCGTAGAGCAGGACTTGTTCCCATTTTGCCTTAAAGATATCCCGTTCAGGGAGAATCTGGCACGGGTCTTCGCTGTACAGGCGCAGCAGGTCCAGGACGAAGCGGAAGCGGTGGCGCTTGAAGGTGAAGTTCACGGCGTCGACATAGATTTCCCGCATGCGGATATACTGTTTCGTCTGTTCGCGGAAATCGCTGTCAAAATAGCTGATCGGCGTCTCGTGGCGGATATACTCGAACAGTTTCTCTTCCAGGGCCATCCCCTTTTGGAGGGCTGCCCGGCGGTCGGCCGGGGCTGCCAGGGGATTGCGGAAGGTACGGTTCAGCCGGTCCAGATAGTTCAGGCAGGCCGTTTCCAGGGCCAGGGCGCTGAAAGGGCCGTTATCATGCTGATGTGAAAAAATTTCGTCTTTTTCTGCTGCCGATAGCAATGATGTGGACATCGTGATCTACTCCTCTGAAAGGTAAGGATGTTCGGCTGCGGTACTCTGGATGGCCGCGTTGGCATCCTTGAAATAATCTTTAAACGACTGTACCCATGTCCGGGATGGGTGCGATAAATAGCCCTTGCTTTTCCAGATCAGGGCCAGGGTCCAATAGAGATGGGGCTGGACGAGGGGGACGGAGACGGCAAGGTCCGGTGAAATCCGCTGACAGATCGTGTGCGGCATCAGGGAAATCCCCAGGCGGCCGGCAACCATCTGGGCCAGGAAGTCCCAGTTGCTGGAACGGCAGACGATCTTCGGATGGGCCATGATTTCCTGGAAAGCCGAACGCAGATAGGGATTCAGGGAGAATCCGCTTGGGTAGAAGACGAACGTTTCGTCTTTGATATCCGACAAGGTCAGCGATGGCTGGGAGGCCAGGGGGTGATCCGGCCAGAGAACGACGTCGAGAGGTTCTTCGTGGAAGATGAAAAATTCATAAGGAATTTCTGTCGTAATCGGCAGGGCGACGAACCCGACCTGGATGAGGCCGTCATCAATGGCGGATACGACGTCTTGGGAACCGACTTCCTTCATTTCCAGTTCGATTTTGGGATATTTGTTGATGAAATGGGCGATGAACGGCGCGATGACGGAAGAGCCGATCATAGGCGGTACGCCGACGGACAATTTACCGGCATTGAGCAGCTGTGGCGACTCCATTTCTTCATTCAGCTGGGTGAATCCCTTGATGAGTTCTTCGATTTTAGGAAGCAAATAGGAACCCGTTTCCGTAAGCTCTACATTTTTCCCCTTGCGGTCGAAGAGCTGGACACCCCAGTGTTCTTCCAGGGCTTTGATCCCCTTGCTGATCGACGGCTGGCTGATGTGCAGCGATTTTGAAGCTTTGGTAAAGCTTTTTTTGTGAGCGACTTCGATGAAGTATGTCAGTTGGAATAAATCCATGATATAATGTTTCACCTCTCTTTAGTATTCTTATAGTTTACCATATTACGGAATGAAAATCCAATGATGTATACTTCTTTATAAATGGCGGTACTAAGCCGTTTTAAAGCAATCTGTGTTTCCTTAGCCTATCTAATTGTTAACAATAATTTGTACGAATTAATGCGCCCCTCTATATTTAGGGCGGCCAATCGTTGTATAATATGAAGTAGAATGGAGGAGGGATGGTTATGGCACGGCGATGGATCATGCATGTCGATATGGATGCGTTTTATGCTTCTGTAGAACAACGGGATAATCCGGCCCTGAAAGGCCTGCCGGTCATCGTCGGCGGCCTGATGGAGCGGGGCGTCGTCGCGACGGCGTCTTATGAAGCCAGGGCTTATGGCGTCCATTCGGCCATGAGCATGAAACTGGCCCGCAGGCTCTGTCCGAATGGCGTCTTCCTGCCTGTGCGCATGTCCCATTACCGGCGCATTTCTCATCAGATACGCCTGATCCTGTCCCATTACTCCCCCTTCATCGAACCGCTGGCCCTGGATGAGGCCTTCCTCGACGTCTCCGGCATGGAGCGCCATTATCCGGATATTGTCAACATGGGCAAAGCCGTAAAGGAAGAAATACGGCGGACGACGGGCCTCGTCGCATCGGCTGGGATAGCACCGAATAAGTTCCTGGCCAAACTGGCGTCGGACCTGCGCAAACCGGATGGCCTGGTCTGGATCCCCTATGGGACAGAGCGGCAGATATTGGCACCCTTGCCGCTGAGCCGCCTGTGGGGCGTCGGCAAGGTGACCGAAGAGGCCCTGCAAAAAGCGGGCTATCATACTATCGGCGACATCGCCGCGGCCAGTCCCGAAGCGCTCCAGCCCATCGTAGGCAATCAGGCCCAGCGGATTTACCGCTTGTCCATGGGCGAGGATAACCGGCCGCTGGAAGTACGGCGGCGGCCTCAATCTGTCGGCAATGAGCATACATACAGCCATGACCTGACGCGCGACGCCGAAGTGGATGAACAGTTCCGCCTCCTGGCCAACGAAGTGTCGTGGCGGCTGCGGCAGAACCGGCTCATGGGACGGACCATCACCATCAAGATACGCTATGCCTCTTTCAAGACCATTACCCGCTCTTTGACGCTGCACAGCATAGGGACCTGTTCGGAAGAACAGTTATATTTTTCGGCAAAAAAATTGTATAATAAGAGTAGAGGTCATGAGCCCATCCGCCTCCTGGGACTGACGGTCAGCCAGCTCCAGGCCTATCAGGTGCAGGGCGACTTGTTCTCGGAAGATGAAGAGACGAAGGCGAAAGTGACGGAAGCCATCGACAAGCTGCAGAAACGCTTTGGCCGCACGGCTATCATGAAAGGATTTCTTTGGGAAATGTCCCATGAAAAAGATACATAAGAACGATAAAGAAGGAGTTTTTGTTATGGCAATTTTTAAAGTAGCTGCCCACACGGGTGATAACAACAACGGGTACATCGAATACGATACAGAGACGAAAGAACTCGGCGTCCACTTGAACGACGACGTCATGAATGAACGGGCCCGCCAGTATTTGACGACAGAAAAAGTCTTGCACCAGTATACGGATTTAGCGCAATATAAGACCATCAGTACCGTCCCGACATCGAGCCTGGAAATGCTGAAACTGGCCTTGTGCTATATCTGGCGGGCTACGGGCATCCACATTGACTGGAGCCGCCCTGTCGATTAAGGGATAAGCCTCCGCTATAATCTATGAACAATTTATCCACATTTCCTGTGCACAAGGGTGACAGAAATGTGGATATTTTTTTGTGAAGCGCACGGTTATGCTGATTTTTTCAGGTGCATACTTTTTGGGGATTCGCAGGGAAAATGTGGATAACTTTCGTGGATAAATGTGTACCTCCGGTGAAAACAGCCTGAAAACGGGATGATTACGCGATTTTTGACGGGCGAACAAATGGCGCAGATAATGTGCATAATTCCTGAAAAAATGTGGATAAATGCTCCCGGCAAGTTATGCACAATATGTGGATGCATTGTGGAAAGGTATGCACAGGTGGACAAAGCATAAAATAGCCATTCTGACAGTGTGTGCACAACTTATCCACTTCATTTATCCACAATTTCCACAGCCTTGCCGTTTGTGGTATACTGGAGGCAATGAACACAATTAGGAGGAAATCAACATGAAAGCTATCATCGACGGACTCATTGTCCTGCCGAACGAAATCATTAACGGTCACGTCATTATGTATGAAAAGGATATCTGGCGCATCGTACCGCGCAAGCAGTTCCGGGCCGGCATGTGCTCGGAATTCATCGATGCCAATGGCGGCTTCGTCGTACCGGGATTCATCAATGAACACATCCACGGCTGTGCCGGTGCCGACACTATGGATGACGATGACCAGGCCCTGAAGACCATGCAGCAGGCCCTGCCGGCGACGGGCGTTACGTCCTTCGTACCGACGACGATGACCATGGAACAGGGACGCATCGAGAAAGCCCTCAGCCGGATCCGCCAGGCCCGGGACGACTATCAGGGCGGCGCCCAGATATTGGGCGCTCATATGGAAGGGCCTTTCATCAGCCCGGCCTACAAAGGCTCCCAGGCGGAAGAAAATATCCAGACTGCCGATTTTTCCTGGCTCGAATCATATGCCGACGTCATCAAGATCATCACCCTGGCACCGGAAACATTGAAGAACAAGAAATTCCTGAAGGACTGCCAGGACCACGGTATTATCGTGTCCATCGGTCACACGGCGGCCGATTTCGACCAGGCCATGGACTGCATGGACGCCCTCGGCAATTGCCATGTTACGCATTTATATAATGCTATGACGCCGTTCCACCATCGCAGACCCGGTGTCGTCGGCGCGGCCCTGCTCCATAAGGGCGCCTGCTGTGAATTGATCTGCGACGATTTGCACGTCCATCCGGCAGCGCAGAAACTGGCCTATCAGATGAAGGGCCGCGACGGCCTCATCCTGGTCACCGACTCGTTGCGGGCCTGCCTGCAGGGCGATGGCGAATCCAGCTTGGGTGGCCAGGAAGTCTTCGTCAAGAATGGTGAAGCCCGCCTGGCTGACGGGACCCTGGCTGCCAGCATTGCCCCCATGAACGAAGTGGTCCTCCATTTCCTCATTAATTCCGGCGCCTCCATTCCCGATGTCGTCGCCATGGCTACGGTCAACCCGGCCAAAGCCCTCGGTGTCTACGACCGCATCGGTTCCCTGGAAGAAGGGAAGCAGGCGGATATTACCATCCTGGACAGCAACGATTTCCATGTAAAACAGACGGTCATCGCCGGGGAGCTGGCATATAATGAAGAAGCCTAATACGAAGAGCGGCATTTTCCTGGCCCTGGCTATCCTGGTGCTGGCAGCCATCGGTGCCTGGTTCTTCTGGGACCGTTCGCCGTCGCCAGCGGGCCCGGCAGGGCCCTCTAAAGACGCTGTTCAGGAAGATGAAGCATCGCGGCTCGTCGCCAAGATGTCACCAGAAGTAAAGATCGGCCAGCTCATGATGATCGGCCTGGCCGGGACGACCATCGACGACCAGGGCCAGCGCCAGCTGGAATACTGCCATGCCGGGAATGTCATCTTATTCGACCGCAATATGGATACACCCGAACAGGTCCAGCATTTGACAAAAAAAATAGACACGACGATCCGCAAGAAGAGCGGCGTCATGCCTTTCATTGCCCTCGATCAGGAAGGGGGCCAGGTCCTGCGCATGCGCAAGGCCTTCCCACCCGTACCGTCTGAACAGTCCATCGGCCAGAGCGGCCAGCCGGCCCAGGCGAAACAGTGGGCTGTCACGACGGGCGATGCCCTGAAAAAGTTGGGCATCAACGTCAACTTTGCGCCTGTCGTCGACCTCGGTTCTCAGGCTGAACGGTCGTACAGCCTCGACCCTGGCGTCGTGACCCAATTCGCCCATGAAGCCATTGCCGGCTACGAACAGACGGGAATCTGGTGTTCCCTCAAGCATTTCCCGGGCATCGGCAAAGTCAAGACGGATCCCCATATCGACGGCGACAGCGTCAACAGTTCCAAGGATGACTTGATGAAGCAGGATTTGAAGCCTTTTGAAAACCTCATCAAGAGCGAAGACAATCAGAAAATGTTCATCATGGTTTCGAACGTCACCTTCCCGGCGCTGGACCCCAATCTTCCGGCCTGTGTCTCCAAGCCGATCATGACCGATTTATTGCGCAACACTTTCGGCTACCAGGGACTCATCGTTTCCGACGATATGGAAATGGGCGCCATGGCCAAGCACTATGCCTTTGCCGACATGGGCGTCATGGCCATCAAGGCCGGTGCCGATATGGTCCTGGTCTGCCATGAATATGCCCACGAACGGGAAACATATGACGGCCTCTTGAAGGAATATAAGAGCAATGCGGAATTCCGGGCCTTAGTCGATGAAAAAGTAACCCGCATCGTCCGCACGAAACTGAATCATCAATAGCTGCCTTTTCGATGCAGCAATAGATACAACGCGCCCAGCATACCGGCGTCGTTCTGCCGTTTGGCGAAGGCCAGTCCCTTAGGCGGCAGCATCATGGCCGGCAATCGCGCCGCTAGGGCTGCTTCCAGCTTCGGCCTCAGGATATCCTCTTGGGCCATGATGCCGCCGCCGAGGACGATGCCATCGGGATTGCACAGGCAGGCGATATTGGCCAGGCCATCGGCCAGATTCTGGCAGAATATATCGAGGACCGCTGCTGCCGTGGCATCTCCCTGACGGACCCAGGCAAAGCAAGTACGGCCGTCGACCTTTTCCGGGTCGGCGGCTTTTTTGCATGCCATTTCCCGGCAGAGGTATGTCGCCGAAGCGACGTCGTGGAGGCGGCCGGCAGGGACGCGCATATAGGCGATTTCCCCGGCAGACCGGCAGGCTCCGTGAAGGATATGGCCCTTTTCGATGAAGGCCCCGCCGATACTGGTGCCGACGGTCACGGCGAAGAGGGAGGCCATGTCCCGGCCGGCGCCGAGCCACCATTCTCCCAGGGCGGCGCAGTTCGTGTCGTTTTCGACGATACAGGGGAGCTGGAATTCATTTTCCAAGAGCGATTTCCAGGCCGTCCCCGTATAGTCCGGGATGGACAGGGCGTAGTCGACGGCCCCTCTTTCCGTGTCGATGATGCCGGCTGTCGAGATGCCGATGCCCGCTAAGGGATGGTCGGCCAGCTGGCGCTGGATGAGCGAGCGGACTTTGTGGACAATGCCCGGACCGCCGCCCGTCGCCGCTTCTGTCGGCAGGCTGCCTTTCTTATGGAACCGGCCCGTTTCGTCGACGAGGCCGAATTTGATGGCTGTACCACCGATATCGATGCAGCTGTAAATCATGAGTATACACTCCTTCCTGAGATTATACATAAATTATACATAGATTTGACCTTTTCTATGTATAGGGACTTTATACTTATTGTGTCGAATATGTTACAAATTTCAGGAGGTCACGATATGAAACGACAATGGTTAAAACGAGCAATTCTTTCCATGGTAGCCTGCGGCTCATTAGCAGGATTCATTCCCGGAGTACAGGCGGCAGATGTCCGCATCCTTCCCGTCGATAATGCGAAATTCCTGGCTGGTGCCAAATTCGATTTCGACGTCGAAGTATCGAAAGCAAAGAATCTGAAGAATGTTGACATTATGGTCAATGGACAGAAAGCCGATAAATTCTTTGGTCAGAAATTAGATGCCAAAGATTTAGGCAACGGCGTCATTTCATATCGTGCCAATCAGGTCAATTTCCCCAAAGCCGGTTCCTATACGGTAAAAGCGACGGCTACCGATGCAGACGGCGCTAACTCGGCCGATGCCCGCTATACCGTCGTTCAGGAAAAAGCCCAGCGCCAGGCCAAGAACGTCATCCTCTTCGTCGGCGACGGCATGTCCCTGCAGGCCCGCGAAATGGCCCGTATTATTTCCAAAGGCATGACCAATGGCAAGTATAATGACTTACTGGCCATGGAAAAAATGCCCCATAACTGCCTGATTACGACCAGCGGTTACGATTCCCTGACGACAGACAGTGCCAACTCGGCGTCCGCCTATGCAACAGGTCATAAATCCGTCGTCAACGCCTTGGGCGTCTATGAAGACTCCACGAAAGACCCCTTCGATGATCCGCGCGTCGAAAATATTTCGGAAATCGTAAAACGCAGCCGCGGCATGTCTGTCGGCATTATCACCCAGGCCGAATCGACAGACGCCACGCCGGCAGCCATGGTCGGTCATACGCGCCGTCGTGCCAACCAGGATTACATCGCTTCGGAATACCTCGAAGATTATCATCGCCCGGACGTCATCATGGGCGGCGGTTCGCGCCGTTACATCCCGCAGTCCGAACAGGGCTCGAAGCGCCATGACAACCAGAACGTCATCCAGGAATTCAAGGATAAAGGCTATACCTTTGTCAGCAATTCTAAGGAAATGATGGCCGCTCCGGATAATAAACCCCTCCTGGGCCTGTTCCATCCGAGCACGATGAATGTCTATGTCGACCGTGAAATGCTCAAGAACCCGGAAGTCCTCGGCAAATATACGGACCAGCCGAACCTCATTAACATGACCAAGAAATCCCTGGATATCCTCAGCAAGAACCCGAAAGGCTTCTTTGCCATGATTGAAGGCGCTTCCATCGACAAACAGCTCCACGCCATGGATTGGCAGCGCGCAACGTATGATACCATCGAATTCGACAAGGCCATCGAATACGCCCAGAAATGGAATAAAGAACACGGGGACAACACGCTGATCATCGTCGTCGCCGACCATGCTCACGGCGCTTCCATTACCGGGACCTATCATGAACGGGATGGCAAGAAGGGCCTGGCAGCTGTCCGCACTTATGCCGACTCCATCTTCCCGACCTTCAAAGATGCCAACCACGACGGCTTCCCGGATAATCCTGATCCCGATGTCACCTTGGCCATCCAGTATGCCAACCATCCGGAATATTACGAAAACTTCCACTTCCAGCAGAAACCGACGCTGCCGACTGTTTCTCAGACCGTTACCAAACAGGAAGCTCAGCAGGCTGGCGATAAGACCGAATACCATCAGGTATCGACAGTCGTCGAAAAAGCTAATCCGGCCCGCCATCACGACGGAGATCCCTGGGAACTCGTACCGGCCAACATCCCCGATACCATCGGTGACGAATGCCATGCTGCCGACGACGTACCGCTCAACGCCGAAGGGCCTGGCTCGGAATACTTCCAGGGCGTCATGGACAACACCGAAGTATTCTTTGGCATCATGAGAGCCCTCGGCATCGATGCTACGAAAAATGTGAAATAATTAGTGGCTCGTGGCTAGTGACTCGTAGGCGGCCCGCAGTGGCTCTCTTCATAGGAGAGCTGTCAGCGAAGCTGACTGAGAGGTTGCTCTTTCATTATGGTTTGCAGCATGGAGTTTGTAGTTTGTAGAAGGTGGTTTTAAATTTTTTACCATTTGCTACAAACTTAAAACTCAAAAAGGCGCTGTCTTCGTGCGACAGCGCCTTTTTATTATTTCCCCAACACGCCTTCCAGGAAGGAAGCGGTATCTGCCATGTAGCTGGCTTCATAGCCTTCGATATCGCCTTTATCGCAATGGGCTGCGAATTCCGGGTCGATCGGCAGTTTGGCCGTATGGGGGATATCATATTTCTGTGCCGATTCTTCGACGTGGCTCTTGCCGAAGATGGACAGTTTTTCATGACAATGAGGACATTCAAAATAGCTCATGTTTTCGATGAGGCCCAGGACTGGGACGTGCATCATTTCCGACATGTTCAGTGCTTTTTCGACGATCATGGAAACGAGTTCCTGCGGCGATGTGACGACCAGGATGCCGTCCATGGGCAGGGACTGGAAGACCGTCAGCGGGACGTCGCCCGTTCCCGGCGGCATGTCGACGAACATGTAGTCGATATCGCCCCAGATGACATCGGTCCAGAACTGCTTTACTGCACCGGAAATGACCGGGCCGCGCCATACGACAGGAGCCGCTGCGTCTTCGAGCAGGAGGTTCATGGACATGACCTTGATGCCCGTCTTGGTCGTTACCGGATAGATACCGTTTTCATCGCCCGTAGCGTGGTCGGTCAGGCCGAAGACTTTCGGAATCGACGGGCCCGTGATATCGGCATCGAGGATAGCCGTCTTGAAGCCGCGGCGCTGCATTTCAACAGCCATGAGGGACGTTACCAGGGATTTACCGACACCGCCTTTGCCGCTGACGACAGCGATGACATGCTTGATGTGCGAGCCGGCATGAGGAGCAGCCTGCAGGCTCTGGGGCTGTGTGCGTTCAGCGCAGGAGCTGCCGCAGCTGGAACAGTCGTGTGTGCAATTTTCACTCATTGGGATCATTCTCCTTTGTGTTATTTTTTCCGGCGCGGCAGCAGGTATGACAACACGTGCCGGAACGTTCACAAACTTGGATATGGCCGCCTTCGATGACGAGGCGTTTGCCATGGATGAGGGCGTCGGCCAACTTGTGTCGGGCCGAATCGTAAATACCGGTTACCGTCGTGCGCGCCACATTGATCTGAGCGGCACACTGTTCCTGCGTCAGGCCGACCCAGTCGATGAGGCGAATGACTTCATATTCGTCAATGCCCATGATAATCACATCGTCTGACTGTGCGCCATCTATAGGCTCGAAAGCCGCCGAAACAGGCAACGAACAGACCCGTCGGCACCGCGGTGGTCTCGGCATAGTACCCCCTCCTTTACGCCTTTTATTATAGATTTATAGATGACATATGTCAACATTGTAAGGGGGCTATGACGCATTTTCGGATAAAAAATGTCGAAATAACGCTTGCAAATCAATTATTATCGCGATAATATTTTATTAGTAAAAATAAAGCTATCTTACAGGAGGTATTTCCATGAACGTAATTGTTTCCCCTAATGCACCGAAAGCTATCGGTCCTTATTCGCAGGCTATGGTATCGAATGGTATGTTGTATATTTCCGGGACGGCTGGTGTCGATCCGCAGACGGGCAAACTCCAGGAAGGCATTGAAGCCCAGACGGAACAGGCTGTCAAAAATATTGCCGCTATCCTCGAAGCAGCCGGCTCGGACTTCTCGAAAGTCGTCAAGACGACGTGCTTCCTCTATGACATGAAAGACTTTGCCGCTTTCAACGCCATTTACGAAAAAGCTTTCATCAGCAAACCGGCCCGCAGCTGCGTAGCCGTCAAAGAACTTCCGGCTCATTTCCTCTGCGAAATCGAAGTCATTGCAGAAGTGTAAGTATTAGTTTGGAGTTCGGAGTTTGTAGTTTGTAGAAAATGGCTTTAAATTTAAAACCAGCGGCTAACCACTAACTGCTAGCCGCTTAAACGTTTTGCGTTCGTAGTTCATCGGTCATTGCGATGGGGTGATATTTTTAATCCCGTACGACAAACGATGAACAACCTACGATTAACGTAAAAAGAGACTGTCTTTATGGGGCGGCCTCTTTTTTCTTGCCCTATACATTCTCATTGTGATAAAATTTTCTTATACTACATAGGGGAAGTGACGTCATGTCCATTTTAGAGATGTATAAACGTATCGTGCCTTTTTTGGGAGCTGCCTTGGGCAAGGACTGTGAAGTCGTCCTTCATGATCTGCGTTATCCCGATGAATCGGTCATCGCCATTGCCAATGGCGACATCAGCAGCCGTAAACTGGGAGCGCCGGCGACGGATTTTATTTTGAAACTCATGCAGGTCGGTAAGAAAAGGGACCAGGAATATATGACCAATTACTACGGGAAGAGCGTCAACGGCCATACCCTGCGGTCTTCGACCTTTTTTATTCATGATGAGGAAGACAATATCATCGGGGCCCTCTGTCTGAATTACGATGTCCAGCGCTATCTGGACGTGCGGAAACAACTGGATGCCTTCATCTTGATGGACCCGGGGAAGCATATCGACGGCATGCCTCAGGATAACGCTAAGAAGGAAGATGACCATTTCCTGAGCGTCGAAATCTCAGAAAGCATGTATCCGACCGTAGACGATGCCATCCAGCATCTCATCCAGCGGACCCTGGCCCCTTACGGGACCGAGGCCAAACGCCTATCTCAGGCAGAACGCCTGGCTGTCGTCGAAGACCTCTACAAGAACGGCCTCTTCGTCCTCAAAGGCAGCGTCTATGCCCTGGCCCAGATCCTGGGCGTTTCAGAACCGACAATTTACCGCTATTTGAACCGCATCAAGAAAGAAAATCACAACGTGCAGGGGTGAGAAAAATGGATTTAGGGAATTGGAGAGACTTCTTTTCATCTAAAATCTATAAGCGTGGCGAACGCTATTACGAAGAAGGCGACGTCTCCAATCTGAAGTGCACGGAGAAGCAGATAACGGCCGACGTCTATGGCAGTGATATATATGAAGTTACCATTGATTTGGACGACGGCCGGGTCAAAGAAATGGACTGCACCTGTCCCTATGCCGAAAAGGGAGAATATTGCAAGCATATGGTCGCCGTACTGCTGGCCGCCGAAGATGAAGAGCTGGATGAAACGACTGTTGCTGGCAAGGGAAAAGCGTCGTGGCAGGATATTTTACAAAAGCTGTCTGAATCGGATTTGCGCAACTTCGTCTTTCAGCTAGCCGAAGACAATCGGGATTTGCAGAAGAAAATCGTACTGGATTTTTCCAGGGGCAAACCGTCTGCTCAGGAAATGCATCGATATGAACGCGAAATAGATCGGGTATTGGCTCCTTACGACCTCTTGGGATATATTGAATATAATGCCAGTAAGGCTTTCGCGGACAAGGTCCTTGATTATTTGAGCAGCACCATACCGCCGCTGATTAAGCGCTCCTGTACGATGGAAGCGTTGGAACTGGTCAATATCATGGCGGCCAATGTGGCGGATATATCTTTTGAAGATGAAGATGACCAGCAGCTCTGTCTGGATGAATGTCGAACTTACTGGGCCGATATCATTGGTCATGCCAAACCGGAAGACGTGCCGAAGCTGCATCAATGGTTTATACAGCAGATGGATGCAATCAAAAACAAGGGCAATGAGCTATACGGCTATTACGAAGAGGTGCTGTACAATGATTTTGATGACCCGGCGTCCTTGAAATGGAAGCTTGCACGGCTGGATGCGGAAATCGAGCATCATGAATCGGCGAAATCCGACCCCAACGACTGGAATTACGGCTATACCTATGGCACCAATCTGGTCATGCGGATTCATACGATGCAGCAATTAGGCTATCCGCAAACCGATATTGAGCAATATATCCAGGCCCATTATGAAAACAGACAGGTACGGAACATGCTGATTTCCGATGCGTTTAAAGACAATGATTACCAAAGAGCCGTCAAACTGCTCCGTGATTCTCAGGCCATCGATGACGATAAGGATTATTGCCAGCAGGATTACAGCACCAAGCTCATTCATGCCTACCAAGCATTGGGAGACGATGAGGGATACAAACAGGCTTTATGGGAAAATATTCAGCATTTCAACCAGGATGATTTGGAGCAAGTCTCAGCCTTGAAGGCCTGCTGCGATGCGGACGAATGGAATACACTGAAAACAAAAATCCTTCAGCTGCCGTCTTGCCGATATCTGCGTCAACGCTTTTGGGCAGAAGAAAAAATGGTCGACGAACTCTGGGCCGATTTGCAGGAAAATTTGAATCCCTATGACGTAGATCAATATGCAGACGTATTGAAGAACAAATACGGCAATGAAATCCGGGATTACTATGCAGACTATGTGAAAAAGACCATGCCTGGCCTGAATAGCCGCGCTCAATATCGGAACTGCATCTTTTACCTGAAAAAACTCAGCACCTATCCCGAAGGCCTGCACCTGGCCCGCAAAATTGCCCAAGAATGGCGGGAAACCTACCGGAACCGCCGGGCCATGAAAGACGAACTATCCAAAGCGGGCTTCTAAAAAGGCTCTCCTCATAGGAGAGCTGACCGCCTGAGGCGGTCTGAGAGGTTGATTTCCTTGATAACATATAAAATCCCCTGATGCTGTCCACTATTTCGATAGCATCGGGGAATTTTTTTATGCAAGAATGAAAAGTCGTGCGGAAAAATGTGGTGAATACCGCGAAAGTCGCGCATAAAAATGTAGAGATAGACGCAAAAGTCGCGCGAAAAAATGTTATAATAAGGAAAAGATTTTCTGTTTAGGGGGTGGAATCTTGGAAAGAGAATTAATGAAATCATTGGTAAAGTGGAAAACGGCGCCTCGTCGGAAACCGTTGATTTTGAAAGGCGCTCGCCAAGTTGGCAAGACTTGGCTCATGAAAGAGTTCGGACGCCGATATTTTCAGAATATAGTGTACATCAACTTCGATAATAATCCACGGATGCAGCAGATTTTTGAACAAGATTATGATATCCGTCGCATTTTATTAGCTTTTCAGGTAGAAACTGGTGAAAGTATCCGGCCTCAAGAAACTTTGATCATCTTAGATGAAGTCCAGGAAGCGCCACAAGCGATTTCTGCGTTAAAGTATTTTTGTGAAAATGCACCGGAGTACCCTGTAATAGCTGCCGGCTCTTTATTAGGGATTGCTCTGCATAAAGGTATTTCATTCCCTGTTGGAAAAGTGACGACAATGCAATTGTATCCGCTATCTTTTTATGAATTTTTACGGGCTGTCCATGAAGAGCGATTAGCGGATTTATTGGACCAGCGCGATCCGGCTATGCTGAAAGTATTTCATGACCGTTTTGTCACCTGGCTCAAGAATTATTATTATATCGGGGGTATGCCGGAAGCGGTAGCCACTTTTGCAGAAACGTCTGATTATAGTGTTGTGCGGCAGATTCAAAATGACTTGATTCCCCTGTATGAAGCGGATTTTAGTAAGCATATCATTACAGCGGAGATTCCTCGTGTCCGAATGGTATGGAACGCCATCCCGCTTCAATTAGCAAAGGAAAATAAGAAATTTTTCTTTGGACAGGTAAAAAAAGGAGCACGGTCTAAAGATTTTGAAATTGCCATAGAATGGCTTGTCGATTGTGGATTGATTGCTAAGGTGAATCGTGTTTCCAAACCAGCCATGCCACTCAAAGCCTATGCCGAACAGAACGCATATAAACTTTTTTTCTTAGATGTGGGCTTATTAGCGGCCATTAGTGAATTGGACGTGCGTTCCCTTCTGGATGGAAACGATATTTTTGTAGAGTTTAAAGGGGCTTTGACAGAACAGTACGTTTGCCAGCAACTACTTTCTGAAACATCGTATAATCCTTATTACTTTACGTCTCCCAGTAATCGGTATGAAATCGATTTCATGATTCAGAAAGGGAGAGAGGTCATTCCACTGGAAGTTAAAGCGGAACAGAATTTACAATCCAAGAGCTTAAAGGCCTATGTTGAAAAATACCATCCAGCAAAAGCTATCCGATTTTCTATGAGTGATTATCAGGAACAGGAATGGGTAACGAATATTCCCTTATTTGCAATTCGCTGGCTTACCTAACGACTAGCCACTAATCAGCTTCTTTTTTTATTGATTTTTTGAGATTGTCCTTTTATAGGAAACTAAATATAACGAAAATATAAATATCCTGCTAAAATATTTTATTTTTGGCAGGATATTTTTTTGACCTCATAAGTGCATTACAAAAGAACAACCATCAATATGTGTTTATTATAAAAAGACAAAACGATAAATATTGCAAAATAATTATTACTGTGATAATATTTTATTAACAACAAAGAGGGGCATACAAGCCATACGTAATGACTGTATCTTGTGTGGAATGAAGGAATTATACTATAAAAGGAGATTGATAGAATGGAACAGACAGTACAGTGTCCTGACAAAGGACACGCTTTGGGAAAGGAAAAGCTGACCCGATGGGAAAAAGCGGGTATGACCAAAGCACAGTGGAAAGAAGCTGTAAAATTTGATAGTACCGACTGGGGCTGGGTCATTATGAGTATCGGCATGGCTATCGGTGCCGGCATCGTATTTTTACCGGTACAGGTAGGCTTGGCAGGAATTTGGATTTATCTCTTATCTTCTATTATCGGTTATCCAGCTATGTATCTTTTCCAGCGATTATTCATTAATACATTGGCAAAATCTGAACGATGCGAAGATTATCCCAGTGTCATTGGCAATTACCTGGGCAAGAACTGGGGCTTGTTCTTAGGCCTTCTCTACTTCCTGATGCTCATTATCTGGGTCTTCGTTTATTCAACGGCCATCAATAATGACAGTGCGTCTTTTTTATTCACCTTTGGTGTGACAGATCATTCGCTGGCTAAAAATCCGTTATACGGGCTGGCCATTATTTGTGCTCTTGTCGCCATTGCATCTCGTGGTGAAAAAGTACTCTTCAAAATTTCGACGCTGATGGTCTTGACGAAGTTGTGTGTCGTAGCTGTATTGGGTATCATCATGGTTCAGCACTGGAATTTAGCGAATGTAGGCAGCTTCCCCGATTTTGGCTATCTCATTAAGCAGACCATCATCATGCTGCCCTTCACGCTGACATCTATTTTGTTCTTGCAGAGTTTGAGCCCGATGGTTATTTCTTATCGTTCCCATAATAAGTCGATTGAAGTCGCCCGGTACAAGGCTTTGCGGGCCATGAATATCGCCTTTGGCGTACTCTTTGTCACCGTATTTTTCTATGCTATTTCGTTCAACTTGGCTATGGGCCATGACCAGGCTGTTATGGCTTATGAAAACAATATTTCTGCTTTAGCATTGGCTGCCCAGGGTATTCCCGGCACTTCCATTAAGATCATGAGTTTGATTTTAAATATTTTTGCTGTCGTTACGGCCTTCTTCGGCGTCTTCCTGGGCTTCCGCGAAGCTTGCCGCGGCATTGCCATGAACTGTTTGAAACGCATCATGCCGGAAGATAAGATTAATGTACGTGCCGTTTCGTTGGGCATCTTGGTCTTTGCGGTTCTCGTGTCGTGGGGCGCCATTATTCTCAATGCTCCCGTTTTGAGCTTTACTTCCATCTGTAGTCCTGTTTTTGGCATGATTGGCTGCTTGATTCCGGCTTATCTCGTCTATCGGGTGCCGCGGCTGCATGACCTGAAAGGTGTTTCGCTGTATCTCATCATTGCAACGGGCATCTTGCTGATTATCTCGCCATTCCTGGCTTTTTCGTAAGCTTGTAACGGATTTCATAGATTGATTTTTTAGGAGTGATAATAATGGAAACCTGTACTATGTGGAATAAAATGATTGAAATCATGAAGCAAGATATCAAACCGGCTACGGGATGTACGGAACCGATTTCCCTGGCTTTTGCAGCGGCTACGGCGGCGAAAGAATTGGGAGAACCTGTACAATCTGTCAAAGCCTTTGTTTCCGCTAATTTGATGAAAAATGGGATGGGCGTCATGGTTCCTGGAACCGGCATGCCAGGATTGGCTATTGCCGCTGCTGTCGGGGCTTTGGGCGGTGATGCTGATGCAGGCCTCCAGGTCCTGAAATCCTTGACGCCTGATGTGGTAGCCCAAGGGAAACAAATGGTAGCCGATGGCAAGGTCACCGTTGGTGTCAATGAAACGACAAAACATATCCTTTATTCGGAAGCCAACGTCTATGGGGAATGCCATCATGTCCGCGCCGTCATCGTCGATAGCCATACGAACGTCGTCTTAATCGAAAAAGATGGGCAGGTCATTTTTGAAAAACAAGCGAGCTGTGATAATGGCGAAGCCGATAAAATTGCTTTTTTGCAGTCCCTCTCGATCAAAGATATTTTGGAATTTGCTGAAAATATTCCCCTTGCCAATATCCAGTTCATCAAGAATGCAGAAAATTTGAATGATGCCTTGTCTAAAGAAGGTTTGACTGGGAAATATGGCCTGCGCATTGGCTGCACCATGGAAAAACACATTAAAGAAGGCTTGCTGGCAGGCGATTTGGCCCGTGAAATCCAAGTCCGCACGGTAGCCGCTTCGGATGCCCGCATGGGTGGCGCTGCTTGTCCGGCCATGACCAATTCCGGTTCTGGCAACCAAGGGATTACCGTGTCCGAGCCGGTAACGGTTGTCGCTGACCATATCAAAGCCTCTGGCGAAGAACGCGTCCGGGCCCTGGCTTTGGCCAGTATGGTAGCTATCTATGCTCACAGCTATTTGCCCAAGTTGTCTGCCTTCTGCGCGACCGTTACGGCTGCCATGGGGGCAGCGGCCAGCATGGCCTGGCTCCTTGACCGCAAGACGCCCTATCAGACTATTTGCAAAGCCATTTCGTCCATGAATGGCGGCATCGTCGGCATGGTCTGCGATGGCGCTGCCGATAGCTGTGCCATGAAAGTCGCTTCGGCAGCAGAAATCGCTTATCGTTCAGTCCTTATGGCCTTAGCCGGTATCCGCGTAGAAGGTACGGATGGACTCGTCGCCGATACGGCTGATGAATGTATCCGCAACGTAGGTCTTTTAGCCTCCAATGGGATGCAGCAGACCGATTGTGAAGTCTTGCATATCATGTTGAACAAAAATAAAGAAGTTGCCGGGGCATAATTTCCCTGACAAAATAAAAAATCCCCTGATACTATCATGCTGTAGAGATAGCATCAGGGGACTTTTTATTTTCTGCGCAGATGAATGGAGAAACCGCCTACTGTTTCTTTTAAGAAGGCAACTTTAATATTTCCTTTTTCGTCGCGATAGCAATGGTCTTCATCCAAAGCGATTCCCTGCCGTTGATAGAAAGCTAAGGCGCGGGGCATATCGCGTGTATCAATGCAGATGTGGCCGTTCGTACCGGGCATTTCATGGTCGCAGATTTCGGCGATAGGTCCTGCAAAGAAATTGTCGGCACCGGGAATTTTGTCCTGAGCCATTAATCGACACAGACCGTCGGTTACGGCTTCAGCTTCTGCTCTGCCAGGTACATGCAGACCTACGTGACCGAGTGTGAAATCCAGCATGTGACGGACGATTTTTTGGCAGTGTGCTGCGATGGCATCCCAATCTTTGGCCTTGACTAAATCAGAAGGGGTAATGAAACTGCCGCCGACCGCTGCGACATTCGGTAAATCCAGATATTCATTCATGTTGTCGTAATTTACGCCGCCTGTTGGAATGAATTTCATGGCAGCAAAAGGACCGGCAAGGGCTTTTAAAGTTTTCGGACCGCCATAGGCTCCGGCTGGGAAGAATTTGCAAACTTCCAGTCCTAACCCATTGGCCGCTTCGATGTCGGCTGGAGATACGGTTCCCGGCATGATATCGATATGGTTTTCGATACACCACTGAGTGACCTGAGGGTTATAGGCCGGCGTAATGATGAATTCAGCACCTGCTTCTACAGCGGCTTGCGCTTGTGCTACATTATGTACCGTGCCAGCTCCGACGATGAGTCCGGGAATGGTCTTCATAGCGCGGATGATGTCCAGGCAGGCATCCGTACGGAAGGTAACTTCAGCAATCGGGATTCCCCCACGGACTAAAGCTTGACCAAAGGGGACTGCGTCTTGTGCATCTTCTAAGACGATGAGCGGAACCAGTCCGATTTCAAATATTTTCTTCATATTATCGCTAATCATGACGGCCTCCTATTTTTCCATAAACGCTTTTAACTGATCCGGATAGGGGAGACCTTCGTTGTCTCCCCGGCTGGTAACCTGGATGGCACCGATGGCATTGCCGCGGCGTACAGCTTCTTTCAAGGGAAGCCCTTCCATCAATGCCGTAATGACCCCGGCTGCGAAACCATCGCCGGCACCGACTGTATCGACGACTTTATCGACTTTGAAGCCGGGAACGAGATACTCTTCGGTAGCTGTCGTTACGTAAGCGCCTTGGCTGCCGACTTTCGTAATAACGGCTTTGGCTCCCAGGTTACGATAGAAAGCGTTGATTTTTTTCGGATCATCACTGCCCATGAGGATTTTGCCTTCAGCTGTCCCAGGGAGAACGATGTCAGCTTTGGACGCCATGTCATTAATGGACTGAATCATGACATCCTGACTGGGCCAGAGCTGAGGCCGTAAATTGGGATCGAAGGTAATCAGTAAACCTGCCTGACGAGCCTTATCGAACATTAAGTTGACAGCAGCACGCGTCGATTCACTGAGGGCCGGTAAAATCCCTGTCAAATGGATGTGGCTGTATTCATCGAAGCGGATTTTTTCAACATCTTCGACAGATAACGTAGAGGCAGCCGAGCCAGCACGGAAATAAAAAATATCCGGATCGCCTTGGCTGACACGGCCTTTCAGCATGAACCCTGTCTTTTTCGTATCACTCCAGGCGACGAATTCATTGCCGATTTTATTTTCATTTAGTACATGGATAATTCGCTGACCAAAAGGATCTTTGCCCAGTTTCGTCATGTAAGTAACGCGGTGACCCAGACGGGCTACTCCGACAGCGACGTTGAATTCTGCGCCAGCAACGGCCAAATCATAACCACTTACACTGTCAAGGGAACCTTCACTTTGAGCAATCAAGAGGCCCATGGGTTCACCTGCAAGAATTAATCCAGATTTCATAGTTCTTCATCCTTTCAAAATGGAATAGGAGCTGCCTTATGTGACAGCTCCTTATTTTTGTTTAAGGTTGTTTGCCGATATAGGCAAGAATACCGCCGTCGACATATAAGATGTGGCCATTGACGAAGTCCGACGCATGGGAAGCTAAGAATACAGCAGGCCCTTCGAGGTCTTCTGTCGTGCCCCAGCGGCCAGCCGGCGTCTTGGAGACGATGAACTGGTCGAAAGGATGGCGGGATCCATCAGGCTGCTTTTCACGCAACGGAGCTGTCTGAGGCGTTGCGATGTAGCCAGGGCCAATGCCGTTGCATTGGATATTGGCGCCGCCAAATTCGGAGCAGATATTGCGGGTCAACATTTTCAGACCGCCTTTGGCTGCGGCGTAAGCCGATACGGTTTCACGGCCCAGTTCGCTCATCATAGAGCAGATATTGATAATTTTACCGTGGCCTTTTTGAATCATACCAGGGATAACTGTTTTGGATACGATGAACGGGCCGACTAAGTCGATATCGACAACCTGACGGAATTCTTCCGTCGTCATATCGCACATGGGGATGCGTTTGATGATGCCGGCGTTGTTGACAAGAATATCAATCGTGCCTAACGCCTTTTCGATATCACTGACTAATTTCTGTACATGCAGTTCATCAGTGACATCGCAAATATAGCCGTGTGCGTCGATGCCCTCTTTTTTATAATCCTTCATAGCCTGATCCAGGTGTTCCTGGCTGCGGCAGTTGAAGGCAATGACGGCACCGGCGCGGGCTAAGGCTTTGGCGATGGCAAAACCGATGCCGTAAGAACCGCCCGTAACAAGGGCGACATTTCCTTTTAAAGAAAACATATCGTTTAGATAATCCATGATAAAACCTCCTAAAAATATAGGCTGTGATTAATGTGCTGCATTCGGAAGGGCTGTTTTAGATTGATTTCCAAAGCGTTTGACCCAGTAAGCAACAATGATGGGGACTACAATGGAAGTGACAACGACACTCGTTGCAACTAAAGCGGTAGCAGCCGGAACGATTTCTTGGAATTCAGGAATCATTTGGCCGACAATCATTGGATTCGTAACGGCAGCACCGGCTGTACTCGAAGCAGCCAGGCCAGCAGCGCCATTACCGCCACCAATGATGCGGTCAGCAAAGATAAGGGGAATACCCGTAACAACAATGACGCCCAGTCCGAGGAGAATTCCGAGTAGCCCTGTTTTTAAGATAACCGTCAAGTCGATAGTATTGCCTAAAGCAAAAGCAAAGAACGGAATCATCATCGTGCCAGCTGGTGTGAAGAAATCGCGAAGTTCCGGATCCAGGTTACCGAGAATGAAGCCGATTACGAATGGCAGGACAGCCCCAACGAAGAGATGAGGTTCAAAATAAGCAGCACCGGTTGAACCCAAAATCATCATCGTAACCAAAGGACCAGATTCAATTGAAGTCAGGACGAAGGCGCCGGCTTCTTCTTTGGTACCATACTGCTGCATCAAGGAAGCATACAAACCGCCATTGGTCATATCCATAGAGGTTACGATAGCCAGTGTAGATAAGCCAGCAAAGAAACCAGTTTGAATCATACCTTTGGGCATAAGGGCTACACAAATAAAGCCAACAATCCAAGCGACGATAATCTTTGTAACAACAATGGTACCAGATTTACGCAATACCAGTCCAGCATTTTTGTAGTTGATGCTGGCGCCCATGCAGAAGAACCATACGGATAAGATTGGGACTGTACCCGTAATCAACCCGTTGGTGAAGGAACCGAAATACTTACCGGCGCCTGGGGTAAACGTATGGCATAATGCGCCAAGCAAAAGGGGAACTAACATTAACCCGCCAGGAACCTTTTTTACTGCTCTGAAAATATGCATGATAAAATCCTCCTAATCATAAATTTATTTCATGTTTTTAATTTCGATGTGATCCATATCGTCGAATTCTTTGTTTTCGCCGCCCATAGCCCAAATAAATGTATAGTTATGGGTACCGCAGCCACAGTGCATGCTCCAAGACGGGCTGATAACGGCTTGTTCATTATGCATTACGATATGACGAGTTTCCTGTTCCTGTCCCATAATATGGAAAACGGCTTGGTCTTCCGGGACTTCAAAGTAGAAATAAATTTCCATGCGGCGTTCGTGAGTATGAGGCGGCATGCTGTTCCATACACTACCTTCGTCGAGTGCTGTCAAACCCATGCAAAGCTGGCAGGTTTCAACAACATCAGGATGAATGAACTGATTGATGACGCGTTTATTTGCCAGAGCAACTTCCCCGCAAGGACGTTTATTGGCATCTTTAATGGAAATGAACTGTGTTTTGCATGCTTTATGAGCCGGTGCAGAAACCATATAATACTTAGCCGGATTTTCAGGGTCATCCGATGCGAATGTAACTTCCTTTGTACCCATTGTGATATAAAGGCAATCTTTCGGCCCCATGGTATAGGTTTCTCCATCAGCAACGATTTTGCCTGTACCTGTACCTACGTTGAAAATCCCGATTTCACGGCGTTCCAAGAAATAGTGAGTACCGAAGTTTCCCCAGCAGTCGATGCCCTTGTCGATGGGAACGACTTCGTGGACCGGCATGCAGCCAACTGCAACCATGCGGTCTACATGGGAATAAGTGGCAATGACTTCATCGGGACGGAATAACGTTTCAATTAAGAATTCACGACGAATATCTTCTGTCGTATACGTCTTGAAATCCTTCGGGTTAGTAGAATAGCGAATGTCCATAATATGAATACCTCCTAAAATAATTAAATGATTTTTTATCGTAAGGACACATAAGGTAAAACATCCTTATTAACTAAATATGTAGGAATCCTTCCTTTGAAGACTTCGATGATGCCCATAGATGCTTTTGTTTTCATTTCTTTATTGGCTTCTTCGGAATACCAGGCAACATGCGGAGTTAAGACTACATTATTCATGCTAAGGAAAGGATTGTCGGGACTTATTGGTTCTGTTTCCAACACATCCAGCCCCGCCCCGGCGATTTCGTTTTTGTCTAGGGCTTTTTGTAAAGCCTGTTCATCTACGAGCGGACCGCGGGCTGTATTGATTAAAATGGCGGAAGATTTCATCAGCTCTAGCTCATCGGTACCAATGCAATGAAATGTTTCTTTAGTTAACGGTGTATGAAGCGAAATGATATCGCATTCCCGAAGGAGCTGGTGGAATGGCTGATAGAGAACCCCCATTGCCCGCATGGCCTCCGGCTGTACATAAGGGTCGTAAGAAAGCACTGTCAAGCCAAATGCCTGCGCTTTTACAGCTACTTCACGAGCAATTTTTCCAAAGCCGACTAGACCCAATTTATGGCCTCTTAGCCGCCAGATTGGCTGTGCCAGTGCATAATCCCAATGGCCTTGATGAATGGAATTATGGAGAAAAGTAACACGCCGCCAGCAATCCAGCATGAGTGCTAAGGCTTGTGTGGACACCTCATCGATACTATAGTCGGGTACGTTCGTTACACAGATATGATGCTTGGTTGCCGCTTCTAAGTCGATGTTATCGACACCGACTCCATATCGGGAGATTACTTTTAAGTTAGGGAGATTGGCCATGATTTTTTCTGTAATCTGGGCGTATTGCACAATCAGCCCGGCTGCGTCTTTGCAATTCCTTATGATTTCATCTTCGGAATGGCTTTGGGTGGGAATTAAAGGAATGTGTGCAGCACGGAAAGCTTCTTGTTCAATTTCTAAGGATGGATAATCATATTCGGTTATATAAACGGTATCCATGTCTTGCACCTTGCTTTCTGGAAATAAGAAAAATCATATGATGAATTGAAATATATTTATCTGATGAATTATGTCATTATAATATCATTTTGAAGAAAATAAGGCAATATATGAAGCTTATATATGATGAATTGGAATAATTCATCATACGCTAATGACTTTTTTGTAAGATAAAAAGAAGATATTTATATTTAGTTTATATATTCGTGTGATGAATCACATGGTATAATAAATATTAACAAAGAAAATTATTCACGAAGGAGGGTTACAATGGAAAAGAACAGTTCTAAATCTATGGCTTCACAGACTGCTGAGGCATTGATCGATTATATAACTAGAAAACAGATGCTTCCGGGGGATCGAATGCCTACAGAAGTTGAGTTGATAGAACAAATGGGGGTTAGTCGTTCTACCATACGTGAAGCGATTCGCATTCTTAGCGCCAGGAATATCTTGGAAATCCGTCAGGGGTCTGGAGCTTATATTTCTCCGCGACGTGGCGTTCCCGATGATCCGTTAGGGCTTACCTTTATTTATGATGCGGATCAATTGGCTATTGATTTGTTGGATGTCCGCGTCATGATTGAACCTAAAGCAGCGATGTTAGCCGCTATGAATGCTACTGATGAACAGTGCCGTAAGTTACAAGAACAATGTTCACTAGTCGAAAAACTAATACGGACTAATGTGGAATATGAAAAAGAAGATGTCAAACTGCATACGATGATTTGTGAAGCGAGTGGTAATCGGATTCTTATCAACTTATCGTATATTTTGACTTCTTCCGTTGGAAAGACTATTGTTGCTACATCGGACTCTTTGAAAGATAGTAATACTTATATTTACCATCGAAAAACTGTTGATGCAATTGCCCGGCATGATCCTATCAGTGCTGAAAATTCGATGATGTGTCATGTAGGGGCATTGAGAGAATTTATTGTCAGTAAAATAAAAAAACGTTAGAGCAAGATATAAAAAAGCCATGCACTCATTATTTTTTGATTTATGAGTGTATGGCTTTTTTTGGATAGTGTTGGCTTGGCTTACTAAAGCTTCTTTAAAATGTTAATTGGTATATGTTGTATATCGGGAACGCCTGTTATCATCATAGCATCTTTTAATTCTTCTTTTAAGGTATTGAGAAGCAAGGTAACCCCTTCAGCACCTCCGCCGATATTAGCAATTGCAGCAGGGCGGCCAATCAGGACTGCATCTGCACCGAGTGCCAATGCTTTTAAGACATCTTCGCCGTGCCGGATGCCGCCGTCTACGAAAATGGTTAACTTATTTTTTACGACCGCCGAAATTTCGGGAAGTACCGACAGAGAGCTGACCATACCATCGAGTATACGACCACCGTGATTGCTGACTACGATTCCTTTGGCACCTGCTTGCAGGCAAAGCAGAGCTTCGTCAGGGGACATGATGCCTTTTACGATGAACGGGAGATGAATGGAATTGATAATGTGTTTTAGGTTTTCTAGGCGCTTCACTTCTAAGGGTTGACCAAAAAAACGCATATTGGCTGATGTTACGGCATCAATGTCGTTGGCGACTGCGAATGCGCCTGATTGTTCGGCTAATCGAGCTTTTTCTATGATTTTTAGGTCTTTTCGCGGCTTAATTGTCGGGATTACCTGTCCAGGATATCTCTTTGAAGCGGCAATTCCGGCTGCATACATATAAGCATGGCCGCTGTCACCGGTAAATGCCAGTGTTCCTGCTTTTGTGACACCTTCAATCATCGAAAAGAGGTATTCGTATTCTTTTTCTTCTGGATTTCCTTCTACTTTTCCATTATGGACATAGCCGCTGACTGGGGCGACAAGAATCGGCATGGATAAAGTTTTTCCAAAAATGGAACATGTAGTGTCTGGATTTTTACTAGCAGATAGGAGATGAGATACGAGACCGTATTTTTGAAAGGCCAATCGGTTGTTACGAAAAGATTGGCCTGTCCGCATGCCACCATAGCCAGGAATCATTCCAGGACAGGCAGTGCCATCACAGTCTGGACAGACATAACAACCGTGCATCTGACGGCGGGCTTTTTTACGGATTTCCTCTAACGTTGCCATAACAATCACGTCCTTTCTGACTCAGCATTTTTTTGCTGATATTGTTTGCGTTTCCGGACAAAAGTTGATGGTGTGAGCCCTAGATTTTTGGCAGCATCGCGTACATTTCCAAAGACTTCATAAGCTTGGGTCATATAGGTATATTCTATTTTTTCGAGCTCATGTTTCAAATTTATCGGAAAATCGGGGAGGGATGGCAAAGAATTTTTTGAATTTTCACCAAAATCCTTTTCTTTGATAATTACAATTGGCTTATTAGGAGAATGTATGTGTAGGTTTTCGGGTTTTATCGCATCGGCCGGACTGATTATAATGGCTCTCTCGACGATATTTTTTAATTCACGGATATTGCCGGGCCAATCATATTCATGGAGTAGCTGCATGGATAAGTCTGTGAAATATTTTTTCATTTGATATTTCTGATTTAACTTTTTTAAAAAAGAGAGGGCCAAGGGGATGATATCCTTTTTTCGCATCCGCAATGGCGGAATGGAAATGGGGAAGACCGTGAGCCGGTAATATAAATCTTCACGAAAAGTACCGTCTTTTATCATTTCTTCTAAATTCCGGTTCGTAGCGGCAATGATGCGGACGTTGATTTTTACTGGCTTCGTACCACCGACACGCATGATTTCTTGTTCTTGCAGGGCACGTAATAATTTTACTTGCATGTCTTTGGGAAGCTCGCCGATTTCGTCGAGAAATAACGTACCATTATTGGCTAATTCAAAAAGCCCGATTTTTCCATTTTTATTGGCTCCAGTGAAAGCACCTCCTTCATATCCAAAGAGTTCGCTTTCAATCAGGTTTTCTGGAATAGCGCCGCAATTCACTTTGATGAAGCTATTCTTGGCACGCTGGCTGTGTTGGAAAATATACCGGGCCATGACTTCTTTCCCGACACCTGTCTCACCCAATAGAATGACGGTAGTATCCATGGAAGCGACTCGGTTGGCGAGTAGCATAGCCGCTAAGGTAGTTTCATCTTTGGCAATGATTTCCTGGTTTTCTTCTGCTGTTGTCTGTAAATGTTCCAATTCCAAAGCCAGGCGGTCCATGGCAGCTGTTTTTTCTTGGACGACAGCTTTTAAATTATAAATTTCTGTTAGATCCCGCACGTTGGTGACAATCATGATGAATTTACCGTCAGCATCGAAAATGGGAGAGCTCGTTACAAGTGCTTCTTTCCCTGAACGAAACCGCTGTTGCAGTGTCACGGGTTGTTTCGTCTTAATGACTTGCAGGGAGCCCGATTCCGAAATCAACTTGTCATGAACGAGGTCTGCCATATTTTTGCCGAGTACTTCTTCTTTTTTTAAGCCTGTAATGACTTCATAGGCATGATTGATGCGGATAACATTGGCTTTGGCATCGGTAATGAAAATGCCATCAAAAGAATGTTCGATTATGGCGTTGAGCCGTTCCCTGGCTTCCGACAGTGTCGAAAAAATTTTTGTTGCATTCGTCATAAAGACGTTCCTCCTTTACGACAAAGAAGCAATGAGGCCCTAAAAGGGCCTCTGCAATCTAAATATGATATATGTGTATATGGAAAAATTATAACAATTTTTAATTATTGAGACAAGCGCAGAGAACTTAATATAGTTAATAATTATACAGCACTTTACAACTTTTACGCTACCTCGGAAGTTGACGAAACCAGTTTACACA
>OHAD01000308.1_pt1 | contig 59647 bp, 49 predicted proteins | sample 1577011 | NCBI WGS metagenome assembly OHAD01 (sample SAMEA3541510, study PRJEB24748) | human gut metagenome | biome: human gut; feature: human-associated habitat; material: faeces | place: China | collected 2012 | reverse complement strand
TAGAAGGGTCTTGACCACCTGTATAGCTTGGTATTGCCTGCATCGCCAAATCATCTGTCATAATGACGCCTGTAAAACCTAATTCTTCTCTCAAAATTCTATGTACTTCCTTGGAGAGTGAAGCCGGTGCGCCGGAATCCATACAATTTACAATATTGTGTGACACTAACACAGCAGGCGCTCCCGCTTTGATTCCTGCCAAAAATGGCAAGAAATCCGATGATTCAAAGGTGCTCATCGGTCGATTGTCATAAGCGATACCTGTATGAGTATCCTCATTATTGCCGTATCCAGGAAAATGCTTTAATGTACTTGATATCCCCTCTTCATTCATGGTTGTGACAACTGTACTGATATAATCCGCTGTACTCTCTGCATCTTGCCCAAAGGTGCGGTCATAAATAAAATCTGTTTCCTGAAAAGATACATCTGCTACTGGTGCTAAATTCAGATGAATACCCAAACTTAACAATAATTGAGACTTTTCCTTTGTATCTTCAATGATAGCGGACATTCCACCTTGTGCATATACTGTTTGCGGTGACTGAAATTTATGGTCGGCTATGAGAGGATTGGAACTGACTCTTACGACAGTCCCTCCTTCTTCATCCACTCCAAAAATCATGGGAACATTACTTGCATTTTGAAAGCCTTGTAAGCTCTCTTTCACTTGCTGCGCTGTTTTCCCATCAATATCACGTGCAAACAAAATATAGCCTGCCGGCTGTAATGTCTCAATTGCAGCAATGGCGCTGCTTTCTGTTTCAGGACAGCGCGATATAAATAATTGACCTATTTTTTGTTCTAATGTTAAAGTATCCAATATAGTTTGTGCTTCTGCCTTTGTTGCAGAAAAAACATCTTTTGAAATTTCTGAGTGCCCCTGTTGAGATTCCGTTTTTGATTCTGTTATAGATGAAGTATCATGATTCGATTGTACTTCACTGGCAGCGCTATTGACATTGGAAGAAACTATCTCCTGACTATTTGCACAACCGCTTAGTACAAGTACCAATGACATGAACATAACAAGGAGCATAAATGCGGACGTAGCCGATACATGCGTTTTTTTGATTCGTTTCATACCTTTTCTCCCCTCATACCATTCCTTTTACTAACAAACTTTCTATTTCAATATCAATCATCATATCGATAAATACAACATATGTAAAGAAAAATTAGAAATTTATTGATTACATTTTTGAAACCATACGCTGCAACATAAAAAACCATTTTTTATGAGTCATTTAAGAAAAATGTAGCAAGAAAATGAGACAATAAAGTATCCATTAATATGTTCATACAAATTTACTCTACAGAATGGTTTCTTGCTCTGTTGGATATTTTCTTAGTCCTATTCCTTCTATTATTTGATATATTTTGCTACTGAAATTTATCATTTACCAAAAAAAGCAGACACCTAGGTGTCTGCTTTTTTACAAGGCTGCACGCACACAGCTTTTCTTTACTGTCCGATTGCAAATGTTAATTCTGCTTTGCAAGCAATTTGTCCATTTACTTTAGCGACTGCAGCGCCAATGCCTACAGGTCCACGTACCTTAATCATTTCAATTTCCATTTCAAGCACATCGCCAGGCACAACCTGCTGCTTAAATCGAGCATTTTTAATACCGCCGAAAAATGCAATTTTGCCTTTGTTTTCTTCAACAGAAAGAATGGCAACTGCACCCACTTGAGCCATAGCCTCAATAATTAAAACACCCGGCATAACATGATGCTGTGGAAAATGTCCCATAAAGTGCATCTCATTTGCTGTTACACATTTGATACCTTTTGCTTTTACACCCGGCTCTAATTCTGTAATTTTATCTACCAATAAAAATGGATAACGGTGTGGAATAATTTCTTGTATTTGATTGCTGTTTAATTCCATGTTAATCTCCTTTATACTTCTTCAGAAGAATCGTTGCATTATGTCCGCCAAATCCCAGTGAATTGGACATTGCATATTCAATTTCTTTCTCACGGCCGACATTTGGAACAATATCCAAATCGCATTCAGGGTCAGGAACTTCATAATTTATGGTTGCGGGAATAAAACCTTCCTGCAAAGCTTTTGCTGTAATAATGGCTTCCACAGCGCCGCTGCCGCCTAACAGATGGCCTGTCATTGCTTTTGTCGAACTTACTGCCAATTGATATGCATGGTCGCCAAATGTAGTTTTGATGGCGAGTGTTTCTCCACGGTCATTTGGAGGTGTAGAGGTGCCGTGTGCATTGATATAACCAACTTGTTCAGGACTTACTCCTGCATCTTCCAAGGCACCTTTCATCGCCCGTGCACCACCGCTTCCGTCAGGTACCGGCAGTGTCATATGGAAAGCATCACAAGTTGCACCATATCCTACAACTTCTGCATAAATTTTGGCACCACGTGCTTTTGCATGCTCCAGTTCCTCTAAAATTAAAGCGCCGCTTCCTTCTCCCATGACAAATCCGGAACGTTCTTTATCAAACGGAATGGAAGCGCGTTTTGGATTATTACATTCAGTCAGCGCTTTCATTGAAGTAAATCCACCAATACCAAGTTCAGTAACAGAGGCTTCAGAACCGCCTGTGCACATAATTTCGGCATATCCGTCACGAATATGACGGAACGCATCACCAATGGCATTGGTTGCACTGGCACATGCCGTTACAACACTGGTACAAATGCCTTTTGCACCAAGTTCAATTGCAATACATCCTGCTCCCATATTTACAATTAACATGGGGACAAAGAACGGGGACACACGGTCATGGGATTTTTCCAAAGCACGGGTATGTTCGCGTTCCATAGTACCAATACCACCAACGCCTGAAGAATAAATAACGCCAAAACGTTCCGGATTGATTTTTTCAATATCCAGACCGGAATCTGCAAAAGCTTGTTTTGCGGATACAATAGCATACTGACAGTAAGTATCCATTTTCTTAGCGTCCCGTTTCTCAATATAGTCGTCCATATTAAAGTTTTTGATTTCAGCCGCAATTTTTACTTTATGATTGCTGGTATCAAAATTTTTAATAAAATCGATGCCACATTTGCCTGCCTTAACAGACTCCCATAACTCCTGCGGATTATTGCCGATTGGAGTTAAAGCACCAATTCCTGTTACCACTACGCGTCTTTTCATTCTATGCTCCTTTTCTCCGCCCTTTCAGCAGAAATAGATTGTCTAAAAATTGAATTACATTACCATACCGCCGTCAACATTAATTACTTGACCGGTAATATAACGGGAGGCATCGCTTGCCAAAAATGCAGCTAAGTTTGCAACATCCTCTGTTTCTCCCATAACACCCATTGGGATAACACGTGTTATTTCGGCTTTTACATCATCGGACAACACATCAGTCATGGCAGTTCTGATAAAACCGGGAGCAATTGCATTTACAGTTACACCGCGGTTTGCAAGTTCTTTTGCCATAGATTTGGTCATGCCAATCACACCTGCTTTACTTGCAGCATAATTTACTTGACCTGCATTGCCTGTTACACCAACAACAGATGCCATATTGATGATTTTACCGTATTTTTGTTTCATCATTGGGCGTGCTGCTTGTTTCATGCAGTTAAAGGTACCTTTTAGATTTACCGCAATTACAGCATCAAATTCTTCTTCGCTCATACGCATTAACAGATTATCTCTTGTAATACCTGCATTGTTTACCAAAATATCAACTCTGCCAAAGGTATCCATTGCTGTTTGGAACAATTTTTCGCAATCTGCCATTTTAGAAACGTCGCCTTCACTTAACGCTACTTTCGCTCCTAACTTTTCGCATTCCGCTTTTGTATCTTCTGCCTGAGTTTTATCGCCAATGTAGTTAATCACTAAATTTGCTCCCAGCGAAGCAAATTTTAAACAAATTTCTTTACCAATTCCGCGGCTTCCGCCGGTAACAATTGCAATTTTATCTTTTAAATGCATGTCTTTTACTCCTTTATACTTTCTAATGTTTTTGTTAAGGATGCAACATCCTCTACCTGATATATGGAAACGTCTTTTGAAATCTTTTTGATAAATCCGCTCAATACCTTACCGGGGCCTATTTCTAAAAATGTATCAATGCCCCGGTCAATCATATAGCGAATGCTATCTTCTAAATAGACTGAAGACATAATTTGCTTTGTTAATAAACCTGAAATGGTTTCATCCGGCTGAAGCTCTTTTGCAGTTGTATTGAAAACAACAGGTATGTTCATATTTCCAAAGGAAACTTGATTTAATTTTTCTGCCAACTTTTTGGAAGCAGGTTCAAGCAGAGACGTATGGAATGGACCGCTTACATTTAGTGGAACCACACGTTTTGCTTTCAACTCTAAAGCAACTTCGGCAGCTTTATCTACTGCGGCAACTTCGCCGCCAATGACGATTTGTCCCGGACAATTATAATTTGCAGCTTGTACCAAGCCTACTTTGGAACCTTCCGATACTGCCTGCTCCACCAATGCTCTGTCAAGCCCCAGTACAGCAACCATTTTACTGTCAATTCCCTGTACTGCTTCTTCCATAACCTGTCCGCGGTAACGCACCAAATCCAGTGCGGTTGCTTGGTCAAATACTCCTGCCGCATAAAGAGCCGAATACTCACCTAAACTTAAACCTGCTGCCATTTTGGGGACAATTCCTTGCTCTTTCAGCACCTCAGTAATTGCAATCGCAGTTGCTACCATGCAAGGCTGTGTATACTGTGTTTGAGATAATGTTTCCATTGGACCTTCAAAACAAAGTTTTTTTACATCAAAATCCAAATGGATACTGTCAAATACTTGTTTGGCAACAGGATATGTTTCATACAGTTCCTGTCCCATACCTACCGCTTGACTGCCTTGACCGGCATATACAAATGCAAGTTTCATGTTATTCACCATACCTTTTCTAAGAAAAAATCAATCATTCACCGCTTTGATATTCCGTCATAATTTCATCTATAATGTCCTTTACGTGAACAATCTCTTTCATGCGGTAACCGTTGCTGCCGCAGAAAAACAATCCATCTTCCCAATTGCCTTTTGCCGCTTCTGTCAGCGCTGTGGTAATACAGAAGGCTGCCACTTTCGGGTCACAAGGCCGCAGACATACCAAACAACGGGTAATTTTTTCTTTCTCTCCTCGCAGTAAGCGTTCCACAAACGGAGAACGCAGTGCTCTGCCCGGCATTCCTACCGTACTTTTGATTAAAACAATATCTTCCGGCTTTACATTGAGATAACGCTCTTTATATGCAAGGCTTGCGTCACATTCGTGTGTTGCAATAAAGCGTGTTGCAATCTGTGCGCCTGCTGCGCCCATATCAGTAAATTTCTTTACGTCATATCCTGTGTACACACCGCCTGCTACAAACACAGGAATCTTCACGTTATATTTTTCCTCAAATGTTTTGACCACGGTCTGTACATCTTGAAAAATTTCTTCTAATGTTTGTTCTCGATTTTCGGATAGTTCCTCCATAGGAAATCCAAGATGTCCGCCTGCTTGACTGCCCTCTACTACGATAAAATCAGGCAGACGATCATGCTTTTTTTTCCACGACTGACAAATAACCCTTGCGGATTTACCAGAAGAAACAATCGGCGCAATGGCAATATCCGCATCGCCTACAATGGCAGGCAATTCCAGCGGAATACCCGCTCCGGAAATAATAGCGTCAGCACCACCTTCAATGGCTGCTTTTACCATTTGGTCATAATAACGCAATGCTACCATTACATTAATTCCGACCATACCATTACCGCCTGCAATTTCTTTGGCTTTATGGATTTCATTTTTGATTTCTGTCAAATTATCTTCCAAAAAGTTCTGCCAGAAATCATCACAGCGATATCCTGTATGAGCAGTTGAAATAACACCCATACCGCCGCATTTTGCAACATGCCCCGCTAAATTTCCTAAGGAAACGCCAACACCCATTCCACCTTGAATAATCGGCACTTGTAATGTTTTATTCCTAAGTTTTATTGTCTGCATATTTTAAACTTCCTTTTCTAATGCTAAATATGCCTCTTTGTAGTCTTCAAACAAACCATCAATAATCTCTTTTAGAGGTTTGATTTCATTACATAAGCCGGCAACTTGACCGGCCATTAAAGAACCGTTTTGTACATCACCGTCAATGACGGCTTTTCTCAAAGAGCCAAGGGTATATAGTTCCAGTTCCTGAGCACTGGCACCTTCTTTTTCCCGTTTGATATATTCACGGGCCATTTTATTTCTTAAAATACGAACAGGAGTACCGCCAATTCTCCCTGTAACAATGGTATCGGTGTCACCTGCTTTACAAATTGCTTCTTTATAATTTTGATGGATTGGGCATTCTTCAGAAACCAGCAAACATGTACCTACCTGTACACCGCTTGCTCCCAAAGCAAATGCTGCCAATACCTGACGTCCTGTTGCAATGCCTCCTGCTGCAACTACAGGCACACTCACAGCATCTACTACTTGAGGAACTAAGGAAAATGTAGTTAATTCGCCAATATGACCACCTGCTTCGGTACCTTCTACGATAATAGCGTCTGCACCGCTGCGTTCCAAACGTTTTGCCAAAGCAACGGTTGCGGCAACAGGAAGCACTTTTAAACCCGCTTCTTTCCACGCTACCATATATTTACCCGGATTACCTGCACCTGTTGTAACTACCTTGATATTTTCATCAATTACCATTTGTGCAATGGCATCTACATCCGGATTCATCAACATGATATTGACACCGAATGGCTTATCTGTCAGCTCTCTGCATTTGTGAATGTGCTCACGCAGTGTTTCCGCATTCATGCTTCCGGCAGCAATCAAACCCAAGCCGCCTGCATTGGATACCGCTGCTGCGAATTCGCCTGTTGCTATATTGGCCATACCACCCTGTATTAAGGGATATTTTGTACCTAAAAGGTCTGCTAATTTCATTGATACCTCCACTAATCTGCTCCTACATAAAACTTCTATTGATATTTTACATTACCATTCTAAATAAATGGTACCCCAAGTGAGACCCGCTCCAAAGCCCACCAGTAATAATTTCATACCTTTTTTCAGGAGTCCTTTTTGATTCATTTCGTCCAGCATAATCGGAATGCTTGCAGCCGAAGTATTTCCGTATTCTTCGATATTGGAATAAAGTTGTTCCTCTTTGATTTTTAAACGTTTGCTGATAGAGGAAATAATACGGGCATTGGCCTGATGAAACAAAATGTAGTCCATTTGGTCTATTGTATCATCCAAGTCAGACAACACTTGTTTGATGGACTGCACCGGAGATTCCACCGCAAATTTGAACACTTCCTGTCCATTCATTTTACAATAGGAAGGTTCTTGATGGTCGGCAAACGGCACTCCAGGAATATGGATATGTACAGCTTCCACATCGCCTCTTGAAGAAATTACTTCATAAAATCGGGCATTGGGATTATGCTTTGCCACAACTGCACCCGCACCGTCTCCAAACAAAATACATGTGGAACGGTCTGTGTAATCCAGCATTTTAGAGAAAACTTCCGCACCGATTACCAACGCAAGTTTGTCAGGACGGGTTGCCAGCATTGCATTTGCAATGGAAAGTGCATATACAAATCCTGTACAGGCAGCATTCATATCAAATGCCATCACTTGTTCGCTTAAACCTAACTGTTTTTGCAGCATACATGCAACAGACGGCATAATATGGTCCGCACTGCAAGTTGCTACAATAATAAAGCCAATATCCTCTTTGGACACACCACTGTTTTCAAGTGCCTTTTTTGCTGCTTGATATGCCAATTCAGATGTATTTTCTGTCTGGCTGATATGGCGTTTTTTAATGCCGGTTCTGGGATAAATCCATTCATCACTTGTATCTACCATAGTAGATAAATCGTCATTACTTAATGTGTGGCTTGGTGCATAACACCCTGTTCCTAAAATATCAATTCCGCTCATACAATCTCCTTGCTTATTTTATGATCAAATACCGCTGCAATCACCAATACTGCGGAATTTTTTATAGCGTTGATCCAGCAATGCACGTTCGCTTAATTTGCAAAGTGCTGTTAATTCGTTGCTTAACAAATCTCTTAATTGTGCGTAAATGACTTCGGCATGTTCATTTAAATTGCCCATAGGTTCTTTTACAATCACATCTACAATATTAAACGCATATAAATCCTGTGCGGTCAACTTCATAATCTCGCTGGCTTCCTGTGCTCTTGTACCATCTTTCCATAAAATAGTAGCAAAGCCCTCCGGAGATAAAATGGAGTACACGGCATTTTCCAACATCCAAATACGGTTTGCTACGGACAATGCCAAGGCTCCTCCACTGCCGCCTTCACCAATTACAATACTGATAACCGGCACAGTTAAGTTGCACATTTCCATTAAATTGCGTGCGATTGCCTCTCCTTGACCATGTTCTTCCGCCTCAATTCCCGGATATGCACCTGCCGTATCAATAAACGTAATAATAGGTCGTTTAAATTTTTCAGCCTGTTTCATCAAGCGCAATGCTTTGCGATATCCTTCCGGATTTGGCATCCCAAAGTTACAAAGCAGATTTTCTTCTAAATTCTTGCCCTTTTGGTGACCAATTACAGTAACAGGCATATCGTAGAACATGGCAATACCGCCAATAATAGAATGGTCATCACGATAAAGACGGTCACCACGCTGTTCAAAAAAATTATCAAACAGATTTTCAATATAATCACGCACATTGGGACGTGTTGGTTTGCGCGCCAAATATACTTTATCGTAACTGGATAAATTGGCATAAGCCTTTGTCATAATTTTATGTCTTGCCTTTTCCAGTTCATCCTTAATGGTTTCAAAATCTACGTCAGGCGTATCTTTCTGTTCCAACTGACGAATCTCTTCATCAATTTTTCTGATTTGTGCCTCTGCTTCTTGAATAGACATTATAGCGTTGCCTCCCTTGCATGAAGTTTTAATAACAACGCAATGGTAGCACGCATTTTTTTACGTTCCACCACTTGGTCAAGAAATCCTTGCTGTTGTAAAAATTCAGAACGCTGAAAGCCTTCCGGCAATTTTTGTTTAATGGTTTGCTCAATTACCCTAGGTCCGGCAAAACCAATCAATGCTTTTGGTTCGGCCAACATGATATCTCCTAAAGAAGCAAAGCTTGCAGTTACACCACCTGTGGTAGGATGTGTGAAATAAGATATATATAATAACCCTGCTGCATTGTGCTTTGCCAGTGCATTACTTGTTTTCGCCATCTGCATTAAAGAAACAATACCTTCCTGCATTCTGGCACCACCGGAAGCGCTGAAGATAAGTAACGGCAAGCGACGTTTGGTTGCATACTCAATTGCACGGGTAATTTTTTCACCCACAACGCTGCCCATACTTCCCATTAAAAAACGACTGTCCATAACACCAATTACCACACGGTAGCCGCCTACTTTTGCAACTCCCGTCACAACTGCATCATTCAAGCCTGTCGTTTTTTCCAAATGACTCAACTTTTGAGTATAATTAGGAAACCCTAATACATTTTGCGTTTTCAGTCTGGGGGTGATTTCTCGAAAACTGTCTTTATCCACCAACATTTGAATGCGGTCTGTTGCAGTGATTTTAAAATGGTGTCCACAGCCTGGACAAACATAAAAGTTTTTCTGCACATCTTCGCTCAAAAATCCTTGCTCACATTCCGGACATTTGGTATACAACCCTTCCGGAATATTGGAAGTATTATTGGTAGCCTTTTTTTCTTCTTTGGGCTTACGGAGCAAATTTTTAATGATATTTAATTTCTCTTTGCGCTCTTTAAACAGTTCTTCCATTTATTTCACCAATTTCTCTAGGTTTTTCTCAATAAAGCTGGTATCAAAATCACCTTTGGCAAACGCCTCGCTCTGCAAAATCATATAATGCAGGTCAATATTGGTATCCACTCCCTGCACAATCATTTCTTCCAAAGCACGGCACATACGGTGAATTGCTTCATCTCTTGTATTGCCATGTACAATCAGTTTTGCAATCATGGAATCATACGTAGGCGGAATTTTATATCCTTGGTATAAAGCGGAATCTACACGCACGCCAAAACCACCGGGCAAATTAATGCCATATACTTCACCCGGACATGGACGGAATCCTTCTTTGGGATTTTCCGCATTAATTCGGCATTCAATGGAGTGTCCGTTTAGTTTCACATCTTCCTGTCGGAAAGAAAGTGGATCATTTGCTGCAATCAAAATTTGCTCGCGAACCAAATCAATTCCGGTAATCATTTCTGTAATGGGATGCTCTACCTGAATTCGAGTATTCATCTCAATAAAGTAATAATTTCCTTCTTTATCCAGTACATACTCAATGGTACCTGCATTACGGTAACCTGCAGCTTTTGCCGCTTGTACCGCATGCTGTCCCATACGCTCACGCAGCTCCGGAGTTAACGCTGTGGAAGGCGCCTCTTCAATCAACTTCTGATTACGACGCTGGATAGAACAGTCACGTTCTCCCAAATGTACCACATTCCCAAAGTTATCAGCCATAATTTGAAATTCAATATGTTTTGGATTGAGTACCAATTTTTCTAAATATACATCATCATCATTAAAGCAAGCTTTTGCTTCTGACTTTGCCGCTGTAAATGCCTCGTCAAATTCTTCAGGTGTGAAGGCTTTTCGCATACCTCGGCCTCCGCCACCTGCAGAAGCCTTTATCAATACAGGAAATCCAATTTCCTGTGCAGCCTTTCTGGCTTCTTCCAATGTGGCCACACTGCCGTTGGAACCGGGAACTACAGGTACGCCTGCTTCCATCATCAAAGCACGGGCAGCTGACTTATTGCCCATTTTGTCAATGACATCTCCGTCCGGACCAATAAACGTAATTCCACAGGTTTTTACCAAACGAGCAAATGTTGCATTTTCCGACAGAAAACCAAAACCGGGATGAATTGCGTCTACGCCCAGAGCAGTTGCTGCAGAAAGTATATTTTTCATATTCAAGTAACTTTCGGCAGATTTGGCAGGCCCGATACAAACAGCCTCATCGGCCAATTGCACATGCAGCGCATTGCGGTCTGCTTCGGAGTATACCGCAACCGTTTCAATTCCCAATTCTTTACAAGCACGAATAATACGTACTGCAATTTCTCCGCGGTTTGCAATTAATATTTTTTGAAACATGAATTGTCCACCTTAATCCTTTGTTAGCATTCTTTAATCAGCATAATTGTTTGGTCATATTCTACCAAATCTTCATTTTTTGCAAGAATTTCAATAATTTCGCCGGAAACAGGCGCTTTAATTTCATTCATCATTTTCATTGCTTCAATAATACACAATGTTTGACCTTTTTGAACCCTGTCGCCTACTTGCACATAAGCCTGCGCATCGGGTGCACTGGCGCTGTAAAAAACACCAACAACAGGAGATTTCACAGGTGTACCCTCCTGTTGTTCGCAAGCAGAAGCCTCAGGTGTCGCTGCCGGGGCAACTGTCGGCGCTGCGGCAGCAGGAGTTGGCATAATAGCAGAAGGTGCTGCTACAATCGGCTGAATCGGCTCTTCTTTTTCCAATTTCAGTTTTACGTCATCCATTTCTAGAGAAAGTTTATAAATATCTGAATCATTGAATTCCTTCATTAGGTCTTTGATATCTTGCAAATTCATAAATTACATACTCCTTCAATCTCAAAACAATTTAATTCCGCTATACAAAAATAAAATTATCAACATAGTTATACAACATATATTATAAAGGATTTGCCATATAAAGTAAACACTTATCCTCTGCAAAATGTAAGTCAAATTGTAAACATTCTATAAAATAATATACCTGAATTTGATAACATTCGTAATGATACCCCTTTTTTTCTTAAGAAGCGACACCATAGGATATTGTTAGACATTATAATTTTGAAACAAAAACCAATTTTGTGCTGTTTGATACGTAATATGAATAACAAGTACATGTGGTTCTAATATATATTACGAATAGAACCATTTTACCGTATTTTCACTTTATAAGTGTGTACAAACTTTTAAGTCGTAACAGTCATATATCATTATGCTCTCTGGTTACAATAAAAAATATGAATCCATCCTGAGTTATCTCCCTTTCGTAACCTTTTTGGTACCATGTGCATATCTTATAGGTAGAATCATATTCAGTGATTCTGTACAAGCTGCATAACAGTCCAACTTGTACCACAGGTTTCCTCCTTTTATCATATAACCAATGTAAATCGCATAGTTTGAAGTTAACAGATTATTTGGAAATGATGATTTACAAAACAGAAAATCGTCTGCAAAAAAGACGATTTTTCTGCTTTTTCTCTTTAAATTCTGATATTTTTCTCTTGAACTTCATGAAACATTCACATAACAGGCCTATACTAAAAATGTACTCAACAGCAGTACTTTTTCATACTTCTTTTCATTCCTTTAAATGCCAATATCAATCATTACATATTTGATAATATGGTATTGGCACTCTTTGTATATGACACCTCAATATTTCGAGGGTTCATATAAATTATTTCTTTTTCATATTTTTCTCCTTTGCCGCGCCACTCCCTATTGGCGCGGCGCTCCTTTTTTACCGCAAATTTCTGTGCACCAAAACAATACGAATGCATAATATAGAAAAGAGGACAAGAACGGGATTGTCCTCTGAATGTGAAAGTTGCCTGCCGGCAGAGCAATTGGCAAGTAAACTTTTATGTACGGATTGCATTTTTGCAGGTATGTCTTTGCCAATATCGCTCCTTAAAATCAACTCAACCTCATAAAATCAAAAAGCCGTCCAAACGGACGGCTTTTTGATTGAAACCATTATTTTATTTCTTCATTTTCTTTTGTTTTGCTATCTTCCGATGATTCTGTAGGATTCGTTGTTTGCTGCGGACTGTTTGTATTATTATTCTTGAACTGTTTAAAAATTTGATTTGCATATACACTTGCACCGCCTACCAACACACCTTGTGTCAGTGCTGTAAAGATAGCCATTGCAATGGCTTGAGGGCTACCCAAAGCAGTAGTAGCCAATACATAAATCACTGACAGCAAAATACCAATTGCCCCCACTACCAACGGAATCAGTTTATCTGCAATCAAGGCTGTTTTCTTTACTGCCATACCAATCACATACAAAACCGGGATTAAAATGAGCAGTTCCGGTTTGATATATTCTGTAAAATCCATATCAAGTCTCTCCTTTACTTCAATATTTGAGTTAAAACAGCAGCTACAATGCCTGATGCCAAAGCGCCCAATGCTGCCGCAATTAATTTATCCCACCACTGTGCCGGTCGAGCTGTTACCTTCTCTACTTCCTGCTTGATTTCTTCTACGTCTTCTTTGATATTATCTACTTTACTGTCTACCTTAGCAATGGCAAGGGTCAAGGTTCGCAGGTCTTTTACTTCACGCTCCAATGCATCAATTCGTTTATGTGCTGATGCTGCAGCGTCCAATGCCTTACCAAGTGTTACATCGTTGTCTCCCATCATGCATTGCTCCGTTATGGCAACTGTAATACTTGACCCGGATATATGGTATCATCGGATAAACGATTGAGCGCTTTAATCTCTTGATATCTTGTGCCATCACCTAATTGTGACTGTGCAATTCCCCAGAGACTATCGCCTGCTTGTACATAATATGTATGAGACGAAGTATTTTGTGACACAATCAAAACTTGCCCTACATGGATAATGTTAGGGTCAGAAATACCATTTAAAGCAGCCAGTTCCTGATAGGTAGTACCGTACTTTGAAGCGATTCCGCTTAACGTATCCCCTGCTTGTACTGTATAGGTGTTTTCACCTTGTGGTGTACTAACCACATCACCTTTGAGCTTAATAATTTGTCCTACATGAATGACGTTGGGGTCTGCAATACCGTTGATTGCTGCCAACTCTTGATACGTAGTTCCAAATTTTTCAGCAATACCGCTTAATGTATCCCCTGCCATAACTGTATATGTGTCATAACTTGGTTCCGGCTGTGGTGCAGGCGTGGTGGTTGCACCATTTGTGTAGTCTTTATAGCACCAGTTCATGTCTGCGGTATTGGCTGTAATACCATCTACTACGCCTTTTGATGTATACTGCCACATAGTATATGCACCTTTATAATCGCATTGTGTGTTATATTGTGCTAACCATACGTCAATACCTGCATTATCAATACGTGCCATATCAATATAATTGGTTGCCCAGTTCAGATTGGTATACAGCATAGGTTGATAGCCCGCTGCACGAATCTTATTGCAAAAAGCGATTACCATATCGGTACATACCGCTTTACCTAATGCCGCTTGACTGTTTTCTTCCATATCAAAGGCTACAGGATACTGCGGATTACTTCCTGCGATAAGTTCAAGACAGAAGTCTGCTTCCTGCTCTGCACCTGCTACATCCACAGCATAGGAATAGTGATAGAATCCGTAAGGCATGCCAACGTTTTGGCAGCCCGATAGATTATTATAAAACCACTTATCAATTTGGTTTGGGTCTTTGACACCATAGCCTGTGCGTATCATAGCACCCACCACACCTGCATTTTTTACTTTTTCCCAGTTAATGTTTCCTTGATGTTCACTTACATCGATTACTGATAATTGCATATCAAATATCTCTTTCCTTTCCTATCAAACTCTTTTTATTGATTCCACCTTTGTGGTTCTCTTTTTTTGGGAAGATAAGGTGTACCTTCATGCCGATAGCATTCCGAAGGAGGAATTTTTCTCATATTACCCGTGTCAATCAAGTAGTGACAACAACAATCGTCCATATATTTATTCTGAGATAAACTCCTATAATAATAACAGCCGATACATTTCATGACGAAGCACACTCCTTTTGCTGCAACAATGCATTCAAAATAGTTTGATACATCTCTAATTTTTGTATTGCATATAATGCTCCGCAGCTTCCTTCGCGGCAAGATTTTACCAAAGCGGACCATTTTTCAATTTTTTGTTTTGTATGTGTAATTGCATTTTCCTGTGTTGCCATCAACTGTTTATCATCCCTCCTCTAAATAGAACATCTCATCTTGCTCCAGCCAATCTCCGCTAAAATACCAAGATACCAACATGTCCAAAAATTCTTCTGTCTCTTCCGTGATACGGGTAATTTGAATACCGCAATGCTGCATTGCATAACACGGTGCATCCGATTCTTTTACTGCTCGTCCTTTATTTTTACCAATACCTATAAATACGATTATGCATTCGCCTCTTTCAATTGATAAAAACGGATACCGCAGAATTCAAAAGAAGTTTCAAACGGATATTCTTCATTTCCCGACCAATTTGTTTTGGGAGATTTTCCTGCTGCAAACGCCAGCTGCTCAATTCCTTTGTACACTTGAACACCACCAAATAACTGGTTACATAATTCTACAGTTCCGTTTCCGCTAACCAAACTTTTCATCTGATAGTAAACGTCAACTGCATGATACAGAAAATCTCGATTTGCTTGGTGTGTCTGATTAGAAAATAATGGATGCTGTTCTATTTTCATAAAATAACCTCACTTTCTTTTTGTTATCTATAATCAAACCTATTTGATAAACCAATAAATCGCCAAACTTGCCGCCATAAAACAACTGAAAATAATAAGCTGTAACACCATTTGCATATAACTGATATTACCTAAAAAATCAGAACCCGTAGTGCCAATCAGTCCAATGACTGCAATTGCAGCCAGCAATCCGGAAACATATTTTAATATAATGCGTATTTTTTCTTGAAAACGCATGCGAATTCCTCCTTTTTTAGGTTGTACCACTTTGAAATCCAAAGTCCGATTAATGGGACAAACTATTTGTTATACTATGACTCGTAACATCATATGAATGGTACATCTTTGCTGCAAGCTGTGTGTTTTGTCAAAACAGTTTGTACATATCGCCACTGTTTTTCTATCTGTCGTATTATCTGCAGGGATTCTTTTGGTTTTGTGTTCTGATTTTGGATTGTAAAATGAATGTTGTTTTACAATTCCAAGTTTTTTATGGCTTGTTCAGTGAATTAAATTCACATTTAATGACATCAACATAAATCAGCGGCATAAATTGCATTTGAATTTCTATTTTTCCTATTGTTGACATTTACATAATTCTGCAATATACTTAGGGTGCAAGTAAAAGTGTTATACAGAACTCTGTCAACCCTTCTTTATTATATATCAGAGTTCTGTAATAGTCAATGATATTTGTAATAAAATTTCAGTTTTCTGTAATTTTTATTCATAATATCTAAAGGAGAAACAGAATATGGCAGATATGTATAGCAAGATTGAACAACTATGTAAAGAAAATAACACAAATATCACTGCAATGTGCCGTCTATTGGATATTAGCCGAAGCACCCTGTCCGAATTAAAAGCAGGGCGTACAAAAACGTTGTCTGCTGAATACACAACAAAAATCGCTTCTTATTTTCATGTAAGCGTTGATTATCTACTTGGAAAATCACAGCAAAGAAACACTCCGGCTGTATCAGCTCAAGAGCTGTCATTTGATGACTTTACCTATGCAATGTACGACGAAGGAAAAAAATTAAGTGAAGAGAACAAAGCTAAGCTGCTGGAAATGGCTAAGTTTTTTGTACAGCAGCAGGAAAAGGAAGAGAAAAGAAAGTGAAATAAAATATGAAAACGTTGTTTAAAATTTATGAGGAGCTATACAAGGCAGGTGTAAAAGTATATAGTTATAATTTATGTGACACACCTGCTGTTACCATTGAAGCAAACAAGCAATATGCTATATTTTTTAACCCGAATGCTATCCACTCGTTAGCAGACGAAACTTGTATTGCAGCTCATGAAGCTGGACATATCATGACCGGCACAACTCACAAAGTAAACAGTCCCTGTGAGATTGTCGCACGGCATGAAGAAAAAGCCAGTCGCTGGGCAATACAACATGTTGTACCTCACGAAGAATATATACACGCACTGCATAACGGAATTTGCGAAGTGTGGGATTTGGCAGAATACTTTTGTGTAACAGAATCTTTTATGAGAAAAGCGATACACTATTATCAAATGTTGGAACAAAATGAATCATAATAAAAAGAGATAACGGATAAAATCCGTTATCTCTTTTTTATCTAAAAAATTTTCATACTTACAAATCTAATAATTCAGTAACATTATTTTGTTAATGAAAATATTTGAGATTCTTCCTAATGCATCATAAAAGTACAGATTTTTCATAACACGATAATTAATATTGAGATATTCAGCATATCAACGTATACTAAAATAAAAACAGTAATGGAGGAACGTCATATGCTCGCATATACTTATATGGAAAAAGGAGTATTTGAACTAAAAGAAAAATCAAAACCAATGTTAAAAGAAGGACAAGATGCCATTGTAAAAGTAACCCTTGCAAGTATTTGCGCCAGTGATTTGCATATAAAATACGGCAGTGTTCCAAAAGCAGTCCCCGGCATTACAGTGGGACATGAAATGGTGGGTGTTGTTGAGAGTATTGGAACAGAAGTTACTGCAGTAAAACCGGGTGACCGTGTTACGGTAAATGTAGAAACATTTTGCGGACATTGTTTTTCTTGCAGGCATGGCTATGTCAACAATTGCATCAATTCACAGGGAGGTTGGTCTCTTGGCTGCCGTATCGATGGCGGACAAGCAGAATACGTGCGGGTTCCCTATGCAAATCAGGGATTAACCGTCATACCCGATAATGTTTCGGACGAACAAGCATTATTTGTGGGAGATATTTTAGCAACCGGATTTTGGTCCGTGCGTATTGCAGACATCACACCGGGAGACACCATATTGGTTTTTGGTGCCGGACCAACCGGCATATGTACCATGCTTTGCGCACTTTTAAAATCTCCACGAAACATCATTTTATGCGAAAAAGATTCTCAACGTTTACAGTTTGTCCAAAAAAATTGGCCAAATATTCTTACCGTATCTCCCGAGCATGTACTGGAATTTACCCGTAGGAACAGTGAACATGGAGGCGCGGACCGTGTATTTGAAGCAGCAGGTGCAGATGAAACGTTTCAGCTTGCTTGGCAATGCGCTCGTCCCAACGCAATTGTTACCATCCCTGCTCTTTATCATCATCCTCAAATTCTGCCGCTTCCTGATATGTATGGTAAAAATTTAACATTTCAAACAGGAGGCGTGGACGGATGTGACAGTTTTGAATTATTGCAACTCATTTCAGAAGGTAAGCTGGATACAACCAAATTAATCACCCATACATTTCCTTTAAACGAGATTGATACTGCATATAAAATGTTTGAAAACAAAACAGACGGTGTATTTAAAATTGCGATTAAACCTTAAAATAAATGCAGTATCTGATAAAATGAAAAATCTTTCACGTACTTTTTACGTGAAAGGTTTTATATGACATAAGCGATAGGATAAAAATTTTTCTATGAGTGTGTAGGAACCTCAAATGATGCACCCGTATAAATCCATTCTACACAAACGGTAGTTCTGGCACCACCTTGAGAAATAAACGTGCGTATTTCACACATAGACCATAGTTTTGTTGTTGGATTTTGCTGCCTGATTCTAATCCAATTTATTTCTTGAGACTGACTGTATACCAGGTCATCTATAACCAGTTTAGCAGCAACTGTAGTATTATTGAATGTTTGAGACTCTACACTTGCCCCGTCATATATACTGGTACGGCGAATATCTGCTAATACAGGTGTAGTAGCTACTTTAGGCTGAACAGACATTCTTACAGATGTGGTTGAAGTATTTGCTACAGTGAAAGTGAGATTATCCAAAGGAATATCTATATAGCTGTTTAATGTTGCTAAGTTTGCATTATAATATGCAACATTTGATTTTAAATTTGGACTTGTAATTTCTTGAGTATCTGTTTTAAAACTTACTTTATAACTGGTAGGCGTGTCTTCTGCTACCGCAATGTTAGGTGTTTGACCCGTAACACCTTGGATACCTTGTGCACCTGTGGCTCCTGCCGCACCTGTTTCACCTTTTGCACCTTGTGCACCCGTAGGTCCTGTCGCACCTGTTTCACCTTTTGCACCTTGTGCGCCTGTAGGTCCGGTTGCTCCCGTTTCACCTTGTGCGCCTTGTGCACCTGTAGGTCCCATCGCTCCCGTTTCACCTTTTGCACCTTGTGCACCTGTAGGTCCTATCGCTCCCGTTTCACCTTGTGCGCCTGTGGCTCCTGTCGCACCTACAGGCACTACAAAATCTAAACTAACTCCTGTATCAGTATTATTTGCAATTACTTGTGCTGTTCTGCCGGAACTTACAGTACCAACTTCTACCGTTGGTGTTGCTCCTGTAGAACCCGTGTTGCCTTGAGGTCCCTGTTCTCCCATCGGCCCCGGACAACCTCTTTCACCTTGCGGACCTTGAGGGCCGGTTACACCTTGTGGACCTTGTTCTCCCATTGGTCCCTGTGCACCAACGGGACCACGTTCCCCTGCATCACCTTTATCGCCTTTTGGACCTATTGGTCCCATTTCACCGGGATCGCCTTTTGGACCTACCGGACCACGATCTCCCTGAGGGCCCATCGGGCCTTGATTTCCTTGAATACCCTGTGGACCTACCATTCCAGGATCTCCCTTAGGACCTGCATCTCCGCGTACACCTTGCGGACCACGCGGTCCCATCGGGCCTGCCATTCCGCGTGGTCCGACCGGACCGGGACAGCCTTGGTCACCCTTTTCTCCTTTCGGACCCTGTGGACCACGTTCTCCCTTGGGACCTTGTGGTCCGGGTATTACAACAGAGTTGTCCTCACTTGGTGTACAGGAACACGGATAATTACGATTTGTACAATTATAATAATTCATGACTCGGATACTCCTTTGATAAAACATAGTTAAAGTTGTCCCTCTTTATCATATTCAAAGGGTACCCTATATGTTATTATAAAAATGGCTTTTGTAATTTCCTTAGAAATATAAGTAAAACCTCCCATGTGGGAGGTTTTACTTTACATCAAATATTGTCTATTCTATACATTATGGATGAATTTTTAAACCGTTCAGCCATTTTGCGGTATCCGCAGTAAAATGATTGATAATTTCACTATGTCCAATATCCATATCGGAAATTGTCTCCATATCCTTATCGCTTAATTCAAAATCCCAGATATTAAAGTTTTCTTGTATGCGTTCTTTATGAACAGATTTTGGAATAACTACTACACCTCTTTGTACGTTCCATCTCAAAGCAACTTGGGCAACACTTTTACCGTATTTAGCTGCTATTTCTGCGAGAATTGGATTTTGGAAAAAATTATTTTTTCCCTCTGCAAAAGGTCCCCAAGCTTCGGGCTGAACACCATATTCTTTCATCACCTTTAAAGCATCTTTCTGCTGAAAAAACGGATGACATTCTACCTGATTGACCGCCGGAATAATTTCAGCATTCACACACAAGTCTACCAAACGATCCGGATAAAAATTGCTTACCCCTATCGCACGAATTCTTCCTTCTTTATATAATTCTTCCATGGCTCTCCATGCACCATAATAGTCATGAAATGGTTGATGAATCAAATATAAGTCAAGATACTCCAAACCTAATTTGTTTAACGAAGTTTCAAACGCCTTTTTCGCAGATTCATAGTCTGCATCCTGAACCCAAAGTTTTGTGGTAATAAACAAATCTTTGCGGGGAATATCGCTTGTACGAATCGCATTTCCTACGGCCTCCTCATTCATATAGGCTGCTGCAGTATCAATGAGACGATAACCTGCTTCCAGCGCATCTGAAACCGCCTGTTCACATTGAGCTGCATCAGGCACTTGAAATACACCAAATCCTTCCAAAGGCATTTGAACACCATTATTTAAGCAAACTGTTTGCATGATAAAAGCTCCTTTCCAGCACATTATTTTTATGATATACTGATTGTAACATCTTCGAGTAACTCTAAGTCAATAGTAATCTGAACAAAAAAGGAGGCAAAAACATGTACACAGTAAAAGAAGCCGCAAAACAATTAGGATTTACGGAACATACCATACGTTTTTATACAGATAAGGGATTGGTGCCAAGCGTTATACGAGATAAAAATAATTGTCGTTTATTCACAGAGGAATCTATGAATTGGCTGATAGGAATCAAACATTTAAAAGAGTGCGGAATGACGCTGGATGCGATTAAAACTTATATCGAACTTTGTTTACAGGGCGATTCTACCATTGAAACACGCTATCACATTATATTAAAGCAAAAAGAAATTGCAAAACGTCAATTGGAAGAAGCAAAACAAAGACTGGATTATATGGAGAAAAAAGCAAAATTATACCGAAAGATTATAGAAAACCATATTCCGGACAGCACTAATCCTGCCAAATGGCCTGTAAAATCTGCCCAATAACAATATATTGAGAATAAAAAAGGAGTTATGTATTTCGATACATAACTCCTTTTTTATAATAGTCCCACTGCATGTATTCCCCATAAAATTCCATATACAATCGGCTGATGAATTATATAAATCCATAAGCTGTAACGTCCCAGCCAATCCAATACCGGAATTTTAATTTTCAGTACTTTGCAATTTCTTACATTGCGCCACATATGAAAGGCAAACCAGCCTGTCCAGTAAAGGAACAACCATGGAAACAGCGGAAAATAATCGCTTGAGAAAAAGTCGGAATTTGGAAGACCAATTGGATATAACCATTGGGCAGAATACATCCAATCCGGTAGTGATATTAATACCGTGTCTCCCCAGCCAAATCCGCCAAAAGGAAGTGCTTTTGTAAAGCAAAATAAGGCAAAACAAAATAATATACCAATCTCAGGTAAAATCCGTTTCATCAGGGGCAAGCATAATCTGGTTAACAGCATACAGCATCCAATTAAGCTAAGTATTCCAAAACGAACCCTCTGTTCAGGCATGACAAACATGGTAACTAAACTAATAACACACCCTGCACCAAATACGAGAAGTCCCCTTTTGATTGGACGACTTCCTAAGGAAAAACAGAAGCCTGACAATAAAATAAAGCTCCAGCAAATAAATTGTTCCCATACATATCCAGCAGCACTTTGATACCAACCAATCGGGTGACCAAAAATATATACAACATCATATAAAATATGATACAGTACCATGTTCAGTAATGCAAATCCCCGCAATGCATCCAGTAACGACAACCTTTCTTTTCCACGGAGGGGTTGTTCGGTCATTCACAGACTACCTTCTTTCTGTTTCTTTCCTGTTTATATCGTTCCATTCCAGCCTGTTTTGGTTTATCGACTGTTTTGTTGTTTTAAAATCGCTTCGTGTTCTCGATTCAATTCTTCTACCAATGCGCCAAAGCTCCATTTTTGGTTGGTTGCAGTTACAGTAGCTTTAATCGGAATATCAATTTGATATTCCTTCAAAGTCTTGATAAAGCAGTCAATGCGTTGACTTGACATGCCGCACATGCACAGTACCCCTTCAGATGCAGGAGGTACAACATCAGACATTGGCTTCTCTTGAAATCCATGAAATCCTGCTAGGTAACCTACATCTTGCCCAAGCTCTCGATTTATAACTGTATGAGATTGAATATCCAGCTTCTGTAAAATACCATTCAATTTTTCCTGCACCGTTTTGTCAATTGCAAACAATAAAACCCGTTCCGGTATTTTTGTAACAATACGTGCTTTCATACAATACCTCCTATCATAAAACTGTATTTATTTAACCATATATTTTCTCTTCTGACAAGCGCTTTTGGGTGTACTCCATTCGTTTGAAAAAAGATTAGAACCCTTTTAAAAGTGAACATAAAATTAAAACATGCTGTGAAATGGTCGGTGGAAAATAAAAGCTGTGCCTCTCTAGTTGTCTGCTTTTCACGAAGAATAAAATGCGGAAAACAAAAACATCTGCTGTCTCCCATAAATCATAAATGTTTATGGGAACGGAGGAAAAGAATAAGCATGCGATAGATAAATGACTCTCAAAAAAGATTTTCAATCACTTGCAAAAATAAAGTATTTCCTTATGAATAGTAACATTAGAATCCGTTATACAGAAACTACTCCGTTGGATTGCAACATATCATATGAAATAAAACAACGGCAGCTGTAATGATACAGCTGCCGTTTTCCGATATGATATTGAGCGTAAGTTCTATTGCATTACTTTTCGGATTGCCGTTTATGTTTGTAATATGATATCAACTTTATCATCCATTTTACTGCCTCAACCTGAATCATGGATAAAACAGAAAGACCAAGTACAATCAGCCATTGTATCCAGGTAAGCGTAGTAAGATGGAAAATAGATTGCAACACAGGAATAAACAAAATACATGCCATCAGTATTGCTGATACACCAAACGATACAAACAACCAAGGATTCATCCCTTCACTTCTTACCCAAATTGGTTCTGTATTGGAACGCTGATTAAACGCTCTCAGCATTTGTGACAGCGCCAGTACACAGAACGCCATTGTTTGCCCTACCGTATGTCCGCCTATAGTTACACCTATCCAGTACGCTGTAATCGTCGTTGCAGCAACAAATATTCCTTGTGTAATCACACGGCTGATTAAAGATGCCTCAAACAAAGTTCCTGATTTTACAGGAGGGTGCTTCATAATATTTTTGCTTGCCGGGTCCACTCCAAGCGCTAAAGCAGGCAATGTTGCGGTTGCAAGGTTTACCCACAAAATATGAACTGCTAAAAGAGGTGTCTCCCAGTTGAACACGGTTGCTACAAACAGGGTTAAAATTTCCGCAATATTGCCTACCAATAAAAATTGAATAACCTTTTGAATATTCCTGTAAACACGTCTTCCCTCTTTAATTGCATAAGCGATTGTGGTAAATTTATCATCCAGCAGAATCATGTCAGCTGCATCTTTGGCAACATCTGTACCTGTAATACCCATAGCAACACCGATGTCAGCCGCTTTTAACGCAGGAGAATCGTTGACTCCATCTCCTGTCATAGCGGCTACTTCTCCGATTCTTTTGAAAGATTGTATGATTCTTAATTTATCCGCAGGAGATACTCTGGCAAACACTGCTGTTGTTTTTACTTTTGCATCCAATGTCTCATCGTTCATATGATTCAGTTCTTCTCCTGAAATCACAGAGTCACCCTCCTGACAAATCCCCAATTCCTTTGCAATCGCAAGTGCAGTCACTTTATGATCACCTGTAATCATAACAGTACGAATGCCGGCTTCACGACAAACGCGAACAGACTCTGCAACTTCTGTTCTGGGAGGGTCAATCATGCCTACTGCGCCAAGAAAAGTTAAATTCCATTCTAAATTCTCACTATCATCTTCAGGCAGCTCATCTATGTCTCTTTTAGCAAAGCCCAACACCCTTAATGCTTGCTCTGACAGCTTCATACAACAGTTTAATATATTTCTTCTGTCTTGTTCCGTCATTGGACGGATTCCTTCGGATGTAAGCATATGAGTACATAGCGGCAGCATTTCATCAACCGCACCTTTTGTATAGGCAATCAATTGCTGTTCTATTTTGTGTACCGTAGTCATTCGCTTACGGTCTGAGTCAAACGGCTGCTCAAATAAACGAGGATATCTCTCTTCCAACGCATCGTGATTCATCCCAAAATTTTGCGCCATATAGATGAGAGCCCCCTCCGTTGGGTCTCCAATGATTTCTCCCTCATGGTCTGGGTCGAAGCTTGCATCATTGCAAAGAGCAGAAGCATAAATCAACTCTTGATATATCGTTGAATGCATCTGTTTTACTTCTTTTATCGGTGTTGCCGTGCCATTATAAAAATCTTGGTCCAACGCCAAATGTGTTACTGTCATTTTGTTGAGTGTCAATGTACCTGTTTTATCACTGCAAATCACAGTAGCACTTCCCAAAGTTTCAACAGCAGGAAGCTTTCGTATCAAGGCATTTTTCTTTGCCATTCGTTGTACCCCCAAAGCCATGACTATAGTTGCTGTTGCCGGCAGACCCTCCGGAATAATGGAAATGGCTAAAGATATTGCAACCAAAAGCTGCGGAATCAAAGGGCGTTGATAAATTGCACCTATCACAAAAATCAATATACAAACAATCAAACCTACAATGGTAAGTATTTTTCCTACTGCGTTTAACTTACGTTTTAACGGAGTATCCAATTCATCTTGGTTATCCAGCATTCCCGCAATGTTACCCACCTCCGTATTCATACCTGTGGCTATTACAACACCGGTACCACGCCCATATATTACAATGGAGGATGAATATGCCATATTACTTCTGTCTCCCAAAGTGCATGTTTCCGGCAATACTGCGTCTGCATCTTTTTCCGCAGGCACCGATTCACCTGTCAGTGAAGCTTCCTGTATTTTTAAGTTTGCAGAATCAATTAATCGTACATCTGCGGGAACCATGTCTCCGTCACAAAGCAACACAATATCGCCGACTACCAATTCAGCAGCGGGAATCACACTTTCTTCTCCCTGGCGTAATACGCGTGCAGTAGGCGCGCTCATATCTCGCAACGCCTCTAAAGAAGATTGTGCTTTCTTCTCCTGTACAATGCCAATGACTGCATTTAAAATCACAATAGCAAATATTACACCTGCTTCCGTCCATTCCTGCAAAACGGCAGAAATAACAGCTGCAACAATTAAGATACACACCATTGGGTCTAAAATTTGCTCTTTTAGCATTTGAAGCAGTGTTTTGGGCGGTTTGGCTCGAAGTTCATTTTTTCCATTTTGTTTGAGTCTTTCTGCAGCCTCGGTATCACTTAATCCTTTTTCAGAAGTGTTTACGACTTGATAAACCTCTTCCAACTTTTTTGTGTGCCAAGGCATTTGTTTGTGAGTATCCATATTGGATATACCACACCTTTCTTAATAAAATATTGATATTCTGAATGTCTGAAAGACAAACTCAGTAAAAACACAAACAGACATAACCTGCTGCTCTTTCTAAAAAAGAGCGCAAGTCATGCCTGTAATTTACATTAAATGATAATAAAAATGAATACGAATCAAAACTTGGTCAGCGTCGTTACTGTCGGCGTCGTCCATAATAATCAGTGTATTCCTTTCTCCTATGTATTGTAACATATTATATGAGATAACCATACTAATGTCAACAGGAAAATTAAACAGTACAAAATGCAATATTTCCTATTGTTTATAAAAAATATTTGCCATTTCTGTTATATTTATTTTATGAAAAATATCTTATCGTATGACAAGACTAAAAATCAAACTTTTTCTATCTATAGAAAAATCTTCCTTATTGCACAGAATGTCAAAAAATATTATAATGAGGCTAATCTTGATAGACAGAAGGTGACATCATGTATATTGCCGATTTACATATTCATTCTCGTTTTTCCCGCGCTACCAGTAAAGATTGTGACATTCCTCACTTAGATTGGTGGGCGCAACGAAAAGGAATCCAACTTTTGGGCACAGGTGACTTTACACACCCTGTATGGCGTGCTGAACTGAAAGAACAGCTTGTTCCTGCCGGAGAAGGCGTATATACCTTAAAGAAAGATTTACGAATTCCAAATGCAGTGCCAGGAGAAACACCACGTTTTGTAATAACAGGCGAAATTAGCTCCATCTATAAAAAAGATGGAAAAACCAGAAAAGTACACAATGTAATTGTACTGCCCAGTTTAGAGGCAGCCGATGAGCTTGCCGCCAAATTAGAAGCAATCGGCAATATTCATTCCGACGGGCGTCCTATTTTAGGACTGGACAGTCGTGATTTACTGGAAATTACCCTAGAAACTTGTCCGGATGCAGAATTTATTCCCGCACATATTTGGACACCGCATTTTTCTATGTTTGGTGCTTTTTCAGGTTTTGACAGTATAGAAGCCTGCTTTGGAGACTTAACCTCTCATATTCACGCAGTAGAAACAGGACTTTCTTCAGACCCTCCTATGAACTGGCGTGTTTCCGCTTTAGACAACCTTACGTTGGTATCACACTCAGATGCTCACTCTCCATCAAAATTGGGACGTGAAGCAAATCTGCTCGATACCGGGCTTACCTACCCCGAATTGGTTCATGCAATTCGGACTAGAGAGGGTTTTCTTGGCACAGTAGAATTCTTTCCCGAAGAAGGAAAATACCACTTAGACGGACATCGTAACTGCAATGTTTGTCTTACTCCTGCCGAAACTGCTCAGTTAGGCGGTATCTGCCCTGTATGCGGCAAAAAAATCACCATTGGCGTAGAACACCGCGTAGAAGAGTTGGCCGACCGACCAGTTGGCTATTGTCCTGAAAACGCCAAACCGTTTGAAAGTCTGGCTCCTCTTCCGGAAGTGGTTGCTGCTTGTACAGGAAAGTCTGTAGCAAGTAAAAAAACACAGCAGCAGTATGAAGAGATGCTGCAGTCTTTAGGTGCTGAATTCTATATTTTACGTCAAGCCCCCATTGAAGACATCAAACGGACAGCAGGTCCATGTATTGCCGAAGGTATTCGCCGTTTACGCATTGGACAAGTAGAGCGAAAACCGGGCTTTGACGGAGAATACGGTGTGATTTCTCTATTGAGTCCATCCGAAATAGAGCAATTAAATGGACAAATCTCTTTATTTGGAGCAGATGTTCCGAAAAAGACTTCCAAACAGCAGAGTAAAATACAAAAAACAACTGCCCCCGCACCTGAAGAAACACCTATTGTAAATACCAGTGACAGTTTGAACACAGAACAACAACAAGCCGTATCAGATTTGCAACGGGTTGTAGCGGTAATTGCAGGGCCCGGCACAGGAAAAACAAAAACGCTGGTATCCCGTATTGCTTATCTGATAGAAGAACAAGGTGTAAAACCGGAAGAAATTACCGCAGTCACTTTTACCAACCAAGCCGCAGCAGAAATGCGCCATAGATTGGAACAGCGTTTGGGAGGGAAACGTGCCATATCACGTATGACCATTGGAACGTTTCATGCAATCTGTCTGAAGCTTTTGGGAGATGTACGCCTTATCAGCGAAGGTGAAGCCATAGAGATAGCGGAAGAAATATTACAAACACAACATCGAAAAGAAAGTGCTAAACAATTGATACAAGCAGTGTCTCTGATAAAAAACGGAGCATCATTTGAAACAGCCGAATTATCCGAGGAAGTATATATTTCATATTGTTCTCGTTTACGGGAATTGGGTGTACTTGACTTCGACGATTTATTATTAGAAGCCCAAAAACAAACTATCACCACCCAAAAACAATTCACTCATTTACTGGTGGATGAATTTCAGGATATCAATGATATTCAATATCAGTTGGTGCGAAAATGGAATGAAAGCGGAAAAAATCTTTTTGTAATTGGAGACCCCGACCAATCTATTTACGGATTCCGCGGCTCCAGCGGACGATGCTTTGAACGACTGGAAGAGGATTCTCCTGATATCCATATCATTCGTTTGGTTCAAAACTATCGTTCCACTCCGGAAATTCTGCAAACAGCGGTACCCGTAATTGAACATAATCCTGGCAAACCACGGTTATTAACTCCGAATCAAACATCAGGTATTGCAGTAAGACTGGTACAGACCGCAGACGATTTTTCAGAAGGCATTTGGATTGCAAAAGAAATCAGCCGTATAACAGGAGGCGTAGATATGCTGGAAGCACAGTCTTTGGGACATACACAGCACATGCGTTCTTTTTCTGATATTGCAGTTCTTTGCCGCACTCACAGACAACTGGAATTGATAGAAAAATGTTTACGATATGATGACATACCGTGTATTATAAGTGGCCGCGAAGACTTTTTAAATGCAGATGATGTACGCGGTCTCCTGTCGTTTTTCCGTTGTTTGCAAGAACCAGGAGATATTGCAGCACTCCGAACTGCTTTAAAATTACTGTGGAACTGCCCTTCTGATTTAATAGAATATGCCCAGAAGATATGCTCTCATCAGACAGAATGGAACCTAGAAACTCTGCAATATGATTTTCAGGGGTACGAAATACTGCTTCAAATGTTAGAGCGAATAGAATCATGGCTTCCACTGATACAAAAAGAAAAGCCATGGAAATTGGTGCAGCAATGGGAAGAAACATACGGTTCTTCCTCTGCATTGGAAAAGCTGAAAAATACAGCCGTGTTTCATTCCAATCTGGAAGAATTACGGAATGCACTGGTTCTTGGGCAAGAAGCGGATATCAGCCGTACTACCGCAAAAAACTGGAAATCAGGTGCTGTACATCTTATGACATTGCATGGCAGTAAAGGTCTTGAATTCCCTGCTGTATTTGTGTCCGGAATCAAGTCCGGAATATTGCCATTAGAGTCTACAAAGCACCCTTCAGATATTCAAGAAGAACGACGTTTATTTTATGTAGGAATGACCAGAGCCCGTGAGGAATTAATTCTTACCTGTGGAGCCGAACCTTCTTCATTTTTATCCGAGCTGTCAAACACCATAAAAAGAGAAACTGTAAAACGCCGTGAACAACCTGCAGAACAATTAAGCCTATTCTAATATTCATTTTACATATTATTTAGGATACCGATGGAGAAAACAGAAGACAATCATGAATAAGTTGTTATCTTCTGTTTTCGTTCGTAATATCAACCGAAATGTAACGATTCCCAACGGATTACTGTACTTTTTAAGTATTCGCTCACAACCGTTTCTATCTCTTAACAATGGGCAAATCTAATTCCCAGCCTGTGCTTTTAAAGAGCGATTTTCATAAGAATAGTCCACATAACATATTTCATTTACCGCCAATGACACTAACAATATAGCATTCCTCATAACTTTCGATCATCAAGCAAAGATACGAATCGTTAGTCAAATTCCAGTGATATCGGAAAACATCTGCTTTGAATCATAATTTTAAAATCGTCATTATTTATATCTCTATAAAAAATATAATACAAACAGAAACGTATAAAAACCGATTTTTACTCACATATAATTCATTTCTTTGGCATAAGTTTATATTAAAACAAGATATCTGTCATAAATGTAGGCGATAAAACTTCAAAATAAAAAAATCCACGATGTGCAACGGTAAAACCATATATAAAACAAACGCCCCGCAAAATTGCGGGGCGTTTTGTTCTAAAAAACTATCTATTACATTTTCTCTTTCTGAGATAGATGAATATTCCGGAAAGGCCGATACCTGATACAGACAATATAATAATCGGCAGTGTCAGATTACTACCGTCTCCGGTCTCTGGGTTGTCCATACGATTGTCAGGTTTATTTGTATCATTCGGCTGGGAAGGAATCATCTGTTCGGGATTCATTGTTCCGGGATTGTAGTTCGAATCACTTTCACCACAAACAGTACACTTGCCATCTACATAGGTATGAGCAAGCTTAGTAATCTTCAGCTCATCTACAGTTTTTTCCACGCCGTCAATAAAATCTTTACCGCACACTGTGCAATGTTGGTGCGCTTTTATTCCCTCCGCCTTACAAGTAGCTTGCTGCTCGGCAACGTTTTCTAACTTATGTGCTGCAGGAATGATCTGTACATCTTTCTTGGCTGTACAGCCAGGGGTAGTACAATGTATAGACTTGCTTCCATCTTCTGTGCAGGTAGCTTCCTTGTCAATTGTATATTCAGTATCCCACACATGAGCAGTTGTAGTTTCGCCAACTTCAAAGGTATCTCCGTTAACTGTGATATCTTTTCCTGTGCTGTTAGTTATTTCCACGTTTTCAGGAACTGTAATAACCGCATCGTCCGCAAATTTTTTGAATGTTATTTTGTCACCTGATTTTAATGCTTGAATTGCATTTTCCACAGCTGTTTTTCCAACAACAAATCTTGTTTCACCACCGGAAGTTGTAGTTGCTTGCATATCGCTGTTTACAATATTCTCTGCAATATTTGACGAGAAGCTTCCGCCGGTTACTTCAACAACATTTCCTGCTTCAGACCATTCGTTCTCGGTTTTGTCCGCATTATTAAATGAATATGCCCTGACTGCTTCTACATCTGCTGCGGAATTAAAAACACCATTTTCAATATTAACCGTTTCTAATTTCTTGTATCCGTCACGATTTACAATTGATACAGCAGCACCATCTGCGATGGGACCGTCAGCATCAGTTTTTTCCTGAGGTTGACCTGTCACTGTAATTGCAGTCTCGCCTACTATTGTAAGACTTCCTGAACAAACTTGCACACCCGCATGTTTGGCATTGATAACGGAATTGTCAATTGTTACCTTACCGGACGATGGGAAATAAATGCCAAAGCCATTTTCCACATTGAGCGTGGAATTTTTAAGTGTCACTTTATTGCCTGTTTCAGTGCCATTTGTTATGGTTCCACATACATCCCCCGGAACAGTTAGTTCCACTCCGTCAAGAGTAAGGCTTCTGTTGTTCATATTGCTTTCGTTTGGCGCACCAATCAAATGAGCACCATCGGTTGTTTCATCGGTAGCAACAACTTTACCATTTTTTACAGTAAACTCCACATTCGGATAGTTCACATTAATTGCAGCAGTTTTGCCGGTATAAGTGTATGTGTGACCGTCTAAATCAAGAGCTGCACTTTTAGAACCGGAATTGATTGGTTCATTTCCTTTATAATCGTGCAGCAATGTTATGTTGCCGTCTGCTGCTTTGCCTGCCGCATTTGCATAAGAGCCATAAATGTACTTATTGCCATCTGCTTCTTTTACTGAAAATCCACCATTTGGTATTAAATTGCGGGCACTTTCTGTATCTAATAATTTAGAACCTGTTCCCAACTTAATCCCTAGAGGCTCTTTCGTTTCGTCTAAGTTTTTAAGTACAATGTCTCCCTCTAAATTAACAATCTGGGTATAATTACTATCTCCGCTACTCGTTGTAATTTGATAACCACTGCTTGTTAAAACAGACTGTTTACTTCCACTATTCTTAATTGTTACAGTATTATCACGTGCTCCACCATAACTCTGTTCTAACTTTAGAGCATATCCATTCTTTTGATTGGATGTTACACTATATCCGTTCAAATCTATTGTAACACCACGTACCTTGCCATCTATGGATATTCCAAAATTATAATCTGATGTCGAAACATAATCTTTTAAAAGCTTTAATGTATAGCCATCTTTCATAGCTTTACGTGCGTCTTGTATTTTTGTAAATTGGGTTGTATTTCCTTCTGTATCAATGACTTCAAATGTAGCGTCTTCTGCTGCCAACGCTGTCATAGGTACCAGTGCGAACATCATGCAGAGAGTAAGCAAGATGCTCAAAAATTTCTTTCTGCTTTTCATGTGTTTCCATCCCTTTCTAAAAATAAATTAAGGTCCAAAGTGTACCTGTATTCCTTATATCAATTTCACTTGACTGAAAAACAAAATTACCTATGTTTGCTGATTTTCGCCAAACGTTTTCTTTTGTTTTCTATTAATTACATCAACTGATCAATGATGAAAACTATCTGCTGTAGTTTCGCTTTCTCAAATAAATAGATACTCCGACAAGACCAATACCGGATGCGGACAATATAATAATTGGCAGTACCAAATTGCTATCATCTCCGGTTTGTGGGTTGTCACTGCTATTGTCTTGTTCCTCTGTATTATCCAGCTGGGAAGGGGTTACCTGACCCTGATTGTCATGCGGGTCTGCCATACCACAAACAGTACATTTTCCATCCACATAATTATGTCCAAGCGCTTTTATAATAGTATTTTCTTTTGAAATCTCTTGAGTCAAATCTTTATCAGTATAATACTTATCGCAGAATTCACAGTACCAGTATTCCATATTACCATCAACGTCACATGTTGGTTCTTTTGCTTCAAAATATTTTGCATTATGTACTTTTTCTGTGGTACCTTCACCGTCAATGGTTCCATTGCCTGTTGAAGAATCCGGAATGATAAGTTCCCCATTATTTAAAATCGTACCGTTGTTTTCAAAATTCATATTAGGTGCGACATCCAATGCAGCGTTAGTATCAATGATTACCTTGCCTGTTTCAGCAATTGCAAGCATTCCTTCTCCCTTTACTGCAACTTTGCCTTTAATATCCAAGCTCTCTTCAATTTCCAGCGTTGAGTCTTTGGTTATTTCAAATGTAATGTTGTTGTCAGCATCCACATTCAAATTTTTCAGTTTCAAATTTTTCTCAATTAAAACAGTATCATTATTATCTACCTGTATATTTCCATTGCCTTTTTGACTGAAAAATTGCTCCAATGCCACGTCAGACTGAGGCATAAATGTGATATTACCATCCTCATTATACATATACTTATAGTCGCTATAGTCATCAGGTCTAACATCTTCCGGAGTATCAGCCCATACCCAATAGTTAACTGCAGTTTGTCCAACCGGAAGAAGAACCGAAGTAGCTGCAACATCAATAATTACTAAATCATTATCACCTTGTTGAAAAGTGTTATTTGTAAAATCTATAGGCTGTCCAATGCTTCCTTTTACCTGAATATAATGCTCAAATTTATCATTTTGAAACGTATTCCCTGCGAAATTCGCCTGAGACTGTAAATAAATTGCTCCGGCATTATCAAACACACTTGTCTTTACAACAATGTTATTGTTAGAAGCACTTGAGGTTGTAATGGTCGTAGCTTCTGAGCCGGAACCACTTGTCGGTCCATTTACAACACTGTAAACACTGTTTATAAATTTACAGTCTTCAATGAGAAAATTTCCACTTACATTTGCAAGCATTGTGCGGAATGCTCCGTTAAATTCATTGTTTGTAAACGTAATGCTTCCGGCAGAATTCTGTTCATTAACAAATAAACCGTAAGACCATTCCGGCGCATCTACTGTTACTCCGCCATTGTTTGGCGTATTAATAAAACGGCAGTTATTTACTATAATATCTGCCTTGTTGCCAGATACTGTCACAGCACTCCCCGAGCTTCTGTTTTGCACGGAATAGTGAACAGTAACATTTTCGAGCTTAATAGATGTTTCTGTACCACTGCCAAGTGTCAAAAATTTACCATCCGCTTTATTTTCACTCGGTTTTAAAGTAAGATTCGTAAGTGTTCCTGCCTTTACTGTGGATACACCGAAAATTGTATATTTGCTGCCACCGTCTATTGTAATATTTTTGTCGAATGTAACATCTTCTGTAACATCAGAAAGCAGAACAACGGTGCTGCCTTCAGACGCTGCGTCAATTGCACTTGTTAATGTTGTATGTCTCTTTCCATCCACTTCTGCTACTTCTTGACCAGCAGCATACACATTGACAGGCACAACCAAAATAGTCAATGACAGTAGTATCATTACAAACACTAACAAACGCTTACTAATTTTCTTACCTAAACTTCCTATTTGCATACTTCTCTCTCCTTGTTTGACGACCAAAAAACCATTCTTTTCATTTACTGAACATACAGCATATACTTGCTGTAACATACTTGAAATAGCTTAAAAAACTACTTTACCAGAAAAATAGACTGCCTTCTTCACTCCATCAATATCCCTATCAAACTCTCCTTCCTGTATATGGATACATTAAAATATTATCATACTATTTATATCATAGAAAACTCCTTTTTTCAAGAGATTCCCCAATCCGGTTGAATTGTCTATCCAAAATAATATGGCATATTTTTTAGGGATTATCATCTCTAAAAGGCTGTTCTTATTTAAAACATCCGAAAGATATTTTCAAAAAAATCCAACGTAAACAGAGAAAACCTGGAATTAGAAGGGAATCGAAACTTTTAGTATGGAATTTTTTAAATTCTTTACACTCCTGTAGATGACAGGAGTATAGTTGAGTGTCTGCATAAAACAAAAGAGCAGAGTAAAACCCGCTCCATACACACCACTAAAAATCGATTGATATAAAAAACGAGTGTTCATAACTCAAATTCGTTATGAACACCCGACGTGGGTTTATATTACAAAAAAGATGCCGCTACTGACGCGTGTATCTTCATCCAAACAAAAGAAAAGAGTCCGAACGCGAATTGCGACAAGACTCAGTCTGGTCCGAGTGACAGGACTTGAACCTGCGGCCCCTTGACCCCCAGTCAAGTGCGCTACCAACTGCGCTACACCCGGATATAAAACCAACAACTGAAACAGATTGCTGGCTATTATTTATTTTGCTGTTACTATTAAACCATATTATAGCAATTTATGCAATATTATTTTCCTGAAAAGAACTTTTTATGAATTGCTGTAACTGCTTGGTCGGCATCGTCACGTGAAATCAAAACAGAAATTTTAATTTCACTGGTAGAAATCATCTGAATGTTAATATTGGCGTCAAAAAGTGCTTCAAACATCTGTGCTGCAACTCCCGGATGAGTTTCCATACCTGCACCGACCACAGAGACTTTAGAAACATTACCATCATAGACAGCATCAGCAGCACCAATGGTTTCAACATAAGTTCTTAGAATTTCCATTGTTTCATCCAGCTGAGATTCAGGAATGGTAAAGCTAATATCTTTGGTATTATTTCGCCCAATGGATTGTAAAATAATATCTACATTAATCTCTTTTGCAGCCAACTTTGTGAAAATTTTAAATGCAAGTCCCGGTCTATCAGGAACTCCAATGATTGACACGCGCGCTACTTCATTATCCTTTGCAATACCGCTGATTAACATTTCTTCCATTTTATTTGCCTCCCTTACAATTGTTCCTGGTTTTCTTGTTAAGCTGGAAAGCACTTCCAACTCTACTCCATATTTTTTCGCCATCTCTACGGAACGGTTATTTAATACTTGTGCGCCCAATGTTGCAAGTTCTAACATTTCATCGTAAGAAATAACATCTAATTTGCGTGCATCCTTTATCTTTCTTGGATCTGCTGTGAACACGCCTTCCACATCGGTATAAATTTGACATAAATCAGCATGCATGGATGCAGCAATTGCAACCGCACTGGTATCAGAGCCGCCGCGTCCCAATGTGGTCATATCTTGATAACGATTTACACCCTGAAAACCGGTCACAATCACAATACGTTTTTGATCCAGTTCACGCTTGATACGAGCAGGGTCCACACGTTCTATTCTGGCAGAACCGTTATTTGCGCTTGTAAAAAATCCTGCCTGCCAGCCTAACAAAGAAATCACAGGATAGCCCATTTCTTCGATGGTCATTGCTAAAAGAGAAGCTGAAATTTGTTCACCTGCGGTTAACAACATATCCATCTCTCGTTTTGAAGGATTTGGATTCACTTGACGTGCCTTCTCAATAAACTCATCTGTTGTATCTCCTTGTGCCGATACAACAACGACAACATCATTGCCTTTTTCATATGTTTTTGTGATGATATCAGCAACATTTTTTAAACGCTCAGTATTTGCAACAGAAGTACCACCAAACTTCTGGACAATTAAGCTCATAAATCATTTCTCCTTTATATTATGTTTATATGGTTGGGAGAACTTTGGTACCTTCCCTATCCGTCTCCAGTACTTCTAATTTCCAGCCGATGATGCCGTGTTCTTCCAATTGTTTTATCATACGATTATAATATGCTGTATTTCCACTTTCGATAATGGACATAATGCATGGTCCTGCTCCGCTGATATATGTTCCCAGTGAGCCGTTTTGGTAAGTAAGCTCAAAAATCTGAGCACAATTTTCAATGAAATCCACTCGAAATGGTTGATGCAATTTGTCTTGCACCGCAATACGTAAATTTTCTGCTTTTCCACAGGATAAAGAGGCCACCATGAGCGCACTGCGTGATAAATTATACACCGCATCCTGCTTGCTATATTGCATTGGTAACGTAGCACGGGACTGTTCTGTTTTTAACTGAAAATCAGGAATTAACAGAGCAAATCTAAATTTATCAGATACCTGTGTTCCAACACTGTAAACTCTTCCTGCATCCATGGCAGAAACCGTTAATCCTCCTAAAATAGCCGGTGTTGTATTATCCGGATGTCCTTCAATTTTACAGGCAAAATTGATTAACGTATCTTGGTCAAACGGTCTTCCTAACAATTCATTTGCACCGGTAATACCGGCTACAATGCAAGCAGAACTGCTTCCCATTCCCCTTGCCATAGGAATATTATTTTCCTGAATAATCTTTAAACCGGGCATTTTCTTCCCATATGCATTATATACAAACTCTGCTGCCTGATATACTAAGTTATCTTTTCCTTTGGGAATTGCTACATTGTCTTTCGATGAGATTTCAATCCGGTCAGATTCCTCCATCCAGACATAGTTATACCAATTGAGGGCAACTCCCAGTGAATCAAAACCAGAACCCAAGTTAGCGCTGGTCGCGGGAACCTTAATACTTATCATTCTGTTCTTCCTATCTGCTTAAATTACAAATCACCAACACGAATTGTAGATGCAATGGTTACGCCTTTACTCTCTAATACACCAATTTTATCTTGAATATCGCGTTCTTTCATTGGTTTTGTGACAAATGCCAATTCATTTTTTGGAGCACTTTTTTGTACCAATAGCTCTACAGTTCCAAATAATGCTTCTGCTTCTGTTTTTGCAGCTGCAATGTCATCAGCAGTTGCACGTATGTACATAGCAGTGATATCGTCCAAATAGTCTTGAACATAATTGTCTACACTGTCACTCCAAAACAGATTCTTTCTTGCATGCATATGTTTTGCACAGTCAATCACATCTGCTACCACAGCACTTGCTGTTGGCAATTTGCCTGCACCTTTGCCGTAGAATACTACATCCCCTGTTGCATCTCCACGAACCATAATACCATTAAATACATCATCTACATTTGCTAACTGGCTTTCTCTTGGAATCAGCATAGGACAAACAATAATTTGAATTCTATGATCATCCATCATTTTTACTCTGCCAATCAGCTTAATTACGCCTCCCCAGGCTTCTGCATATTCTACATCGCCTAGTGTAACCTTCGTAATACCTTCTGTATGTACTTGGTCAGGATAAACATGTTTGCCAAAGGCAAGAGAAGCTAAGATGCAAATTTTACGACAAGCATCATCACCCTCAATATCAGCAGCAGGATTGCGTTCTGCATAGCCCAATTTTTGGGCAAGTGCCAATGCATCTTCAAAAGACATCTGGTCACGAATCATTTTTGTTAAGATAAAATTAGTGGTACCATTTAGAATGCCTGCAATCTCAATTACATCATTTGCGGCAAGGCATTGATGGATAGGACGAATAATTGGAATACCTCCGCCAACACTTGCCTCAAATAAAAAGTTTACATTTTTTTCTTTTGCTATTTTTAACAGCTCCGCACCTTTGGAAGCAACCAATTCTTTATTAGAGGTAACGACACTTTTTCCTTTTTCCAAACACTGTTTTACAAATTCGAATGCAGGGTGCAATCCTCCCATTACCTCAACCACAATTTTCACATCATCATCTTGGATAATGTCCTCAAAGTTTTTTGTAAAGCGGTCTGCAAAGGGACTGTCCGGAAATTCTTTTAAATCTAAAATATATTTAATGTTAATTTCATTTTGTGCGCGTTTTAAAATGCTGTCTTTATGGGTAGCCAATACCTCTACTACACCCGAGCCAACGACACCATGACCCAAAATTGCAATCTCAATCATCATTTACACCTCTTTATTTATTCGCCTGTAATATGCTCAATTCGCTGCACACCACTTACTTGTTTTAGATGCAGCAGTAAATCATCCATAGAGCCTTTTAAATGATCTACTTGGCATGAAATAGAAACCAATGCTGTTCCGTTAACAGGGATATTTTGATTAATGGTCAAAATATTAGCACCTTCATTGTAAAAAGCAGAAATAACCGCCATTAATACTCCCGGTCTATCATATAACACTACTTGAATGGTAACAATTTGTTTTTCTGCTTTCCCGTGATATGGATAAACAGCATCTTTATACTTATAAAATACACTGCGGGAAATACCTGCCATTTTTGCAGCTTCTGTAGTGCTGGAAGCCTGTGCAGTCCTCAAATATTCCTTTGCCTGAATTACCTTTGTAAATACTTGAGGAAGTACTTCTTGGTTTACTAAAAGAAAAGCAGAATTTTTCATTGTCCACCACCCATATACGATTGTTTGTTCACAATGTACAGTTTATCATATTTCTACGAATCTTGCAATGCACATTTATAAAAAATTTTTATTTTCCAAATAGGCAAGTAATGGATAATATACATAATATGAAATATGCAAACAAAAAAGTGTCTGCAAAAATGCAGACACTTTTTATAATCTATTTAAGCTGCCGAAGAAGATGAAGACGATGACGCACTGGAACTTGAGCTGGAAGAGGAACTGGAAGAACTGGATGATGAGCTGCTTTCTGAACTGCTTGTATTGCTGGAAGAGCTTTCTTCCTCCTCTTCAGAACGGGACGATGTTGTATTTGTATTTTGATGTTGCGTACATTCTGAAGGCATATTGCTTCTTTCATACCAACCAGTTGCTGTTGGACAGCCCGGACCTGCTAAATTACCACTTTGTGTACAATAAACAGCAGATGTTACGCTGGAATCTGTTGTAAATTGTTTTAATTGTTTGGTGTTTAAATATGCTCCCATTAAGCTTTGAAACACGCTTTTGGATGCATTTGTATTTCTTAAACGGCTTGGATTTTGATAACCGGTCCAGACACCAATAACAGCATACGGAGAACCACCCACAAAATAACTGTTGTCATCAATATCGGTAGTACCGGTTTTACCATAAATTTGCCAGCCTGTAACGCCAGCACCGGTACCGGTACCTTGTGTTACAACAGTTGTCAGCAATTTTTGCATTATGGTTGCGGTAGAAGATTTGATTGCCTGTGTAGAAATATTATCACGGTTATCTAAAATGACATTACCATCATGGTCTTCCACGTAATAGTACGTATAAGGTTCATTATATTGACCGCCGTTTCCAAAAATTTGAAATGCTGCTGTCATTTCTTTTACTGTTACACCTTCGTGCACACCACCAATAGCTACACCTAAGTTACTGTCGTCAACTCCGCCGCCAACCAATGAGGTAAACCCTAATTTTTGTGTTAAGAAATTATAGGCGTTTTGCGGTCCCAACTGTTGATATACTCTAACAGCAGGTGGGTTATAAGATTGTTGTAAAGCATACTGTACCGTTACAGGACCTCTGAATTGATGATCATAGTTGTTCGGACCTGCAGTACCATCATCAAAATAATTTGGTATTGGCTCATCCTGTACTATGCTGGAATAATTGATAATTCCTTTATCAATTGCAGGTGCGTAGGCCGCAATCGGTTTAAATGAAGAACCAGGTTGACGCTTTGCATCTGTTGCATAGTTAAACCACATATTACCTTCTTTTTCATCGCTGCTGCCTACAATTGCAAGCACACGGCCAGAATAATCCATCATATAAACACCGCACTGCATGTCCGGGTCACTGTTTAAGTTACGGTCGTTAGCTACTGCATTTTCTGCCATTTCCTGAGCACTGGAATCCATAGCAGAATAAATTTTCAGACCACCATAATAAATCATATTCTGTGCATCTTCTTTTGTATATCCAAGTTCAGACTGTAAGTCTGAAACAACGTCTTGAATCATCGTATCAATATACCAATTGTTAATGGTATCGTCTGCCCCTGTCTCAGTTGCTTCTTGGAATACAAAATTCATATTTTCAGACTCAGACATTGCCTGGTCATATTCTTCTTTTGTTATCTTTTCTTGATTATACATTTCTGACAGAACAATTTGCTGACGCTCTTTATTCTGATCCGGAAAATTCATAGGAGAATATGCATACGGGTTTTGTGTAATACCCGCTATAGCAGCACATTCTGCCAAGCTGCAATCCTTAATATCTTTTCCAAAATAAAGGTTTGCTGCTGCTTGTACACCTTTACAGCCACTGCCAAAGTTAACAACATTGAGATAGCATTCCAAAATTTCCTCTTTGGTATACTTTTTCTCCAGATTTTCTGCTCTGAAAATCTCTTTTAATTTACGGGAAATACTTACATCGCTTTCGCCGGTAAGATTTTTTATCAACTGTTGTGTAATGGTAGAGCCGCCAAAGCTGCCTCCTGAAGACAACAAATTGCTGGCAGCTCCCAGCGTTCTCCACCAGTCAACACCGTTATGTTCCCAAAAGCGTTTATCTTCAATGGCAACCATTGCATCTTTCATATATTGCGGAATATCCTGATAATCCACCCAAATACGGTTGCTTTCACCACCATATAAGCTTTTATATTCTACAGGATTACCGGATTCATCATTTACGTAAATAAAACTTGTATAGTCTAAGTTCAAAGAATGCAAATCAATGTCTATCTCTTCTCCCCTTAAACTCATGATATAAGAGAACATAAAAATGCCTATGATAAACAATGTAGCAAAAAACAAACTCACAATGGTAATTACCACGCGGGAAATCGCTTTTCCTGCTGCTTTGCCGGTGCTATTTCCTTTCGGGTCCGGTACAGGTTTTAATCCGTACTGATTAATGTCAGATTTTTTCAATCAATTCACCTCAATAATGCAGCAATTATCTAAATCAAATAGATAATTGAAATAAAACAAATCTTTCATTTTTCCTATGCATATATTTCCAATTTTGAGCCATACTAGCACCAAAGATACCAAATGATATCAATTATCACAGAAAGGTAGGTATGGTCAAATTGAAGAAAACCTATTATATCATATTTAGTATCGCTTTGGTTTTATTAATAGGAATTATCATTCTGGTAGTATGTCTTACCATTCCTCAAAATGCATCTGAAAATGTTACTAGTGAGCAAACTCATTTTACCTCAAATCCCAATTCAAGTCAAGAAAGCACATCATCGCATGTCAATAGCGACGATATTACTACTATGACAAGTCAATCAGATATTTATACCATTAAAGAATATAATGGACATATCGGTGTATTTTTAAATGATGAAACACAACCTTATAAAGAAGTTAATGTTCCCTTAAGTGCTTTACCAGCAGAAGACCAAGAATTACTTAAAAAAGGTATTACAGCAAATTCTCAAGGCGAGGTCCAAATTATTCTGGAAGACTATATCAGTTAACTTGTTTATAATGTAAGGATAAGCTTTTATTCTATGATAGCTTATCCTTTATTTTATCCTAAAAATATGTATTTTATATGTTTTGATTATGAATCAGATAAAAAGACTTTATTAACATAACATCAGTTTTATGATGATGGTTATAGAAAAAAAGACCGAATACCGAATTGGTATTTGGTCTTCTTTCTCAAACACTGAATAAATCAAATAAATAATTAAGTGTTACGTTTCTTTTTCATTACAAACAAAACAACCATTGCTACTACAGAAACACCTGCAACAGAAATCCAAATCATGTAGTTAGAAGCATCTCCGGTTTGAGGACTTACCATATTGTTAGAGTTCTCTCCGTTACCGTTTGCTCCTGTACTACCGTTATCCGTATTACCTGTGTTACCATTATTCTCTGTTCCATTTCCATTGTTCTCTTGGTTGTCATCTCCACCAGGGTTTTGGCCATTGTCTTTTACATCATAAGATACCAATGCATATGTTGAGAATTGGTTGGTTTCAAAAGTTAAAATATGATTTTCAACACTGGAATTCAAAATTTCTGCAACACCATTATGTACACGAATTACACCAAAAGTACGTCCTTCTTTTTGTAATTCAGCAGGAATTGCAATTTGAAGCGTAATTTTAGAGCTGTTTAACTCTGTAATTTCACCAATTACTTGGTTATTTGCAGAAACCAGAACAGAAAAATCAAAGTATTGTTGTACTGCCAAAGTTTTGTCTGAATTGCTTGTTTGAGCAGTCAAAAGTTCAGTAATTTTTTCTGCATCAGCAGCAGGTACTTGATTATTTTCCAATTTGTCAGATTTCAAGCTAATTGTTACTTGATCGCCTCTTGCTAATGCTTCATCAATGTTTTGCTGTAATTCTGTGCTGATTTCAGCATCAGAATTTCCGGAAATAATGTCGTTCAATTCATTTTCTGTTTCAGGAGTAACACCAACTTGTACTTCTTCTACCGGAACAGAAGGATCAATGACAGGTACATCTACTACAGGTTTTTGAACAGCAACTACTTTTACCGGTATCACTGTATTATCTTTTTTAGCAAAACAAATTTGTTCGCCACCTACTACTGTGGCAGCAGAATCTACCCAAGATGTACCGGCAGGTGCTTGAACAGCTGATAAAGCAGTACCTGCTTCTGTTTGTACTGTTTCCATATTGAATGCAAAGCTTTCACTGCCGCCGCCGTTTACAGTATTAATTAAGTTACCGTCTTTATCATATGCCAATACGGTTACGCTGGAAGTTTTCCAGTTATTTTCAGAGTTAAAAGCTCCTAATTTATAAACCAAAGAGTCATCTTTATTGGTGATAACATAACCAATTCTTCCATTAACATCAATTGCTTGTAATGCACTGTTTACACCGGTTGTAAATTGTCTGCCATTGTCACCGTCATAGAAATCCACTTTACCTAAAGAAGAATAATAGGAAGAAACACCGGATTGAACAGGAATGTCTTCTGTTACATCGGCTTTCATGGTACCCCATTGGGTTCCGTCTTGGTAATAAACATTATAATAAACTTCAGAAATAACTCTTAAAGTAGCAACGGAACTATTCTCACTTGCTACATCAATTCTTACATTACCATTGTCGTTTACTTTATAAGTATAATCGGATAAATCTTCTGTTTTTGCTATATTGCCTGTAATAGTAAAGCCGGCTTTTACAGCTGCTTCCACTGCATCATAATCCGATTTATAAGAAACACTTCCAACAAATTTAGGCTCTGCATCAGTACCTAAAATGTTACCGGTAATTTTACAGCCGGAAGCTTCTACTGTGCTGCCATTCAATAAATTAGTACCGGAAGAAGCGTTTGCAAAAATAATACCAGGTTGTTTCATAACAGCATTGCCGGAATATGTACAGTCAACCAATTTATAATGGCTGTTTGCAAATGGTGTATAGCCAATAAAAATACTGTTATAAGTCGGTGATTGAATATTTGCACTTACATTTACACGTGTTAAAGTTGTATTACCGCCCGCATAAACGACCAATGCATTTTCATTGTTATTGTTGCTGGTATAATTAATGCTGCCGGAAATATTAATATCTGTGTAGTTGTATTCGATACCTGCTGTATATGCATTCCACACCAATGTTGCAGGTTGTCCGCTTAATTCAAAGGTGAAGTTTTTGAGTTCACCTCCGCCAAAGTTTGCAATCAATGTGCTGTTTGCTCCTGCATTATAAATGCGATGTCCGTCACCGTCAATGGTTCCTGAAAAATTATTGATGTAATAATCAGCCCAACTATCAACTTTACCTCCAGATTCAGCTTGAGATAAGTCAATATCAGCTGTTAATTTTACATAAACCCCATTTTTGCCTTCCAATTCTTTTAGTTGTCCAGCTTCAGATACCAAATACGGATCTTCTTGTGTACCGGTTCCTTGCAAAGAACTGTTGTTTGCCGCAAAAACTGCAAGATTCAAACTTAACAATACCATTGCCAAAACCAATACTGCGCAAGAAATGCGTTTTGTTAGTTTCATTGCCATAGCATACCCCTCCTAAATGTTTCATGATACCAATAATGCTGTAATTTGATAAGGTACACATTTACGAAGTTTTCTTTTTGATAAATTTTTATCATAATAAATAGCAGGAATTGTGCGAAAATACTTGAAAATAATACATATGTACATTATAATGAATCCGTATATTACAATATATGTTAATTTGAAAAGGTGTACATAAACAAATCTATTATGCAGGACAATTTATTGTTTTTTTAATGAAAATGTGATAAAGTGACAATATTAAAAGGCGGTATCCGATTGGATACCGCCTTTTTTTATTTCAACAAAACTTATTTTGCGCTTTGTTCGTATTGCTCGATCATTTTTTTAACCATTTGACCGCCAACAGAACCAGCTTGTTTAGAAGTTAAGTCACCGTTGTAACCTTGTTTAAGGTTAACACCAACTTCAGCAGCAGCCTCCATTTTGAAACGATCCATAGCTTCTCTTGCTTCTGGAACAACAATTTTATTCTTAGACATAGTATAAGCACTCCTTTTTTCTTTTGTTTTTCAAACTTTTTTATTTGCGTTTGCCTTACTATTATGAGCGTAATCATTTTTATTATACAAGAAATTTTTGGAAATTTCAGATATAGAAATCAGCATCCCATTGAATGCCTGCTAATAACAAAACGGCTGCAACAGGCAAAATTTTATTTGGATGATACGGTTTGGTAATATGCATCGTAATTTCGCAAGGTTCTATTACCGTGCCATTGATTGCGATTAAAGTTCTCTGCAAACTGATAGAGGCTTGATTTTCATCCAAACTGGATATACTAAATGTATCCGTTGCTTTCGTACCGCAAGTTACAACAATTTGTCCTGTTTTGCAAAATTGCTCTTTTAGCTTGTCATGATTAGAATCTATTACAGCAATCCAGTTAGCCGGTAATATCACCGGCTCTTTAGGTAAAAAACTTTTTTTAAAAACAGCAATTCCAACCGAATTTTTTAAATTAGAGCAGTCCTCCTGTTCTTTCATAAAAAAACTACAGGTATCATTAATTTCGTCGGAATGTTTATCTGTGTTATAAACAGTGGTACCAAAAGGCGATATCGCCTTTTTTATGATTTGCCCTAAAGTCTCATCTTCATCGTTTCCAAAAATATAAATTGGAATCATACACGTATTCTCCCCTCTCAATCTAAACTTTATTATTTGTAAAATTCAGGAAAATATGTGTCAAACTTTCCTCACCTAATAAAAATAGCACTATCATTCAGTGCTATTTTTAAACTATTCACTTTGCATCTCAGATGCATTTCTCATAAGCTGAGAAACTGAAACAATTTCATAGCCCTCACTTTGCAGCGTCTCTATCATATACGGCAGCGCTTCCAACGTCAAATCTGAACGATTATGCAAAAGAATAATGGAACCGCTTTTTGCTTCTTCCATAACCTTATCAGCAATACCCTGTACTGTTGTATTGTGCTGGTCAAAACTGTCAATATCCCACTGCACCGCCTGCATTTCTAATGTGTTTGCAGTATCCAGCAATAGAGCATTATAGTCGCCATAGGGCGGACGGAATAATACCGGTGTTTTCCCTGTAATTTTTTTTAATGTTTCATTACACTGCATTAAATTTGACATCATATCGGCTTGAGATAACTGCGGAATTCTTTCATAGGTGTTGCCTAGATTTCCGATTTCATAACCTGCCTCTGAAATTTGTTTTACTGCATTTGTATATTTTTCTGCCCATACACCTGTAACAAAAAAGGTTGCTTCCACTTGATATTTTTGTAAAATATCAATATATTCTTCTGTATGGTCAATATCCCAAGCACAATCAAAGGTTAAAGCCACTTGTTTATCCGGGGTTGGCACAGAATAAATAGGCACCTTTTGTACATAGGCTGTTTGTACTGCCTGAATTCCTTTTACGGAAAATACAACTGCCAAACCGCACACTACAAAGCAAGCACATATGGTAAGCATCTTACGTCTTGTTAACACCAAACATTTCATATACATTCCCCCATAACACACCATATACATCAATCTTGTATTTTATGCTTATCAATTGTACTTTTTTATCACCAAAAAAGGTATCGGGATAACCCGATACCTTTTCTATCGTAATATGATATACACCATATACCCAATATATAACGAAACTAAAATACCGCCTTCCACGCGATTCACTCCTTTTTTAGCAATCGCAAATACATAGGTCAGCAAAGAAACTGCAATCAAAATGCCCAAATCGATTAATGCATTGAGGTCAAAGGATATTGGATGAATAGCAGCAGACAGTGCTAATACAAATAAAATGTTAAAGATATTAGAACCTACTACATTTCCAATTGCAATATCACTTTCTCCTTTTGTGGCAGCCACAATGCTGGTAACCAATTCCGGCAAAGAAGTTCCGATTGCAACGATGGTTAAACCAATTAAACTTTCACTGATTCCAAAGGAAAGCGCGATTTCCCTTGCAGAATTGACAACCAGCTGCCCTCCTCCAATAATACCTGCCAGACCAACTACCGCAAGCAGAATGCTTTTCCAAAGCGGCTGCTTCTTTTTGGGCGCTTCCTCAGACTGCGCCTCATCTGCCAAATCAACAATCTCTCCGGATTTTCTTGCAGATAATGCGGAAGTAACCAGCATAAATACAAAAATACAAAAAAATAAAATTAATACCCACGCTTCATTACGGGACAGCAGATTCGAATCTCCACCGCCAAAAAATACATCAAGCCCCATTAATAACAGCGCAACGGTAGCTAAAATGGAAAAAGGAAATTCTTTTGCTAAAATGGATGTCTTCACACCGATTGGTTTGATTAAAGCACAAATACCAACTACTGCAAGTAAATTAAATAAATTTGAGCCGACAACATTACCCAGTGCAATATCATTTTGGCCTTTAAATGCTGCTGTGATACTGACTGCTGCTTCAGGAGCACTTGTTCCAAAGGCAACAATCGTCAGTCCAATAATAAAACTTGGAATTTTGAAAAAACGAGCTATGGAAGAACTTCCGCTTACAAAAAAATCTGCTCCCTTTACCAAAAACACAAACCCTATGATTAAGAAAATATATGCCAACTGCATACCTCCTTTCCAAAAGTAAAAAACTCTTAGTAAAGCATTACTGTACTAAGAGTTTTGGCTGATTTATTCCAAATATACCAATTCTGAAATTTGCGCTAGAGGAATGAATGTAAACAACTGCTTCTATTGTCAAATAACATTAAATAGAAATTGTCATTGCAATTCGATACAATTCGTCGTCAAACGGCCGTTTCATTTCCAGTGCTTGCGCCATATCTAAGTCCGCTATTTTGTTATCCTTCATTATAACTACTCTGCCTGACCTTCCCTCATGCAGTAATTTTACTGCATGATACCCCATCTGGCTTGCTGCCACACGGTCTCGCAAGGTAGGTGAACCGCCTCGCTGCACATGTCCCAAAACTGTAGGACGTGTTTCAATACCTGTATGTGCTTCTATTTGTTTTGCAATATCAGATACATGACCTACCCCTTCGGCTACTACCACAATAAAATGATGTTTTCCCGTTTTACTGGTGAATTCCATTCTATTCAGAATATCACGCTCAAAATCGTAAGCAATTTCAGGAACTAAAATGCAGGTAGCACCTACTGCAATTCCGGTTTCCAAAGCAATATCGCCGCATCTTCTTCCCATGACCTCTACAACACTGCAGCGATTGTGCGATTCCGTTGTATCACGTAATCTATCCACCATTTCAACAGCTGTATTCATAGCTGTGTCAAATCCAATGGTGTATTCTGTACAAGCAATATCATTGTCTATGGTTCCGGGAATCGCTACACATGGGATTCCTTTCTCGCATAAAGCCTTGGCACCGCGGAAAGAACCGTCCCCGCCAATGACAACTACTCCGCTAATATCAAATTTCTTGCATGTATCAACTGCTTGTTTTTGTCCTTCTTCTGTCATAAAAGCAGGACTTCTTGCAGTAAATAAAGCAGTTCCTCCATTTTGAATAATATCCGAAACACTTCTCAAATTCATGGGAATCATATCACCATGAATCAGACCATCATATCCACGTCGTACCCCCAGCACACGCATGTCATTTGCAATTGCAGTACGCACAACGGCGCGTACTGCTGCATTCATGCCCGGGGCATCTCCCCCGCTGGTCAGCACTGCAATGGTTTTTTGTTCCATAATCATTCATCCTTTACTGTCTGCTGTTTGATATATCGTATGAACAAAATGTTCACTTTACTACAGCAATATTTTCTTCGCCCAATACATCTTCCAGCGCATTCACCAATGGTTGGTTCACATCAACACGCTGAGAAACAGGAGCATGAAATAACTTTTTCTCATCTTTAAAATAAATATGCAGCGGCATCGTACCATCAAATATGGCAATATATTGCATGGCTTTTTTATACGCCATATCCTCTTTGCTGTTCACCTTCAAATATAAGCCGGGAGGATTCTTTCTTTCTTTTGATGATTGCGCCATTTCACCGTTTTTGTCAGGAGCCTCAAACACAGCCTCACAGATTAATTTTGTATCCTGCTCTTCTGAAGTGCTCAATCTTCCAACCACGCGAACGATATTTCCTTCTGTAATCAAATGTGAATATTGTGCCAACACCTTTGGAAACAGTAACAATTCCATAGAACCATAAATGTCCTCCAGCATAACGAATGCCATGGTACTGTTATTTTTGGTAATTTTTGTTTTGACAGAAGTAAATACGCCAAGCAAAGTTACGGTATCGCCATCATGGTACATACCTGTTTGTTCTCGTATATCTTCCAAAATATCCCCTATTTTACGCGCCCCTATCTTGTCATACACTGGCAAATATTCTGACATTGGATGCCCTGACAAATACATTCCCGTTACTTCTTTTTCCATAATCAGTTTTTCACTCTGACTGATATCCGGCATTGGTTCAGGCACAAATTCTTCTACCGAAGGACCATCTGTTTGAATCACATCAAAAAAGCCGATTTGTCCCTCTACATTTTTCCTTTTATCCGCTTCCAGCGTATCCAGGACGATAGCCACGGAGGCCAACATTTGCCTGCGGTTACAACCTAAATCATCCAAAGCGCCGCACTTAATCAAACTTTCCAATGCACGGCGATTTAAATCTTGTCCATACATGCGTTTGCAGAAAGAATAGAAGCTGGAAAACTTACCTTCTCTGGTGCGTTCTTCTATCATACGGTCAATAAATCCACGACCTAAATTTTTTACTGCCAACAGACCAAAACGAATATCATTTCCCACAGCTGTAAAACCTGTTTCGCTGGTGTTTACATGAGGCGGTAAAACGCGAATGCCCAAACGGTTACATTCTGCATTGTAAATGGCAACTTTATTGGCGTTGTCCAATACACTGGTAAGCAAAGCTGCCATATACTCTTTTGGATAATGACATTTTAACCAAGCAGTCTGGTAAGAAAGTACCGCGTACGCAGCGGCATGGGATTTATTAAAGGCATAGGAAGCAAAACTCTCCATTTCATGAAAAATAGATACAGCCGTTTGCTCATCCACACCGCGATTGATGCAGCCTTCTACTTCCCAAGTACCGTCTTCATTTTGCAAACCGTAAATGAAGATTTTACGTTCTTTTTCCATGACATCTGCTTTTTTCTTTGACATGGCACGGCGTACAATGTCTGCTCTGCCAAGGGAATAACCTGCCAAGGTACGGAAAATCTGCATTACTTGCTCTTGATAAACAATACAGCCATATGTAACATCCAAAATATCTTTCAAAAGCGGATGTTTATATCGTACTTTAGATGGATTGTGTCTGTTTTCTATATATTTTGGAATAGAATCCATAGGTCCGGGACGATATAGCGAGATAACCGCAATTAAGTCCTCAATGCTGACGGGCTTTAATTGCACAATCATGCTTTTCATACCTGCCGATTCAAACTGGAACACACCTTCTGTTGCGCCGGATGCAATCATAGAAAAGGTTTTTTTATCGTCCATCGGAATATCTTCTATAGAAAAATCAGGTTTTTGTTTTCTGATTTGTAATTCCGCATTCTGAATGATAGACAAATTGCGTAACCCCAAAAAGTCCATTTTCAGCAGTCCCAATTCTTCCAAAGTTGTCATGGTAAACTGCGTTACAACCGCATCGTTATTTTTGGCAAGCGGTACGTATTTGCAAACAGGTCGGTCAGTAATCACAACGCCCGCAGCGTGTGTGGAAGCATTTCTGGGCATGCCTTCCAATTTTTTTGCCATATCAATCAGTTCTTTTACCTGCGGGTCAGAATCATATAAATTTTTTAAATCATGGGAAATGTTTAATGCGCGGTCCAAGGTAATGTTTAATTCCATAGGAACCAATTTTGCAACAGAATCCACTTTTGCATACGGAATTGCCATTGCCCTGCCAACATCACGAATAGAACCACGAGCAGCCATGGTGCCAAATGTAATAATTTGAGCTACATGGTCTTCACCATAGCGACGTACAACATAATCTATCATTTCCTGTCTGCGTTCATCGCTGAAATCAATATCAAAGTCCGGCATGCTGATACGTTCCGGATTTAAAAAACGTTCAAACAGCAAATTGTAGCGAATGGGGTCAATTCCTGTAATGCCCAAACAATAGGCAGCCAAACTGCCTGCACCGGAACCTCTTCCCGGCCCTACAGGAATATCGACAGATTTTGCATAATCAATAAAGTCAAATACAATCAAATAGTAATTGACATACCCCATTTTAATAATGGTATTCAACTCAAATTCCAGTCTGTCTATCAAGGCCTGATCAGGCTGGTTTCCGTAATGACGGTAAAGTCCTTCATAACATTTGGTTCTGAAGTATTCCACATTATCCTGACCGTTTGGCGTATCGTAATTTGGCAGCTTTGTATTGCCAAACTCAAATTCTACGTTGCATTGTTCCGCAATTTTTACGGTATTGTCAAATGCTTCGGGATGTTCCGGAAATAACGCTCTCATCTCTTCTTCCGTTTTTACATAAAATTCATCGGAAGCAAATTCCATACGGTCGTCATCTTCTACGGTATGGTTTGTTTGGATGCACATTAAAATATAATGCATCTGACTATCTTCTTTTTTGATATAATGGCTGTCATTCGTTGCAATCAAAGGAATGCCTGTTTCCTCTGAAATACGAATTAACATGGGATTGATTTCTCGCTGGGCTTCAATTCCATGATCTTGCAGTTCAATATAAAAATTACCTTGCCCAAAGATTTCATTATGTACCAATGCTAGCCGTTTTGCTTCTTCATAATCACCTCGTCGGCAAGCTCTTGGAATAGCACCCGCAAGACAGGCAGAGGAAGCAATCAGTCCTTCGCTATGCTTGGCCAGTAAATCCAAATCAACACGAGGCTTGCTGTAAAATCCTTCTGTCCACGCCTGGGATACCAGTGCAGTTAAATTTTCATATCCTTTGTTATCTTTACACAGCAGTACCAAATGATGTTGTTCGCCATCCAGTTCATGCACTTTATCAAAACGAGTACGTGGAGCAACATAGACTTCACAGCCAATAATAGGCTTAATCCCATGCTTTTTTGCAGCACGATAAAAATCAATCACACCATACATGACCCCATGGTCAGTAATGGCAACTGCAGTTTGTCCAATTTCTTTTAAATGTTCCATCAAAGGATTGATACGGCAAGCGCCATCCAACAAACTATATTCTGTATGCAAATGCAAATGTACAAAACCTGACATTGCTTCCTCCTTTCCAACATCTACAACATGTTATAAAACTATGTGATTTTAGTTCTTTTTTCCAATGGAATCTGCAAATGCCATAATCCGCTTTAATCGATGATTGACACCGGAACGGCTGATTGGCTCTGAAAGCTGTTCGCCCAATTCCCGCAATGACATTTCCGGATTTTCATAGCGCAAAGATGCAAGTTCCTGTAAGTCTAAAGGCAGCTGTTGTAAACCAACAGAGTGTATAATCGTTTCGATTGCCGCAATTTGTTTTGCAGAAGCAGAAACGGTTTTATCGATATTCGCTGTTTCAAAGTTGGTTTTTCTGTTTACCTGGTTACGAACTTCCTTGAACATTTTCACTTGCATAAAATTCATGGACGCATTGGTTGCACCCATAAATGTAAGTAAGTTTTCAATTCCTTCGCTGCCTTTTATGTATACTACAAAACTACCTTTTCGATTGGTAACAGCCGGCTGTAATTCCAGCTCTTGAATATTGGTAAGCAAATTCTTCAAATCGTTTGCTAAATTCATATAAGGCACTACAAATTCCAAATGATATTCTTTTTCAGGATTGGTTATGGTGCCACAAGACAAAAAAACTCCTCGCAAGAATGCAGATATACAACATTCCCATTGTATCATATCACGATTGATTCTCAGCGTAACCTCATTTCCTGTGTGACCAAAGTACTGTAGTAACCGCAATCTTTGGTTTTCGTCAGGTATAGTTACCGTACTGGTAACGGGATGCCCATTTCGTCTTGTCATTTTTGCAGAGATATCTACAACCGCCTGTGTCTGTTCGGTAATCAAATCTGCCAAGCGCAAAGCAGTTTCCCTATGTTCGGTACTGAAAGCAATACTTCTGAGTGAAAACTGCTTTGCAAACAACAAAATGCCGTAACATTCTGCTTTGGCGCAGCAGTCGTACGGGCAAACTTGTTTGCAAAGTTCACTTTTGGTATCTGCTGCAAATGACATAACTGTTTTCTCCTTATCGTTTAATATCTCTATGGTTTACACTGGCTCGTTTATTTTGTGCAATTAAATGCTTATACAGCAACTCTACAATGGTAACAGAACGATGCTGTCCGCCTGTACAGCCAATTGCAATAACCAATTGACTCTTTCCTTCATTGCAGAACAGAGGAATCATATAATCAATTAAGTCCAAAAAACGTGTAATAAACCCTTGTGTCTCGTCCCACTTCATGACATATTCTTTTACAGGTTCATCCAAACCCGTTAATTTTTTCAGTTCAGGCACATAAAACGGATTTGGCAGACAACGAACATCAAACATCATGTCTGCCTCGGTGGGAATTCCGTTTTTGAAGCCAAATGACATAATTTGAATGGTAAGCGCATCCGAAACATTGCCCAGAAATAAATTGGACAAACGTTGTTTTAGTTGAGAAGGCGCTAAATAGGAAGTATCTATGATATAATCCGCAGCTTCACGCATAGGTCTTAAGAGTTCCCGTTCCATTTTCACTGCTTGTTCCAAAGAGCCGGACGCCGTTTCCGATAATGGATGTCTGCGTCGAGTTTCTTTATAGCGATGTACCAACACAATATCTCCTGCATCTAAAAATAAAATTTTGTATGGCACTTTTCTCTCTTTGAATGTTTCTAAAAACTCAAAGAATTTATCAGAGAGCGCTCCGCCTCGAATATCTGTCACAACCGCAACACGTGAAAAATCTTCTTTGGCACGCTCACACAAATCATAAAAGGTAACCACAAGCTTTGATGGGATATTATCCACACAATAAAATCCAATATCCTCCAAAGCATTGATGGTAACCGATTTTCCGGCACCGGACAATCCTGTTACAATTAAAAATTCCATTTTCCCATCCTTTCCCTTTAAAATCCGCACTCTCAATCTTATTTTATAGGAATCGGTATTATCCACCAATTGCACGAATTTCACATTCAAGCATAATACCTGTTTGTTCATTCACCGTAGTTTGAATCAAAGAAATCAAATCTAACACATCTTGACATGTTGCATCGCCAGTATTCACAATAAAACCTGCATGTTTTGGACTGACCATTGCTCCGCCAACCGTTTTACCTTTTAAACCACACTGCTCAATCATGGTACCTGCAAAATATCCTACAGGACGTTTAAATACACTTCCTGCACTTGGATATTCCAACGGCTGTTTCTCTTTTCGTCTTCCCATTAAATCATCCATTTTGGCTTTGATTTCCTGCTTATCGCCTTTTTTCAATTGAAACGCAACTGATAATACAATTCCATGTGACTTTTGATAAACACTGTGTCTGTATGCAAAATCCAATTGTTCTGCAGTATAAGTTTCAATGGTGCCATCAGGATTCATATGAGTACAGCTTAGTACCACATCTTTCATTTCTTCACCGTATGCTCCGGCATTCATAAAGGCTGCACCGCCAATGGAACCTGGAATTCCCCATGCAAATTCCAATCCTGTCAGGGACTGCTGTAATGCATATCCGCAAACAGTCGCCAAAGAGGCTCCCGCACCTGCTTCCAGCACATTATTTTCTTTTAAATTAATGTCAAAAAATGCACCTCCCAACTGTATCACAGCACCTCTGATACCGCTGTCCTTTACAAGCAAATTGGAACCTTTTCCAATTACCATACAAGGTACTCCCAATTCCTTTGCAGCTGTATAAACAGATTGCAGCGCTTGCACATCATTTACTACAATAAACAAATCGGCCGGTCCGCCTATTTTAAACGTAGTATGCTTACGCATAGGTTCTTGATTGCGTACATCACAGTGTAATGAAATTGCAAGTTGTTCCAGTTTTTCCAGTTGACTCATAGTCGCCTCCATGGTATACAAAATTAAATTTCCAAATCTATCTTCTTTTCTTGCGGCTGCATAATATCAGGATCCATCCCCATATGTTCCATAAGGTCTTTTGCTGCATTATAACCCATTGTTTTTTCACGGTTATTCATTGCTGCTACTTCAATAATAACTGCAAGGTTTCTTCCTTGACGAACCGGAATGGTCATAACAGGTACTTTAATATCTAAAATTTCAGTATATTCTTTGTCAATGCCCATACGGTCATATTCACTTTTATCATCCCATACTTCCAAATTGATGATAAAGTCAATTTTTTCTGTTGTTTTAACAGCACCCATACCAAACAGACGCCGTGCATTGACAATTCCGATGCCGCGCAGTTCAATAAAGTGGCGAATATTTTTGGGAGAAGAACCAACCAATGTTTTTGCAGAAACACGGCGAATCTCAACTGCATCATCTGCAATTAAACGATGCCCGCGCTTGATTAATTCAATGGCTGTTTCACTTTTTCCGACACCGCTGTCTCCAACAATCAAAATGCCCTCACCATATACTTCAACCAATACGCCGTGTCTGGTTACACGAGGAGCAAGCTGTACATTTAAAAAAGAAATTAATGCTGCCAGCAATACACATGTCATTTCATCGGAACTCAATAACGGTACTTCGTATTTTTTTGCAATGGTGATAAATTCCTCCACAGGCTGTAAGCTGCGGCAAAATATCACTGCAGGAGGTTGCTTGGAAAGCAATGCTTCCAACACTTCAATACGTTTTTCCTTATCGCATTCTTCCTCCAAATAAGCGGATTCCGCATTGCCTATAATAAGAATTCTATCTTTCTCAAAGTGGGTAAAAAAGCCATGTAACTCCAATCCAGGACGATTTACATCCGGAGAACATACCAATAATTCATCCGGATTGGAAGGCATATAAATGGTTTCCAAAGAAAGCTCTTTCATGATTTTTGATAATGAAATTGTAAACTGAGACAATGCAACACACCTGCTTTCCTTCATATTGAAAAGTCTATTTTATTTATTATACCGTAACTGTAAAAAAGTTTAAAGGGGTTCCCCAAAAAAGATTTCCCAGTTTTTTCGTATAAAATCGCTATTATTCGTACATTTTGAATGATTCCTTTACAAAAAAGTAATTCTGCCAAGGAAAACAAAGAGCACAATATCGCAAGTTACATGCACATGTTTTTGTCGGCAGCAAGCCAGTACTTTACAGTACAAGTATGAATTACAAATCGCATTATGATTTAACCAATTTTAGGAACAACAAATTAAAAATCTTGACTGTTATGAAAACGTTTTAGCTTTTATCTGTAAAAATTCTATAGCAATTTTTTAATGTTATAACAACCTTACAACAAACTCAAAATCATAGATTTTGGTTGTTGCTAGAACGTTTTAACGTTTTTCTGCTAGAAATTGCATAGCAATTTCTTTTATGTTATAATAAAAGTTAAATATTAAAAATGGTGAGCATATGAGAATTGCAATTTTTACAGAGACTTTTATTCATAAAAATACAGCAGCAGCCAATCAGGCCGCAGTTTTACAAAAAGGCTTGCAACAGCTTGGACATAAAGTTTTAATTGTAACAGGGTCTACAAAAGCAACAGAAATTATATTGGACAAGGGTATGCTATGTTGCCCTGCTAGTAAATCCAATAATTTCTATCGTCAAAGTGCTAATAAAATATATGCACATATGCTGGACTATTACATAGGTGCATTTAAACCGGATGTGCTTCATATATTGACTATGTCTGAAATCGGAATGGCCGGACTGCGCTTTGGACAAAAGAATCACGTTCCTATCATCTCCACTGTACATGAATTTCATAATGCACAGCAATTAGATGGCGAGCAGTCTTTACAACAAATATTCAGCTTAATTATGCAGCCATTGGCGCAACGTCACGCTCAAAAAATTTTATCTCACTCTCAAATTGTAACGTATTCTTCGCGCCAATTGGTTTCCCACATTAAAGAATACGCTCCAAAAGCAAAAATTATCCGTATTCCTTATTGTGTAAATGACGTTAAATTTCGTATGTACGGCATCAGTGAACAAGCATGTTGGGAAATGAAAGAACGCCTGCGTTTAAAACCCGATGATACAGGTGTCATTTTTGCAGGTCAACTTTACAAAAATAATAATGTGGACCAACTGCTTTATTACTGGAAAAAATGTGTAAAATCTACAGACACATTAAGACTGATTATTGCCGGTGATGGACCGCAAATGAATTATCTGAAAAACTTAGCGTTAGAATATGGTATCATGTCCCAAGTAACATTTACGGGAGAACTGTCACAAGAAGAATTGAACACTTGTTTTGCTGTATGCGATGTATTCGTCAGCGCAACCGGCTCTATGACCATGAAGGCTTCCCCGCTGGAAGCAATTGCGTGCGGCGTGCCGGTCATTATCCCAAAGAAAAGCGCAAATGCAGATATTGTAATAGAAGGACAAAACGGATTTACCTATGAAAACCCAATAGATATGTACCGATTGATGCGCAATTTTACAAATATGAGCAGCCGACAAAGAGCTTATTTGCGTACATTGGTCAGCAAAACAGCAGAACGTTTAACACCTGCCAGTCAGGCCGAAACTATTCTTAAATTATATCTGTCTTTAAAAAGGAATTCCAATATTGTTCAAAAATAAAATCGTAAGTATGATTGGTATTCTAATGATTGAAGCAACATAAAAGGCAGCTCCTCACAAATTGAGGAGCTGCCTTTTTATCATAAATTATTCAGATTTTCTTTTTCTTGCAACAACAAATGTGCCCATCATGGCACCTGCTGCCAATATCGCAACAGTAATCCAAATTACAGTATTACTGTTATCTCCTGTTTGCGGTGAATTCATTCCTTGTTTACCAGAGCCATGCTCTGTTGAACCGTTGATTGTCCCTGAATCACCCGGAGTAGTAGGTTCTGTAGGATTGACAGGAATTTCCTCTTTCTTCTCCAAACCTGCAATTGCGTCTTCGATTGCTTGCGCCATAGCATCTACTTCGTCTTGTTGTGTAATATTTTTATTTCTTACCACACCATTGATTGCTGTGTCCACGCCTGAAAAATCTTTGTACTCATCTTTGTTCAAAGATTCTGCCTTGGCAATTGCTTCGTCAACCTTAGTATAATCGGCGTCTTTATACATTAAGTCAGCTATTGCATCTAAGATTGTCTGGGCCATGACATCTACTTCTGACTGTCTTGTAGAATCCAAATCATATACAACAGAAGCTAATGCTTCATCTACGATTTCAAAATTTTGATACTGCTCTCTGTTTAAAGCCTTTGCTTGAGCAATTGCTTTTTCTACCTCTGTATATACAGCAGATATATGTAGTTTGTCCCATTGAAAAGTGGGACCGTTCATACCTCTTATCCATGTAACTCCCTGAGCAGCATTTGCTTGTAAGGAGGAAAGGATTTCTTCTGAAGAAAACGATGCAACAGCCTCTCCACAAATAGACTCATCAAAATTTGGATCTGCTGACGCAGTAGTTCCTCCTTCATCTAAAATCAATTTTACAACTGCTGCATATGGATTTTCTGCATCCGGAGATACAGGCCAGTAGCAATTTGTAACCTCACTGTCTACAACCGCAGCAATCCAGGTAATATTTCCCGGTTCTGCACAGGTAATATCGGTTGTGGATACAAAACAGTTACGAATCGTAACACCCGGCATACCTCCAAAGTCAAAATTCGCACCTAGAATTCCACCAACACCGGCATCTGTATACTCACAAACAATACTTCCATCAAAATAACTATCCGAAATTACTGCATCTTCCGTTGCATTTTCCCATTGACCGATTAATCCACCAACCGTGTCGGAAGAAGTATCCCCCACATTCAGACTTTTTACGGAAGCAGAGGAGTAACATCCAATAATCTGTGTACCTGCTGTACATTGGCCAATTAATCCCCCAACGAGCTGAAATCCTCCGCTATCATGAGCGCTTGACACAACTCCTGTTGTATAGCAATTGATTACTTTTGCTTGATTTGCCCAATCGGCAAGAATGCCCATATTGGTCGAAGCTGCATTTGACGGAGTCTGAAGATTCGCATTCACAATTCCTAAATTCTGTACTGTACCTGTTTGAGATATTACCCCAAAAAAGCCGTATGCTCCATTGTTTGGACTGGTACAAGTCAAATTTTTTACAATATGTCCTTGTCCGTCAAATGTTCCTCCAAAATAATTTGCTACATTGTTTCCTGCACCGATTGAAACCCATTCATGACCGCTTAAGTCCACATCTGTATCAAGGTAAACAGTAACGCCTTGAAATACATTTCCAGTTTCGTTAACTATTTTAGCTAAACCGGCCAATTGTTCTGCAGTAGTCAAATGAAACTCTGAAATACCGTCTTGATACCATGATGTATCTGCAGTGCCATCCCAACTGTCTACAGACGTTTCTTCTGCAAACACAGTAGTAGAAAATATACTAAACATCATGATAGCTGAAATAACTATCGCCATAATTCTTTTCTTGTACATACCCAATCTCCTCTTATCTTCCTTATAAACCAACAGTGAAAAAGGTTGCTTTTTGAAAGGTATACTTTTTTCAGAGATATAAAATTATGTTAAATTTAATAATTTATCTTGA
>OHAD01000298.1_pt1 | contig 60774 bp, 54 predicted proteins | sample 1577011 | NCBI WGS metagenome assembly OHAD01 (sample SAMEA3541510, study PRJEB24748) | human gut metagenome | biome: human gut; feature: human-associated habitat; material: faeces | place: China | collected 2012 | reverse complement strand
GGATAAACGCTGAAGGCATCTAAGCGTGAAGCCCCCCTCAAGATGAGATATCCCAACGAAAGTTGTAAGACCCCTTGAAGACGACAAGGTAGATAGGGCAGAGGTGGAAGTGCAGTAATGCATGGAGCTGACTGTTACTAATCGGTCGAGGGCATAACCAAGAAGGTAGGACAGGGTAAGGAAGAATGGATGGAGTAAAGATTTAAATTTGTATGTGGTTTTGAAGGTACATGAAAAAGTAAGGGAGCTGTAGACCGTAAGGGTTTGCAGTTTTTTTATTGCTCAGAGGTGATCAGCCTGGAAAAAAATGCAGAAGAGTCATTCATGCTGTTTAATAAAGATGCAGACTACCAGCTGCATCTTCCACAATTTGTACATGGTATGCAGTTCTTTTTTTTAATAACAGGATACCACGGCTTTACCTGCAGATTCGGTAAGTTATTGAGCTCTAAAATTATAGAATGATAATGATCAGAAAGAGTAATCCGGTCTGAATCATGCTGTTCGATAGTCAGTGGGTAGATGGTTTTTTGATCAGGAGACATACAATTTTGATGTAAAAGAGGGGTATAGACATCTGTACCAATTTGGATAAATTGATCGATGGTGATGATTTTGTAATCATCAGAAGAGAACGAAATGATTGCAGGAGACACAGCCAAAGTGTCTTCCGCAGGAATTTTATAAGAGTCAGTAGTAAATTCTCCAATTGGAGTTTCTAGTTTCATCATGTGTTAGCACTTCCTTTAATATCTTATAAATGAAGATTACTCGTTTTTCAGTTCTTCTTTCATGGCGCTGTCTTTTCCCTGCATAAAATGATCTTTTTTCAGAATTGCAAAAGCCCGCTCATAATCATTTTTACGCATATATTTAACCATTTTTTTCAAATTCTCATTTGTTGGAACGATCCGCATGCCGTTTTTCAGCGAATACATACCCACTCTTACCAGCTCTGATAAATTGGATTCGTAGAATTTGGTGATCCGGTCATTATTGAAAATGTTGACGATTTCCAGATGCATCTGCGTATCAGCAAGCTCCCACTCATAAACATCGGAAGCAACCGCACACATATGTACCACTTTTTCTTCAATTCGATAGGAATATTCTTCCGCTTTTCCACTTTCAAAGATTAGTTTAAATGCACTGCCCTCTAAGAGTTCGCGGAGCTGATAAAGTTCATTGATATCTTTATCAGTGATTTCTTTTACAGTCATAGATTTATAATAATCGGTAACGATCAGACCTTCAGACTGCAGCATTTTGAGTGCAGTGCGTACCGGATTACGGCTCATACCGAGCTCTTCTGTCAAAAGTGCTTCTGTAAGAGGCATTCCTGGTGGATAAGTCAGATTCATAATGTTATTTTTGATAATTTCATAAGCCTGATCGGCAAGTGATTTCTTTTTTTCAGCCATGTGAAATCCCCCTCTGTCTGGTGAATATATTAAGTATAACACATTAAAACGGGGTTTGTAAAAAATAAAATTAGGTATATGTAAAGTTGCGTTTAATATAAGAGTACAGACTGATGAATGTATACAATAGTGCATGTATTTTCGACGAAAAACGGCATTTTCTATTGTGAAAATGTTGACTTTAAACATAGGAAGTGATACATTGAATGCAGAAAGAAATTTGTATACAAATTAAATGATTGTATACAAAATGAAAATGTATAAGGTTTTAAGTTCATCAGGAGGAGAAAGACTATGAAATTAGGATTTATCGGAACAGGTAATATGGCAGGAGCAATTATGGGAGGCGTTATTAAAAGTAACGTATTCAAACCGGAAGAAATCATCGGAGCAGATCTTTTTGCACCAGGTCGCGAAAAAGTAAAAGAACTTTATGGAATCAATGTTACTGATAGCAATAAAGAAGTAATTGAAAAGTCAGAAGTTGTTATTTTTTCTGTAAAACCACAGTTTTATGCAGATGTCATTCAGGAAGTAAAAGATTTGGTAAGACCGGAACAGCTTATTATCACGATTGCACCAGGAAAGACACTTGCATGGCTTGCCGAACAGTTTGGAAAAGATGTTAAAATTGTTCGTACAATGCCGAACACTCCGGCTATGGTTGGAGAAGGTATGACAGCTGCCACACCGAATGAACATGTAACAAAAGAAGAACTTGATTATGCATGCAAGATCCTTTCTGCATTTGGTAAGGTAGAAGTTGTGACAGAGCATATGATGGATGCAGTTGTTGCAGTAAGCGGAAGTTCACCGGCATATGTATTTATGTTTATCGAAGCAATGGCAGATGCCGCTGTTGCAGAAGGAATGCCGAGAGCACAGGCATACAAATTTGCAGCACAGGCAGTTCTTGGAAGTGCGAAGATGGTTCTTGAAACAGGAAAGCATCCGGGAGAACTCAAAGACATGGTATGCTCACCGGCAGGAACAACGATTGAAGCCGTAGGTGTATTGGAAGAACACGGATTCAGAAGTGCAGTCATTGATGCAATGAAGGCCTGTGTTGATGTTGCAAAAGGAATGTAGATACGATATACTTGTTTACGGGGAAAAACATGTCCACGTAAACCTGAAAAGGACCGGGGCGTATGACGCAGCCGGTCTTTTTTTATCTGTTAAGAAAGGTCTTTCCTGATAATAAAAAACGCTCCGCGTGGAACATGATACCATAGGAGGTAGATAGATGGCAGCAAAACAGAATGTAAAGCGGCGGATTGTAGATGCCGCATGGGAATTGTTCTATGAAAAAGGATATGATGATACGACAGTAGATGATATCATTCGTCTTTCTGAGACATCAAAAGGATCATTCTATTATTATTTCAGCAGCAAAGATTCTCTGCTTGATACATTGTCAACTATTCTGGATGAGAATTATGCAAAGCTTGAAGATGAACTGGATCCGGAAATGAACAGTTTTGATAAACTGATGTATCTCAATTACCGGTCGCATTCATTTATGGAGCAAAAGATTGATGTAGCATTGTTATCATCCTTATATTCAACACAATTGATTGCCAAGGGAGACAGGAATCTTCTGGATCAGAACCGTACTTATTACAAGCTGATCAGCAGGATCATAGAAGAGGGACATGTGCGAAATCAGATCAGCAGAGAGAAGAGTATCCAGGAGATTACCAAGTATTATTCACTCTGTGAGCGGGCACTGGTATCAGACTGGTGTCTGAACAGAGGAAATTATTCGCTTGGAGAATACAGTAAGGAATATATGCCGATTTTAATGGAACATTTCCGGGTAGATCAGCCTGAATAGAGAAAGGTTTTCATATGAAGGAGAGTCAGAGAAAAGGTTTAATTTCAGTACATGTTGCTGTGGCATTGTTTGGTTTTGTCGGACTGTTTGCCAAGCTTGTGGATCTGCCTGCGGTGATCATCGTGCTTGGAAGGGTATTTTTTTCATCTATTTTCCTCTGGATTTTTCTGCGTTTTAAAAAGCAGAAAATTCGCCTGGAGGAGAAAAGTGATTATTTGTGGATGGTCGGAGCAGGTGCAGTTTTAGCAATACACTGGAGTAGTTATATGCAGTCGATCCAGAGTTCGACGGTTGCAGTTGGTACGCTTACGGTATCAACTTTTCCGGTATTTGTTATTTTTCTGGAGCCATACCTGTTCCATGAAAAACTGAAGAAATCGGATGTGTTTTGTACACTGATGATGCTGGTCGGAGTATTCTTTATCGTACCCGCATTTCAGATGGATAATCAGATTACACAGGGAGTTCTGTGGGGACTTCTGAGTGCATTTACCTATGCAATATTGTCACTGATGAACCGTCGTTTTTCCAGCAGATATCCGGCAACACTGGTGTCGCTTTATGAACAGGGAACCGCAACGATCGTGTTGATCCCAATGATGTTTGTGTTGAAGCCGGTGATTACACTTGCAGATGCAGGCGTATTGATGATGCTTGGAATTATTTTTACAGCAGTTGCACATTCTTTATTTATCAGTGGACTTCGGACTGTGAAGGTAAGGATTGCCGGAATTTTATCCGGACTGGAACCGGTGTATGGGACTTTAAGCGCATTTCTGTTTCTGAAAGAAGTTCCAAGTTTCAGAGAGTGCCTTGGTGGTGTTATCATTCTGGCTGCTGTGTTTTTATCGACACTGAAACCGGAGGAGAAAGCATCTGATGCTCCGGCATGAGAATAAAGAGAAGTTTGAGGATTTTATCTGGCACTGGTTTCTGGTGATCGGATATCATCTGGAAAATGTATAAAGACTTTCTAAAAACTATTTACGGACGAGAAAAGTTCCGTTACAATAGGTAGAGAAATCAATGAAAAGGAGATTGTATAAAATGGCAAATCCAGTAGTAACATTTGAAATGGCAAATGGCGATGTGATCAAAGCGGAATTATATCCGGAAATCGCACCGAATACAGTAAATAACTTTGTATCTCTTGTAAATAAGGGATTTTATGATGGACTGATCTTCCACCGTGTCATCAGTGGATTCATGATCCAGGGTGGATGCCCGGATGGAACCGGAATGGGTGGTCCTGGATACAGTATCAAAGGAGAATTTAAGCAGAACGGTTTTGCAAATGATCTGAAGCATGAACCGGGCGTTCTTTCTATGGCGCGTGCAATGCATCCGGATTCGGCAGGATCACAGTTTTTCATCATGCATAAGACTTCACCACATCTTGACGGCGCATATGCAGCTTTTGGTAAAGTTACAGAAGGTATGGATGTTGTAAATAAAATTGCTGAGACGGCAACAGACTACAGTGACAGACCGCTGGAAGAACAGAAGATGAAAAAAGTGACTGTTGAAACTTTTGGAGAGGCTTATCCAGAACCAGAGAGAGTCTAACAGGAGTTACAAAGCAGACAACACTTGGAGAGACAGAATAATAAAGACGTGGGGAGCCGGTGAAAGGCAGACTGAGAGGAAGCAAAAGAGCATCGCCCCTTTTTACCTGATACGGATCATGCCGTTGCAGGAAGTCATATTGATTTTTTCAGAGACACTTGTGCATGGCAGGTGTTTCTTTTTATTTCAATTGTAACTGTTCAGAGTCAACCTCCAAAATGCTACGCATTTCGTTGGTGTGGCGTATCCGCCAAATAAAATTTCAAAAACAGTCTTAAAAATGCAAGCATTTTACACCTGTTTTATGAAATTTTGCTTGGCTCTGAACAGTTACAAAATATTTAGAATTATGGAAAAAGAGAGGAAGAGAGTCAAATGAGAACAGCACTTACAATTGCAGGAAGCGATTCAAGCGGAGGAGCAGGTATCCAGGCAGATATCAAAACAATGATCAGTAACGGAGTCTATGCTATGAGCGCAATTACGGCTCTTACTGCACAGAATACAACCGGAGTTACCGGAATTATGGAGGTAACGCCGGAATTCCTAGGAGAACAGCTGGATAATATTTTCACGGATATTTACCCGGATGCAGTGAAGATTGGAATGGTATCTTCAAGTGGTCTGATTACAAAGATCGCAGACAAATTAAAAGAATATGATGCGAAAAATATTGTAGTTGATCCGGTTATGGTAGCAACAAGTGGAGCAAGACTGATCAGCGAGGAAGCGATTGATGCGCTGAAGAGCTGCCTGCTTCCGATGGCAACCGTTCTGACTCCGAATATCCCGGAAGCAGAAGTACTTGCAGGTATGAAAATCCAGTCACAGGCGGATATGATAAAAGCAGCAGAAGAGATCAGCACCAAATATCACTGTGCAGTTCTTTGCAAGGGCGGGCATCAGCTGAATGATGCCAATGATCTGCTGTGGAGAGATGGTGGATATAAGTGGTTCTACGGAGAGCGGATCGACAATCCGAATACGCACGGAACAGGATGTACTTTATCCAGTGCGATCGCATCAAATCTTGCAAAAGGATATGATCTGGATGAGTCAGTAGAACGTGCGAAGAAATATATTTCCGGAGCACTTGCAGCAATGCTGGATCTTGGTAAAGGCAGCGGTCCGATGAATCACGGATTTGCAATTAAAAATGAATATACAGAATGCAAAGTGGAGGAATAGAAGTATGAATGAAAAGAGAACCTCTATCTTTGAAAATGGACTGATCTGGTTTGGGGCAGGCGTGTCCCTTGCAGAAATCCTGACCGGTACTTACTTTGCGCCGCTTGGATTCGGAAAAGGAGTTCTGGCGATTATTATTGGTCACATTATAGGATGCATGATGCTTTTCCTTGCCGGAGTAATTGGTGGAAAGACCAGACGAAGTGCAATGGAAACAGTAAAAATGAGTTTTGGCGAGAAGGGAGGAGTATTCTTCTCCTTCCTGAATGTGCTACAGCTGGTTGGCTGGACAGCGATTATGATTTATGATGGGGCACTTGCGGCAAATGGTGTTCTTCATACCGGCAGATGGATATGGTGTCTTGTGATCGGTGCACTGATCATTTTATGGATTGTGATCGGAATCACAAATCTTGGCAAGATCAATACGGTTGCAATGGCTGCTTTATTTATCCTGACACTGGTGCTCAGCAGAGTGATCTTTGGTGACGGATCGGTAGCAGGCGCAGGCGGAGATGCCATGACGTTTGGTGCAGCGGTAGAGCTTTCCGTAGCCATGCCACTTTCCTGGCTGCCACTGATCAGTGACTATACAAGAGAAGCAAAAGAACCGGTAAAAGCAACCGCAGTCAGTGCCGTTGTTTATGGAGTTGTCAGCTGCTGGATGTATGTGATCGGTATGAACGCCGCAATTTACACAGGAGAGTCTGATATTGCAAATATCATGGTGAAGGCCGGACTTGGAATAGCAGGACTTCTGATCATTGTCTTTTCTACCGTTACGACAACTTTCCTGGATGCTTACTCAGCAGGAATTTCGTCAGAGTCAGTATTTTCAAAAATCAATGGGAAATATGCAGCAATTGTTGTAACTGTGATCGGAATGATCGGAGCAATCATTTATCCGATGGACAACATTACCGATTTCCTGTACCTGATCGGTTCTGTATTCGCGCCGATGATCGCAATCCAGATTGCGGATTTCTTCATTCTGAAGAGAAAGGACAGCCTGGAAGTATCTCTGGATGTCATGAATGGTGTAATCTGGGTGATCGGTTTTATACTTTACCGTATTCTGATGAATGTGGATATTCCGCTTGGAAATACACTCCCGGATATGGCCATTACCATCGTGATCTGTATTCTTGCAAGAAAATGTATAAAGACAGAAAAATAGCTTTGAAAGAAAATGGAAATGCCGTGTTGACATTTCCATTTTCTTTTGACAGAACCATGTAGCGATCTACAGAAGAGAGGCGAAAAAATGAATGCTGACGCCTGGAAACGTGGTAAAAGTTTATAAGAAAGAAGTTTTGAATAATTTAGTTGGCGGATGGAATAAAGTGGGATTTTTATCCTGCGAAATATATATGGAAAAAGAGTTGGGTAGAATGAAAAAAGAGCTTACGACATATGATCGGGGGAAATGTCGTAAACTCTTTTTTCTGTAATTTCATTAAAGGAGAAATGAAAATAAAAAGTATCAAAATACTGAAAACGTCTTATTTGGTTTCGTTAAGTGCTATCCTTAACTTGATATTATAATACCATGTGTATCCTCTTCTGTAAATTCGCAGAAAAGACAAATGTTACAAAAATGATACTGTAAAATTGTGCAATATAGCCAAAAACGGTGTGAAAAATGGAAAATGTGAAAGTTTTATAATCTTACGACTTCATATTTGATTTGCTTTTCCAATATGTTAAAATTAAAAAAAAGCAGAAAATTTTACAGATAAGGGGGAAAGATGATGAAAGAATTTGTTGAAATGCGGGATGTCCGTAAGATTTACCGTATGGGTGAAGTTGAGATTGCCGCAGCAGATGGAATTGATTTTCAGATAAAAAAAGGTGAATTTGCAGTTGTGGTAGGTCCAAGTGGTGCGGGAAAAACGACAGTGCTTAACATTCTGGGGGGAATGGATACGGCAACAAGTGGAGAGGTCTGGATCGATGGAAAGAATATTGTAAAGTATTCGCCGAGGCAGCTTACTTCCTATAGAAGGGATGATATTGGATTTGTATTCCAGTTTTACAACTTGATTCCGAACCTGACGGCGCTTGAAAATGTAGAGTTGGCACTGCAGATCTGTAAGGATCCGCTGGATGCGGAGATGGTTCTTAGGGAAGTGGGACTGGCAGACCGTATGAAGAATTTCCCGGCACAGCTTTCCGGTGGGGAGCAGCAGAGGGTATCGATTGCGCGTGCACTGGCAAAGAACCCGAAGCTTCTTTTGTGTGATGAGCCGACAGGGGCGTTGGATTACAATACCGGTAAGGCAATATTAAAGCTTTTACAGGATATGTGTCGTGAACGAGGGATGACAGTGATCCTGATCACACACAACTCAGCGATCACGCCGATGGCAGATCGTGTAATTAAGATGAAGAATGGAAAAGTCGGAAGCATGAAGCTGAATGAGAGACCGGTTCCGGTAGAGACGATTGAATGGTAGGTGGACGTAAAGACCGATGAAGAAAAATATTTTACGCAAAGATTTTATAATAGAGATAAAAAAGACGATGGGACGGTTTGTATCAATCTTTTTTATCGTAGCATTGGGTGTCGCATTTTATTCGGGGATCCGTGCATCAGAGCCAAGTATGCGGATCACTGCAGATCAGTATTTCGATGATTCAGAGCTGATGGATCTGAAGGTAATGGGAACCATGGGACTTACCAAAGCGGATATCAAAGCGATTGGAAAAGTATCGGGAATTGAAGCTGTAGAAGGCGGATACAGCAAAGACGTGCTTTGCCCGGTTGGAGACAATGAAAAGGTTGTCCATATGCTGAGCAAGGAGAAGAATTTTAATCAGGTTTCGGTTGTGGAAGGCAGGCTGCCGGAAAAAGCCGGAGAATGTCTGGTGGATGAAGATTTTCTGAGCTATACAGACCTGAAGGTTGGCGACACGGTAACTTTCCATTCCGGCGATGGAGAGGCATTGACGGATTCACTGGTTACAGATACATACAAGATTGTCGGAATCGGGAACAGTCCGCTGTATATTTCATTTGGAAGAGGAAGCAGTACGATCGGAACCGGAGAGATCAGTGGATTTGTTGTAGTGGATAAAGCTTCTTTTGACATGGATGTTTATACGGAAGCTTATGTGAAGGTGAGCGGTGCAGAAGAGAAAACGGCATTTACTGATGAATACAATAATCTGTCGGATGCAGCAAAGGAAGCCGTGAGTGCAATCGAAGAAGAACGCTGTGCAGTCCGCAAACAGGAAATCGTAGATGAGGCAAATGAAAAGCTTGCTGATTCAGAGAAGACAGTGAATGAAAAATCGCAGGAACTGGAGGATGCGAAAAAAGAGCTGGAGAGTGGGAAAAGCAAGGCAGCCGAAGAACTGGAAAAAGCAAAGCAGCAGCTTACGGATGGAGAAGCAGGGCTTGCGGATGCAAAGCAGCAGATCGCAGATGGCGAAACGCAGCTTGCTGATGCAAAAGCGCAGCTGAATGATAAGCAGGCACAGCTTGATTCAGCGGAGGCACAGTATGAATCCGGAAAAGCACAGCTGGATCAGAAAGAACAGGAGCTTGCGGCAGCAGAGCAGACGTATCTGAGCAATTATGCAAAATATATGCCGTTCATTACGGCTGGAAAAGCGCAGATTGCAGCAGGCAGGACGCAGATTGCAGATGGGAAGAAACAGCTGGACGAAGGTCTGGCACCGCTTAAGCAGCTGAGAGACGGGCTGGATGGAATTGAAGATGGAATCAGCCAGTGCGATTCGGGGATGGCGGAAGTGCAGAAGCAGCTGGACGGAATGGACAGCGATGTATATCAGGAATATGTAAAAATTCCAGAAGAAGACAGAAACGAAGAACAGCAGGCTTATGTAAATAAGTGGGAGAATTTAAACGCACAGTTTGCCGGTATACAGGCGCAGAAGACACAGCTTGAAACAGCAAAGAGCGGACTGTTAGCACAGGCAGGTTTTACCACAGAAGCAGATCTGGATGCCCAGATCACCAGCCTGACTGCGCAGCGAGATGAATTGGATAAAAAAGAGGCTGCACTTCTTGGGCAGGAGCAGACACTTGCCGCACAGGAAGAAGAGCTGTTAAGTGCAGGCAGGCAGATTACAGACGGCAAGAGTCAGATCGCAGCAGCCAGATCCCAGCTTGACAGCACAAAATCTCAGATTACGGACGGAAAAGCACAGATCTTGTCTGCATGGGCACTTCTGAATGAAAAAGAGGACGCTTTAAATGCAAGTAAAGCACAACTTGCATCCGGTGAACAGGAGCTTGCGGATGGTCGGAGTAAATATGAGCAGGCAGCAAAAGAAGCGGAAGAACAGATCACGGACGGACAGGCAAAGATTACAGATGGAGAGAAGCAGCTGACGGATGCAAAGCAGCAGATTGCAGATGCAAAGGCTGAGATCAAAAAAATCGAAAATCCGAAGTGGTATGTGCAGACGAGAGAGGATGCACTGACGGAATATCAAGGATACGGAGATAATGCAGACCGCATGCGTTCTATTGGAAAAGTGTTCCCGGTACTCTTTTTCTTGGTGGCAGCATTGATCAGTCTGACAACGATGACACGAATGGTAGAGGAACAGCGTGTACAGATCGGAACGATGAAGGCTCTCGGTTATGGAAAAGCTGCAATTGCAGGGAAATACATTGGTTATGCTCTGATTGCAACGCTTGGCGGAAGTATTTTCGGAGTACTGGCCGGGGAAAAGATCCTGCCGTTTATCATTATTTATGCTTATATGATCCTGTATAAGCATCTGCCGGCGATCCTGGTACCGTACCATATGAGCTATGCACTCCAGGCTTCGGTAATCGCAGTGGCATGTACACTGATCGCAACGATCGCATCCTGCTATAAAGAGTTGGCAGCAGAACCGGCAGAGCTGATGCGTCCGGCAGCACCGAAGCAGGGGAAGCGGATTCTTCTGGAGCGGATCGGAATTATCTGGAAGCATCTGAATTTTACATGGAAATCGACCGTGCGGAATCTGATCCGGTATAAGAAGCGATTCTTTATGACCATTTTCGGAATCGGAGGCTGTATGGCACTGATGGTAGTCGGATTCGGACTGAAGGACTGTATCTATGAGATCGTCAGCCTGCAGTATGAGAAGGTGCAGTTCTATGATGCGGCAACCTACATGAGTGACGACATATCCGAAGAGAACAGACAACAGCTCCATGATTATCTGGATCAGAATGCAGATATAAAAGAGACGATCGAAGCGCGGATGCAGAAGACCGATGTAAAATCTGCATCCGGTAAAAAGACACTTTATCTGATGGTGCCATCGGATAATGAAAAGATTGAGGACTTTTTAAGCTTCCACAGCAGGACCAATAAGGACGAGGTTTATTCACTGAAAAAAGACGAAGTGATTCTGACTGAGAAAATGGCATCCCTTCTGAATGTAAAGGTGGGAGATGAGCTTACGATCGAGGACGAGGACAGGGGAGACCAGACGGTGACGGTTGGCGCCATCTGCGAGAATTATATGAGCCATTACCTGTATCTGTCACCGGAAAAATACGAGGAATTATATGGTGTACCGGCAGAATATAACACGATCATCTACAGTGCAAAGGACGGAAAGGATGATCAGATCGAGAAGATCGGAACAAAGCTTCTGTCGATGGATGGAGTACTGAATGTAAGTTATACCAGCAGTATTGAAGGAAGGCTGGATGACATGCTGCGAAGCCTGAATCTGGTCATCGTGGTACTGATCGTATCTGCCGGAATGCTGGCATTTGTGGTACTGTACAATCTGAACAATATCAACATCACCGAGCGTCAGAGAGAGCTTGCAACCTTGAAGGTTCTGGGATTCTACGACGGAGAGGTTGCCTCTTATGTATACAGAGAGAATATCCTGCTGACGATCATTGGATCGGTTGTGGGTATGGTGCTTGGTAATCTGCTTCACCGGTATATCATCCTGACGGTTGAGGTGGAAGAGGCGATGTTCGGACGTCAGATACACTGGCAGAGTTATCTGTACAGTTTCTTGTTTACTGTAGCATTTTCTTTATTTGTAAACTGGGTAATGTTCTACAAGCTGAAGAAGATCGATATGGTGGAATCTTTGAAGAGCGTGGAGTAAAAGCTTTTGCAAGTGTATGTCAGAGATTTCTTATAGACGGTACACAAAGAATCGGAAAATATATTTCACAGAAAGTTTATATTCTTCACAGAATTATTAGCACTCTTGTCAAAAGAGTGCTAATTTTCTATTGACATTTAGAAATCAGGGTATTAAGATATTTCATAGACAGAAAAATACGGTATTTGAAACCGTAAAAAGATAGAATATGAAATTTAGGAGTGATAAAAATGGCAGCAAAAAAAGGTAGTCTTTCAATCAGCAGCGAAAATATTTTCCCGATTATCAAAAAATGGGTATATTCTGATCATGATATTTTCGCAAGAGAGCTTGTTTCCAATGGATGCGACGCGATCACAAAATTAAAGAAGCTGGACATGATGGGAGAATATACACTTCCGGATGATTATAAAGGAAAGATCCAGGTTATTGTAAACCCGGAAGAGAAGACTTTGAAATTCATCGATAATGGTCTTGGTATGACTGCTGATGAAGTAGAAGAATATATCACACAGATCGCATTTTCAGGAGCAACCGAATTCCTGAACAAATACAAAGATAAGACAACAGAGGACGATATGATCGGACACTTCGGTCTTGGATTCTACTCTGCCTTCATGGTAGCTGATGAAGTTCATATTGATACCCTTTCTTATAAAGAAGGTGCAAAACCGGTACACTGGGTAAGTGAAGGCGGTACAGAGTATGAGATGGAAGAAGGGGATAAAGAGGAAGTTGGTTCTGAAATCACCTTATTCCTGAACGAAGATTGTGTAGAATTTTCAAATGAATACAGAATCCGCGAAGTCCTTGAAAAATACTGTTCATTCATGCCAGTAGAGATTTTTGTATCCAAAGCAAATGCAGAACCGGAATATGAGACGATCCCGGAGGATGAAGTCCTGGATACCGATACGGTTGTTGAACATATCCATGAAGACGCCAAGATGGAAGAAAAAGAAAATGAGAACGGTGAAAAAGAAATGGTTGAAGTTTCACCGGCATCCGACAAAGCAAAGATCGTGAAACGTCCGGTATCGATCAGTGATCCGGCACCGCTGTGGACAAAGCATCCAAACGAATGCAGCAAAGAAGATTATATTGATTTCTACCGGAAAGTATTTATGGATTACAAAGAACCGCTGTTCTGGATTCATCTGAACATGGATTATCCATTCAACTTAAAGGGTATCCTGTACTTCCCTAAGATCAATACCGAATACGATTCCATTGAAGGAACCATCAAATTGTACAACAATCAGGTATTTATCGCAGACAATATCAAAGAAGTTATTCCGGAATTCCTGATGGTATTAAAAGGAGTCATTGATTGTCCGGATCTGCCGCTTAACGTATCACGAAGCGCACTGCAGAATGATGGATTCGTACAGAAGATCTCCGAATACATTTCCAAGAAAGTTGCTGACAAGCTTTCAGGAATGTGCAAGACAGATAAAGAAAACTATGAGAAATACTGGGATGACATCAGCCCATTTATCAAATTCGGCTGCCTGAAAGATGAAAAATTCTGCGAGAAGATGAGCGATTATGTTCTGTTCAAGAACCTGGATCACAAGTATATGACACTCAAAGAATGCATCGAAAAAAATGGCGGAAAAGCAGAACCGGAGGAAAAGACCGAGGGTGAAAATGCAGAGCAGTCAGCAGAAAAGAAAGAAACAGAGAAGACAACAATCTACTATGTAACAGATGAACAGCAGCAGAGCCAGTATATCAATATGTTCAAAAAAGAGGGACTGGACGCAGTGATCTTGTCACATAATATTGATTCTCCATTTATTACTCAGATGGAACAGAAGAACGAACATATCAAGTTCCAGAGAATCGATGCAGATCTGACTGACCACTTCAAAGAAGATGTATCTGAAGAAGAAAAAGAAGCATTCAAAGAAAAAACTGACAGTCTGGTCGAAATCTTCCGCAAAGCACTTGGCAATGACAAACTGGAAGTAAAAGTGGAAAAGATGAAAGATGAAAATGTGGCATCTATGATTACACTTTCCGAAGAATCACGCCGTATGCAGGAAATGATGAAGATGTATGGAATGTCAGGCATGGATCCGTCTATGTTCGGAACAAATGCAACCCTGATCCTGAATGCAAATCATCCGCTGGTAGAATATGTTGTAGCACATAAAGATGGCGAAAATACAGAAATGTTCTGCCATCAGTTATATGACCTGGCAATGCTGGCACACAAGCCACTCAGCCCGGAAGAGATGACAGAATTTGTGAAACGCAGTAATGAAATTATGATGAAACTGGCAAAATAATCTTGCTGTAGATACCCGGAAAAGCCTGAACCATTCAGATTCCCATTTTCGCTTATGCGAAAAGGTTTGAATGGGCAGGCTTTTTTTCTGTATTTGGAAATACTTTCCACAAAGTGTTGGTGAACTTCCTGGTCTTTTATAGTATAATATAACAAAAGAGAGGCGGTGGATACGATGAAGAATTATTCAAAGGATATAAGCAGACAATATCATATTCAGGTGGCCAACGGGGAAGTCGGCCGTTATGTCATTCTCCCGGGAGATCCAAAGCGCTGCAAAAAAATAGCACAGTATTTTGACAATCCGGTGATGATTGCGGATAACCGGGAATTTATCACTTATACAGGAACTTTAGATGGCGTAAAGGTAAGTGTCACATCTACCGGAATTGGGGGACCATCAGCAGCAATTGCGATGGAGGAATTAGCCAGATGTGGAGCTGATACGTTTGTACGGATTGGAACCTGCGGTGGGATACAGCCGGAAGTAAAAAGTGGGGATATTGTAGTTGCTACGGGGGCTGTCAGAATGGAAGGGACTAGCAAAGAATATGCGCCGATCGAATATCCGGCAGTGGCAGACCTTATGGTGGTGAACGCACTGGTCAGTGCTGCGAAGGAAAAGGAATGTGAATTTTATACCGGAGTGGTACAGTCAAAAGATGCATTTTACGGACAGCATGAGCCGGAGAAGATGCCGGCAGGTTATGAACTGATCAATAAATGGGAAGCCTGGAAGAAACTGGGATGTCTGGCATCAGAGATGGAGACGGCAGCACTTTACATTGTGGCAGCAAAGCTTCATGTACGCGTGGGTGCGTGTTTCCTTGTAATGGCAAATCAGGAAAGAGAAAAACTGGGACTTGAAAATCCGGTAGTACATGATACAGATATGGCAGTACAGGTGGCAGTGGAAGCCATCAGAAAGTTGATCAAAGAGGATCGGTAAATGAAAGAAACAATATATAAACGAATCTTTGTGATCGTTCTGGATTCGCTCGGAATTGGCGCAATGCCTGATTCTGAGAAATTCGGCGACAGGGATGTAGATACATTTGGTCATATTTTAGACAGAATGGGAACACTGGAGATTCCAAATCTTCGGAAACTTGGTATGCTGAATCTGCACACCGGGGGAAAGATGTATGGAATAGAGAATCCGGTTGGAAAAATTACCAGACTGAAAGAGGCGAGTAACGGAAAAGATACGATGACCGGACACTGGGAAATGATGGGGATTTATACAGAAAAACCATTTAAAACCTTTACCGAACATGGATTTCCACCGGAACTGATTGCAGAACTGGAAAAACGTTGCGGGAAAAAAGTGATTGGAAACCGTAGTGAGAGCGGAACAAAGATCATTGAAGAACTTGGGGAAGAAGAAATTGAAACAGGTGCAATGATTGTCTATACCTCTGCGGATTCTGTATTGCAGATTTGTGGAAATGAAGAGACATTTGATCTGGCAAATCTGTACCGGTGTTGTGAGATCGCAAGAGAGATCACGATGAAGGATGAATGGCGCGTGGGACGAGTCATTGCAAGACCGTATGTAGGAAAGAAAAAGGGTGAATTTAAAAGAACCAGCAACCGCAGGGATTATGCACTTGAGCCGACCGGAAAGACTGCACTTGACGCACTGAAAGATGCGGGAAAGGATGTGATCGCAGTCGGAAAGATCCATGATATCTTTTGCGGGGAAGGAATTACAGAATCGTATCATTCCAACAGCTCCGTGCATGGAATGGAGCAGACCATTGAGATTTGCAAAAAAGATTTTGACGGACTGTGCTTTGTAAATCTGGTTGATTTTGATGCACAGTGGGGACACCGGCGCGATCCGGTTGGCTACGGACATGAGATTGAGAGATTTGATAAAAATCTTGGAATTTTGCTGGATGATCTGCGGGAGGATGATCTTCTTATTATTACCGCCGATCATGGAAACGATCCGACCTACACAGGAACCGATCATACACGGGAATATGTACCGTTTTTGGCGTATTCCAAAAAGATGGATGAGGGTGGCGTGATTATGGAGGAAAATACCTTTGCAGTGATCGGGGCAACGGTCACAGATAATTTTGGTGTAAAAATGCCGGAAGGAACGATCGGGCATTCGATTCTGAATGAACTTATTTAGCAAGAAAAAGCAGGAAAAAAGAGAATGAAAAAAGAACAAATTATAAAAATGATAGAAATCGCGCTTTCTCAGCTTGCATATTCTTATACCCCTTATTCTGACTTTAAAGTGGGAGCTGCGCTGCTTGGAAAGAATGGACGGATATATACGGGATGCAATATTGAAAATGCGGCTTATACACCGACAAACTGTGCGGAGCGTACCGCATTTTTCAAGGCAGTCAGCGAAGGAGTAAAAGAATTTGATGCAATCTGTATTGTAGGGGGAAAGGGCGGTGTTGTGACAGAGTATGCACCGCCGTGCGGAGTATGCAGGCAGGTCATGATGGAATTCTGCGATCCGGAGACATTTCAGATCATTCTTGCAGTAGATGAAAAGCATTATGATATCTATACCTTGAAAGAAATGTTGCCAAAAGGTTTCGGACCATCCAATCTTACAGAATGAGAAAGGACTCAGACTCCAAAAGAAGATTTTTGAAGAAAAGGAAAAAGAGAAGGAATGAAAAATGACACAGGAAACCTTGAAAGAATTACCAAAGATTGAGCTTCACTGTCATCTGGACGGTTCTCTTAGCAGACCATTTATTGAAAAAAGGCTTGGAAGAACTGTAAGACCTGAAGAACTCAGTGTTTCAGAAAACTGCACAAGTCTGAATGAATATCTGGAAAAATTTGACCTTCCCGGCAGATGCATTATGGATGAAGAGGGACTTTCCGGAGCTGCGTATGATCTGCTCTCCCAGATGAACGAAGAAAATGTCTGTTATGCGGAGATCCGTTTTGCTCCACTTCTGTCAGAGACAAAAAAGATGGACAGCCGGAAGGTGATCGAAGCAGTAATCAGCGGAATGGAGCAGGGGAAAAAAGATTTTGGAATCGAGTATGGTGTGATCGTCTGTGCAATGCGGCATCACAGCGCTGAGGATAATATGCGGATGATCAAGACGGCAAGAGAATATCTGGGATCCGGAGTTTGTGCAGCAGATCTTGCAGGAGCAGAAGCATTGTATCCGATGTCTGAATTTATGGATATTTTTACAGAGACAAAGAAGATGGGAATGCCATTTACACTCCATGCCGGAGAATGTGGAAATCCACAGAATGTCATAGATTCGATAAACGTGGGAGCTGGAAGGATCGGGCATGGGATCGCGATGCGTGGCAACCAGGAGATCCGGAAAATGGCAAAAAAAGCAGATATTGGTATCGAGATGTGTCCGATCAGCAATTTACAGACCAAATCTGTAAACTGCATGGCGGAATATCCGATGCGGGAATTTCTGGATGCAGGCTTAAAAGTATCGGTCAACACAGATAACCGAACGGTAAGTAACACCAGTCTTACAAAAGAACTGGAATTTATTCAGAAAAATTATGGAATCCGGGACGAAGAAATCCTTCAGATGATGAAAAATGCAATTGATACTGCATTTGCCGATGATTCTATAAAAGATAAAATTTGCAAAATGCTGAAATAAAGAAACTACAAACAGAGAGGATTGACTCTGAAGAATAAGAGAAAAGAGGAATTCTGTATGAGCAATGAAATTTATGAAAAGCTGGAAATATGCCGGAAAAGCATTCTCCAAAAAACGAATTTTAAACCGGAAGTGGCAGTGATTCTGGGCTCCGGTCTTGGCGAATACGCATCAAAAATCAAGATAGAACAGATCATTCCATATACAGAAATTGAAGGTTTTCCGGTGTCGACAGTTGTGGGACATAAAGGACAATTTGTATTTGGTTATGTAAAAGAAGTTCCGGTTGTGATCATGCAGGGACGTGTGCATTATTATGAAGGGTATCCGGTAACAGATGTGGTGCTTCCGGTGCGGCTGATGGGAATGTTAGGCGCAAAGAAGCTGATTCTTACCAATGCATCAGGCGGAATCAATACCGGATTCCATCCGGGCGATCTCATGCTCATCACAGACCAGATTATGAGTGGAATCCCTAATCCACTGATCGGTGCCAATGTCGAAGAGCTTGGAACCCGTTTTCCGGATATGAGTGAAGCCTATAGTGAGCGGATGCAGCAGATCATAAAGAAAGAAGCCCAAAAACTCGGCATTCCTCTGAAAGAAGGTGTATACCTTCAGCTTACCGGTCCATCTTATGAAACTCCGGCAGAAATCCGTATGTACCGCACCTGTGGGGCTGATGCCGTAGGCATGAGCACCGCCTGCGAGACGATCGCTGCCCGCCACATGGGAATCGAAGTCTGTGGCATCTCCTGTATCACCAACCTCGCTGCCGGCATGACATCACAACATTTGAACCACCAGGAAGTCCAACAAACCGCCGACCGGGTGGCTGAGCAATTCCAGGAATTACTGACAGCAATCATTACCCACGTATAAGAAACGGAACATATATCTGAATTTACCCAGAACCAGGTCCAAGGTTCCGGATTTTCCGGAACCCGCCGATCGTCCTCTTGCAATTCCGAGTTGAGGCATTGTGTAAGAATTTTTCCAACGAGGTAGAAAGACAAAGAGCATAAAATACCGCATACAGTATTTTATGCTCTTTGTCTCATCACTATTTTCAAAATTTTACTCAACCTCAAACGGAATCTCGTACTTCGCAAAAATCCGCTGCGCCATCTTGTCCCATGCCTGCTCCAGCGATTTGTCCAGCGTGAACAGGTTCATAGATGTTCCTGTCGTACAGCTAAGTTTTGTCCCGTCATATTTAAAATTCAGGTACAGTCCCTGCACATCTGCCGGAGCAAATGAAAGATGTTCCTGTTCGAGAAGCCGTGCAATATTCGGTGCTGACATAGAAAGAACAAAATGAAATCCCAGCGGAGTACGCTTTCCTTTGATCAGAGAAAGACAAAACTCGCGAAGTTCCTTCCAGAGAGCATATTCCCGGTCATCCAGAGCTTCTTTTTCTTCAGCACTGAAGAAATCTTTTTTCAGTCGTCCGTTAAATTGAAAGGTATTAAAAGTTGTGATATCTCCTTCAATAAATAAAAAGGAATCAAATGCAGGATGCAGTAAAAGTGCGTTCATGCATTTTTTTGTATCCAGAGAAAAAATAAGCATAGACTTCCTCCCGTCATCAGTGTAATAGTATCAGTATAGCATAAATCTTGAGATATGCATAAGAATTTGATACAATACGGGAAAGAAAAAGGATGGATAACAAGATGAAAATAGAATTAAACCGGGATCAGATCAAATACATTGCAGTGTTTACTATGCTGCTCAATCACGTTGCAAATATATTTCTGCAACCAGGAACCTTTGCCTGCGAAGCGCTAAAGGATATCGGTTATTTTACAGCACCGGTCATGTGCTGGTTTCTGGTTGAAGGATACCGTTATACAAGGTCAGTAAAAAAATATGCCGGAAGACTGCTGATTTTTGCTGTCATTTCACAGCTTCCGTATTATCTGGCATTTGCGCGAAATCATCTGGCACCGTGGTATACTTTAAATATGATATTTACACTTTTTCTGTGTCTGTGTCTGATGATCGCAGAGGAAAAAATATCAGATCCGGGAAAGAAAAGTCTGGTTGTACTGGGAATTATAGCAGTAAGCAGTATCTGTGACTGGGCAATTCTGGCTCCATTGTATACGCTTTGGTTTTACCGGGCAGGAGAGGATCCAAAGCGCCGGAAAAAGGCTTTTTTTATTGCAGCACTTGTTCTGGGGATTACGGTGATAGCAGAACTTCCGGGAGCTGCAGGAATCGCAGCGGGAGCAGGGGCAATGATTGCAGTACTGGCAGCGGGAGTCTGTGTTTTGGTATTTTATAACGGAAAAAAATCACAGAAACATTTTCTTGTGAAAAAGTATTTTTTTTACGTGTTTTACCCTGCACATTTGGTGATTTTGGCATTATTAAAGATTTGACTTTTATAATAGAAGAAAGTAAAATGAATAAGTTAGAGTATTTATCACATGATTCAATGAAAATGAAACTCATATTTTAATAAAAGATAGGATGCATAGCATGAAGAAAAGAACGATGGAGAAAGAACATCAGGCAGAAGAAAGAAGAAAAAAAGTTCTGATGGAAATTGCAGGAGCGGTTGTTGTACTGACTGTAATTGTAAGTATTGGTCTTTCGCATCTTGGAACAGATAAGGTGAATACATCAGCAGGAGTAAAAGCAATCAAGAAGCTGGAAAAAGCAGATGTATCTGAGGTGGAGACCAAAATTTCAAATATTGAGAAAGAAGAAAAACAGGCGACAGAGGACTGGCAGAACCGTCCGTTGTCCGAAAAATTTGCGCATGCGGTGATTCTCGGAGATTCGATCACAACCGGTTTTACCGTATATGATGTGCTTGATACTTCTAAGGTTGTAGCGGAAAAAGGAATGCACCTTGATCAGACCGGTGATCTGATCAGGACAGCAGCAGAGTTAAAGCCGGAAGTCCTCTTTCTGGCACTTGGACTGAATGACATTTCCGGAACAGATGGAGATACAGATGCATTTATTGAAAAATACAAAGCGGTACTTGCAAATGTGCGTGAGCAGATGCCCGATGCAGTGCTCTATATCAACTGTGTTCTTCCTGTTTCCGCTCAAAAAGAAGAAGAAGAGTCGGTTTATGCCAAGATTCCGGATTATAATACCGCACTTAAAGCAATGTGTGATGAAGAAGGAATTACATTTATCGATAATACAGAGATCGTAAAAGATGAGTATTATGAGCAGGATGGCGAGCATATGAAGGCGGAGTATTATCCAATCTGGGCAGAACATATGGCGGAGGTGGCCGGAATATGACAAAGAAAAAAGGGGAATTTACAGTTCTGCGTAATATCAGAGCTGGGATGGTAATTATTTTGCTTATCTATATCGGTCTGATCTTTCAGTCTAAGGGAGACAGCGATACACCGTTTGCAGATGTACAGAAAGCGGTTGTGGATGCGGCAGATGACAAGAACATGACACTTGCCGGAACTCAAGAAATCAAGAGATTCTATGGGATCAATCCAAAGGATTATGAAGATATAACACTGTATTATACGAATGAAACAATGGGAGTCAACGAGCTCCTTCTGGTGAAAACAAAGGACGAGAATGAGGCAGAGGCAGTTGAGGAAGCCGCAGAACAGCGAAAAAAGACACAGCTCGATAATTTTGAAGGATATGGGGCCGAGCAGGTAAAGCTTCTGGATGCTTCGATCATTAAGACGAAAGGTACATACGTGCTTTTTGTTATTTCACCAAAAGCTGAAACTGTAGAAAAGGCGTTTACAAAGAGCCTGAAGTAGATAAAAGGAAACGAAAAAGTTATGTTATTTAGTAGTCTGGTATTTTTGTTTACATTTTTGCCAATTACACTGTTGGTATATTATTTGGTGCCGCGTAAGGTAAAAAATGTGGTACTTTTGATCGCTTCCCTCATATTTTATGCGTGGGGAGAGCCGGTCTATATCTTCCTGATGCTGATTTCCATTCTGTTCAATTATTTTTGCGGAATGGACATTGCATTAAAAGCAGGAAGAAAATCGCAGGTGCGCAGTCTGATCTTTACGATCGTTGTAAACCTGTTTATTCTTGGATTTTTCAAATATTACGGATTTATCGTAACAAATTTAAATGCGATCCTTCCGTTCTATATTCCATATAGAAAACTGGAACTCCCAATCGGAATTTCTTTCTATACTTTCCAGACATTGTCTTACATCATTGATGTATATAGGGGAAATGTAGACGTACAGGTAAATCTGATTGATTTCGGAACCTATGTTACAATGTTCCCACAGCTGATCGCAGGTCCGATCGTACAGTATGCAGATGTGGAGAGACAACTGCGTGAAAGAAAGGAATCACTGACGAAGTTTGGATACGGTGCCTGGTTCTTTGTGATGGGACTGGCAAAGAAGGTGCTTTTGGCGAATACGATTGGTTCGATTTATGAAAATATCGCGGCGATGGATGGAATGTCAGTAGTGACTGCATGGCTTGGATGTCTTGCCTACACTTTCCAGATTTATTTCGATTTCAGCGGTTATTCGGACATGGCAGTCGGACTTGGAAAGATGTTCGGATTTGAGTTTATGCAGAACTTCAATTATCCGTATATTTCCAAAAGTGTTACCGAGTTCTGGAGAAGATGGCATATTTCGCTGGGATCATGGTTCCGCGAGTATGTGTATATTCCGCTTGGAGGAAACAGGGTAACGGTTCCGCGGCATTTACTGAATCTTCTGATCGTATGGTTCCTGACCGGTCTTTGGCATGGGGCAAGCTGGAACTTTGTAGTATGGGGGCTCTTCTACGGAGTGATCCTCATTACTGAAAAATATTTTACAGGAAAAATACTTGCAAAGCTGCCGGAGGCAGTCCAGATACTTTACACAATGATTCTGGTCATGCTCGGCTGGGTATTGTTCTTCAGCCCGACACTCGGAAGCGCACTTACTTGGATCGGCAATATGTTCGGACAGGGTGCAACCGGATTTATGGATAGCCAGGCATTGTACCTGATCATGCGAAACTGGCTCTTCTGGGTGGCAGGGATCATAGGAAGTACACCGTTTATGCATCTGCTCGGAAAGCGGCTGGTATTTAATGAAGAAAGACCGCATACGGTTCTGGCAGGCTGCCTGATGGCAGGACTGTTTGTGCTGTGTGTGGCATATCTGGTGACAGAAAGTTACAATCCATTTTTATATTTTAGATTTTAAGGAAAGACAATGGTAGAAAGAAAGAATAATAAACAAAAAAACAGAACAAAGTATTTTCTGCCAGGAGGGAAAAAACAGATCCAGGCAGTATGTGCGTTTTTATTTTTGGGAGTCCTTATTCTCAGCTGCGGAGTAAACCTTATGCATAAAGACAGGCAGATGTCAGAAAAAGAAATGCGTATGCTGGCGCAGAAACCGGAAATTTCTCTTTCCGGAATTGCTTCCGGAAGGTTTATGGAGCAGTACGAGGAGTATGTATCGGATCAGTTTGCAGGAAGAGATACCTGGGTAAGAATCAAGACATTTGCGGACAGTGTGGCGGGGAGGACAGAAGAAGGTGGTGTTTTCAAAGGAAAGGATCATTATCTGATGGAAGATGTTGCTGTGGCAGATGAAAGTGATCTGAAAGAGAATCTGGATGCAATGAAGAATTTTAAAGAGCGTTATCCGGATATCCAGATGCATATGATGCTGGTCCCGAATGCGGCAAATGTTATGGAGGACAAGCTTCCGGCATTTGCGGTGACTGCCAGTCAGAGCAGACAGATCAGCCGTGTAAAGGCAGAACTTGGAGATTCTTATGACTGGATCGATGCAGAAAAAGTACTGGATGCTCACAAGGATGAAGCAATTTATTATCACACGGATCATCACTGGACTTCTCTTGGTGCATGGTATGCATTCCAGGGAGCAAAGACGCAGCTTGGACTGGATAAGAGTGAAGAAATTAAGATGAAAGCCTATGCGGTATCGGATTCTTTTAACGGAACGTTATCCGCAAAGAGTGGATATGAGACAGATTATAAGGAACCAATCTATATTTATCTGCCAAAGAGTGCGGATGCACCACAGGTTGCAGTCAATTATGTGGAAGAACAGAAAAAGAGTGCTTCTATGTATGATTCATCCAAACTGGATGAGAGAGATCAATATTCCGTATTCTTCGGTGGAAATCATGCAATGATCGATATCCAGTCAACACAGACAGAAAAACGCAGACTTCTGGTGTTCAAAGATTCATATGCAAACTGTTTTCTTCCGCTTCTGGCTCCGTATTACCGGGAAATCGTTGTGATCGACCCTCGTTATTATACCGGTAAATTAAGTTCTGTGATGTCAGATAAACAGTTTGATGATGTGCTGTTCCTGTATAATGCCAATACATTCTTTGAAGACCGGATGCTGGCGGGGGTACTGGATGAGAATTAACAGGAGAAAAACATGGCAAATAAAATAGAAAAGCAGTTTCTGGACACGGAAAATAAAGGACCGGTCCGGCTGAACAAATATTTAAGTGAAGCTGGTGTATGTTCCAGAAGGGAAGCGGACAAACTGATAGCAGCCGGACAGGTGACGGTTGACGGTGTGCGTGCAGAGACCGGAATGAAGGTAGAGCCGTGGCAGGTTGTCCGGATTGGGAAAAAGCAGGTATCCAGACAGGAAGAGATGATCGTGCTTGCGGTCAATAAGCCACGTGGAATTGTCTGTACTGAGGAAAGACGGGAGAGAGACAGTATTGTACGATTTCTTAACTATCCGGTACGGATTACTTATGTAGGACGTCTGGATAAGGATTCGGAAGGACTGCTTCTGATGACGAACAACGGTGACATTATCAACCGGATGATGCGTGCGGCAAATAAACATGAAAAAGAATATAAAGTTACAGTTGATAAGCCGGTAACAGATGAATTTCTCAAGGAGATGGCGGGTGGTGTCCCAATCCTGGATACTGTCACAAGACCATGCCAGGTGGAAAAGCTTGGAAAATATAAATTTAAGATCATTCTGACACAGGGACTCAACCGGCAGATCCGCCGGATGTGTGAGGTACTTGGCTACGAGGTAAAGGAGCTTCGGAGAGTGCGGATCATGAATATCGAACTTGGTAATTTAAAGCCGGGAGAATACCGGAAGGTTACGGATCAGGAACTGAATGAACTCTATGAGCTGATCAGGGATTCAAAGTCAGAGCCGACACCGTGGAACAATAATTAAAAGTGTGGATTTGGATATGGATAAGATGAAAAGGATGCAGGAGCTGGTAGAGCTTCTGAATAAAGCCGGAAAAGCTTATTATCAGGATGCGCAGGAAATTATGAGCAATTATGAGTATGATGCGCTGTATGATGAACTGAAAGGTCTGGAAGAAGAGCTGGGAACCGTTATGGCTTCCAGTCCGACTGTGAATGTAGGATATGAAGTATTAAGTGAGCTTCCGAAAGAACGTCATGAGTCACCGATGCTTTCTCTTGACAAGACAAAAGAAGTGACAAGGCTGAAGGAATTTGTTGGAGACCAGACGGCTGTGATCTCATGGAAGATGGATGGTCTGACGATTGTTCTGACCTATCGTGACGGCGAGCTTTTTAAGGCAGTTACAAGAGGAAATGGAGAAGTCGGTGAGGTCATTACCAACAATGCGAAAGTATTTAAAAATGTGCCGCTTCATATTCCGTATAAAGGGGAACTGATCCTGCGAGGGGAAGCGGTGATCGGTTACAAAGATTTTGAGCGGATCAATGAAGAAATTGATGACGTGGATGCAAAATATAAAAACCCACGGAATCTGTGCAGTGGTTCTGTCCGCCAGCTGAACAACAAGATCACGGCACAGAGAAATGTAAAATTTTATGCATTTACCCTGGTACGTGCAGAAAATGTGGATTTCCATAATTCCAGAAAGGAACAGCTTGACTGGCTGGAACAGCAGGGATTTGATGTGGTGGAGCATTATCTGGTGACAAGGGAAGAACTGGATGAGAAGGTTGCATTTTTTGCAGAAAAGATCGTAGAAAATGATTTTCCGTCAGATGGTCTGGTTCTTGTATATGATGACATTGCGTATGGGCAGTCGCTTGGGAGAACGGCAAAATTCCCACGTGATTCTTTTGCTTTCAAATGGGCAGATGAGATCCGCGAGACGCACCTTCTGGAGATTGAATGGAGTCCATCAAGAACAGGGCTTATTAATCCGGTAGCGATCTTTGAACCGGTAGAGCTGGAAGGAACAACGGTAAGCCGTGCAAGTGTACACAATTTAAGTATTATGGAGGAGCTGCATCTGGGAATCGGGGATACGATCGAAGTCTATAAGGCGAATATGATCATTCCACAGATTGCAAAGAATTTGACCGGCAGTGATAATATTGAGATCCCGAAAGTCTGTCCGGTTTGTGGTGGAGCTACGGAGATCCGTCAGATGAATGATGCAAAGTCGTTGTATTGCACAAATCCGATGTGTCAGGCAAAAAGAATCAAATCCTTTGCATTGTTTGTCAGCAGGGATGCACTCAATATTGACGGGCTTTCTGAGGCGACACTGGAGAAATTTATTGCGAGAGGATTCATTCACAAATACAGAGATATCTTCCATCTGGATTCCTATCAGGAAGAAATTCAGACGATGGAAGGCTTTGGAGAAAAATCCTATGCGAACCTGATCGCAAGCGTGGATAAGGCGAGAAGCACAACACTTGCTAAAGTGGTATATGGACTTGGGATTGCAGGAATCGGTCTTGCAAATGCAAAACTGATCTGCCGCCATTTTAAAAATGATGTGGAAAAAATGACAGGAGCATCTGAAGAAGAACTGAGTGATATCCAGGGTGTAGGTCCGGTGCTTGCGGCGGCATTTGTAAAATATTTTGTATCAGAGGAAAGAAAAAAGGAATTTAAGCTCCTTCTCGGAGAACTGGAGATCCAGCCGGAAGAGATGGCAGAGGAACAGAAATTTGCAGGTATGAGTTTCGTTATCACTGGCAGCGTGAATCATTTTGCAAACCGGAATGAGGTAAAAGAACTGGTTGAGAAGATGGGTGGAAAAGTGACCGGATCTGTAACGAAGAAGACAAATTATCTGATCAACAATGATGTAGAGTCTGCTTCTTCCAAGAACAGAAAGGCGAAAGAACTTGGAGTGCCGATCATTTCAGAGGAAGAGTTTATAGAACTTGCAGGGGTGGAAATCGAATAAGAAGGACAGAGGAATCGTCTGAATACGACCGAGAAAAGGAGGACCAGCCAATGGCAGAAAATGACCAGAAGGACAAGACAGTTGAGAAAGTAACCGGTGAGGTAGAAAATACAGACAAAAAAGAAAATAACGAAGATCGCTATGAAAAGGTCTGCTTCATCTGTCACAGACCGGAGAGTGTGACCGGAAAGATGATCGATCTTCCGAACAATATCTGCGTGTGTCCGGACTGTATGCAAAAAAGCTTTGATGCAATGAACAATATGAATTTTGGCGGGATGGATTACAGCCAGTTTATGAACATGGGACCGATGATGGGATTTGGAGACATGGATGCACAGATCCCGAAGAGCCAGCGTGTGAAAAAGAAAAAGCCGGAAGAAGAAAAAGAACCGATCCTGAATATCAAGGATATTCCTGCTCCGCATAAGATCAAAGCGAAACTGGATGAATATGTAGTAGGACAGGAATACGCCAAGAAGGTAATGTCGGTTGCTGTATACAATCATTATAAAAGAGTGGCAACGGATACAATGGATGAGATTGAAATCGAGAAATCCAATATGCTGATGATCGGACCTACCGGCTCTGGAAAGACGTATCTGGTAAAGACACTGGCAAAACTTTTGGATGTGCCGCTTGCAATTACAGATGCGACCTCTCTTACCGAGGCCGGCTACATAGGGGATGATATTGAAAGTGTAGTATCAAAGCTCCTTGCAGCTGCGGACAACGACGTAGATAAGGCGGAACAGGGGATTATCTTTATCGATGAGATCGACAAGATTGCGAAGAAGAAGAATACCAGCCAGAGAGATGTCAGCGGAGAATCCGTACAGCAGGGAATGTTAAAGCTGTTAGAAGGCAGCGAAGTGGAAGTGCCGGTAGGAGCCAACAGTAAGAATGCGATGGTTCCGCTCACTACAGTCAATACAAAGAATATCCTTTTTATCTGTGGCGGTGCGTTCCCGGATCTTGAGCAGATCATCAAGGAAAGACTGATGAAGAATTCTTCTATCGGGTTTGGAGCGGATCTGAAAGACAAATATGATCATGATAAGAAAATACTGGAAAAGGTGACGACAGAAGATCTGCGTAACTTCGGAATGATTCCGGAATTTCTGGGACGTCTCCCGATCGTATTTACGCTTCAGGGACTGGATGAAGAGATGATGGTTCAGATATTAAAAGAGCCGAAAAATGCGATCCTCAAGCAGTATCAGAAGCTTCTGGCACTGGATGAGGTCAATCTGAAATTCGATGATGGTGCACTTCATGCGATCGCAAGAAAGGCAATGAAGAAGGATACCGGAGCCCGTGCACTGCGTGCGATCATTGAAGAATTCATGCTGGATATTATGTATGAGATTCCGAAGGATGACAGCATCGGGGAAGTGACGATCACGGAGGCATATATCGAAGGAACCGGAGGACCTCTGATCGAGCTGAGAAGCCAGTCTGTACCAAGGCTTGAGCATCATTAAGTATAACAATAACCTGAGGATTGCGAGGGTGCAAAGCACGTAGCAATCTGGTATCAAAGGGGTCAAAATACCTTTTGCCCCAACATCATAACCTTCATATATCAAAAAAACATGGCGATCATACAAAAATAGAATGGGAAATATCCGTAAATTTAAGATTTACGGGTATTTTTTTGTTGAAAAATTGTATTAAAAGGTGTACATTAGACAATGTGTCTAAAAAAACAAGATATAAACAGGAGTGAGAGAGAATGGAGACTTATAAGTATTTACTGGATCTTGCAATTATTTTACTTTGTACTAAAGCACTTGGTCTTGCGACCAGAAAGGTACAGATGCCACAGGTTGTAGGGGCACTTCTTGCAGGCGTTCTTCTTGGACCGGCGATGCTTGGGATCCTGACAGAGACAAGCTTTATACACAACGTTGCAGAGATCGGTGTTATCGTGCTGATGTTTTGTGCAGGTCTGGAAACTGATATACAGGAATTGAAGGCAAGTGGAAAAGCATCCTTCGTTATTGCACTGATAGGTGTTATCGTTCCACTGATCGGCGGTTATGCGACTGCAATGTTCTTTAACCGTCCGGATGTGATCGTATCCGATGCATCCTGCAGCGTATTTTTGCAGAATATCTTTATCGGTGTTATCCTGACAGCAACTTCCGTAAGTATTACGGTAGAGACATTAAAAGAACTTGGTAAATTAAAAACCAAATCCGGAAATGCGATTCTTGGAGCTGCGATCATTGATGACGTGCTTGGTATCATTGCACTGACACTGGTAACAAGTATGGCAGATGAATCAGTAAAGATTTCAGTTGTATTACTGAAGATCGTTGCATTCTTCGCATTTGCAGGTGTGATCGGATTTATCTTTTACAAGATATTTAAAAAATGGACAGATCAGGCGGAAAAAGGACTCAGACGCCATGCAATCATGGCATTTGTATTCTGTCTGCTGATGGCTTATGTGGCAGAGAAATTCTTCGGTGTTGCAGATATCACTGGTGCATTTATTGCCGGACTGATCATTTCCAATACAAGTAAATCTGATTTTGTGCTGAAGAAATTTGATACCATGTCTTATATGCTGCTTTCACCGGTATTTTTCGCAAGTATCGGGCTGAAGGTAGAACTTCCGAAGATGAGTGCTGCAATTGTAGGCTTTGCAGTGATTCTTACCATTGTTGCGATCCTGACAAAGATCGTTGGCTGTGCCCTTGGTGCGAAGATGTGTGGATATAAGAATTATCAGTGTGCACGAATCGGTGTCGGAATGATCTCCCGTGGTGAGGTTGCGCTGATCGTTGCCAGCAAGGGAGAAGCACTCGGTATGATGGGCGGCAATTTCCTCGGACCGGTTATCATCGTGGTAGTGATCACAACGATCATCACACCAATTCTGCTGAAGATCGTATTCAAGAGCGGTCCGAATATAAGTACCCTGGAAAAAGGAAAAGAAGTGACTTCCTTCTACGAGGATATTGAAAAGAAACGTACCGAATAAAGAATGGATATGGAGTGCAAAATGCGTAACCGTCCAGTATCGTAGTATAAGAAAGAACAATCCCTCATATATTTTCCAAAAGAAAATATATGAGGGATTGTTATGCCACAGGAAGAATGTAAAGAAAAGATTCTGTCGGAAGAATACAGGGATTTTATGATGAGGGATACCGGTGCTCTCGGGGCAAATTTTCCTTTGGAAAACGGATGCCGGATACCGTTAAAATACGGTTTTGAGCTTCTTTATATTGACCAGAGTGAAGACAGAAAAAAGCCACTTGGCGATTATCCGTATACAATGGTTCCGAAGTGCTATACAACACTGGATATGGCAGCGATCCAACAGGCGGGAATTGCTGCGGTTCAGAATCTGACGGGTCTGGAATTAAGCGGTGAAGGAGTTCTAGTTGGGATCATTGATACTGGGATCAACTATCTGGATCCCATTTTCCGGAATCTGGATGGTTCGACCAGGATCCGGCGAATCTGGGATCAGGAAGAACAAAGTGGAACAGCGCCCCGGGAAATCGGATATGGAAGTGAATATACGAGAGAACAAATCAATCTGGCGATCCAGAGCGAGAATCCAAAGGAAACCGTTCCGTCATTTGATACGGACGGACATGGCACTTTTGTTGCAAGTGTGGCATGCGGAGGGGCAAATCCGGAGAATCTGTTTATCGGGGCAGCGCCGGAGGCAGAGATGGTGATCGTGAAGCTGAAGGAGGCAAAAGAATATTTACGGGAGTACTATTTTGTAGACTGTGATGCCAGATGCTATCAGGAAAATGATCTGGTAGCGGCGGTTTTTTATCTGCAGAAGGTACAAGAAGAGCTGAAAAGACCATTGGTGATCTGTCTGGCAGTTGGAACAAGCTTTGGAGGACATGGAGGATATTCAATCCTGTCAGAGTATCTGCAAAATGTGGCGGCGAGCGAAGGAATCGGGATTGTGACCGGAAGTGGCAACGAGGCAGATAAAAGGCATCATTATCTGGGAATTCTGGAACAGGAAAATAATCAGCCGGTGGAGATCAATGTAGGGAATAATACCAGAGGCTTTGTGATGGAACTATGGACAGAACTTCCGAATCTTCTGGCACTTTCTATCGAATCTCCAACAGGACAGACAATAGGACCGGTCTCGCTCAGACGGGGAATAGGAGAGTATGTGTTTGTATTCGAGCAGACCAGGGTAATATTTAATTACCGGGTTCTGGTAGAGACGACCGGGGCGCAGCTGGCATTTTTTCAGTTTGACAGACCGGGAAGCGGAATCTGGAAGATTATACCGGAAACACTGGAGCTGGGGAATGGAATCTTTCATATCTGGCTTCCAATGGAAGAGTTTCTGACGGGAAATGTCTATTTTATCCGTGCAAATCCGGAATATACGGTGATGGAACCAGGGGATACCGGGGCGGTGGTCTGTGCAGCGTACTATAATGGAAAGGAAAATAGCATTGCAGTCAGTTCGGGAAGAGGTTATACTAGAGATAACAGAATCAAACCGGATTTTGCTGCGCCGGGGATCAATGTGACAGGGATCAATTTAAGGGGGCAGTTTGTTGCAAGGTCTGGTTCCAGTATAGCAGTTGGAATCACTTCCGGAGCACTGGCACTTTTTATGGAGTGGCTGGATAGGCATGGAGTGAATCTGGATGCATCACAGATGAAGAATCTGCTGATATTGGGAGCTTCACGGAAGACAGACATGAATTATCCGAACCAGGAATGGGGATATGGAGCATTGAACCTTTACCGTACTTTTGAGCAGATCAGGCGGTTCTGAAAAATACGCAGATGCGAAAGGGGAAAAAGTAAATGAGTGATTTTTTTGATACAATAGGAAAGCGGATTTCAGATACCGTGGATGATCTTGGAAAGAAGGCAGGAGATACGATCGATATTCAGAAAAAGAAAAATGAGATCTATGGTCTGAAGCGAGACAGCGAGCGGGATATGACAGAGATCGGACGATTGGTATATGAGCGTTTCAAACAGGGGGAAGTGGTAGATACCGATTTTATCGCACTCTGCGAAGCAATCGAAAAGCGTGAAGAACAGACAGAGGTATGCGAGCAGGAAATCGCGCGAATCAAAGGAGAATAATTATGGAAATCCTGAGCATTTTAACCGGAGCTTTTGTTGCCGGGTGCGATCTTGGAATTAAAAAATATACTGAAGAAAATGTAAGAGACGGGGAAGAACGCCGGATTTGGAAGGGAAAAGGAATCTACCGCAAAGTCCACAACAAAGGTCTGATGATGAATCATTTGGATTGCAGACCAAAGCTGGTAAAAGGCATGTCGGCGGCAGCACTTGGAATCCTGTTTTTCTGGGAGCACCTTCTTTGGAAAGAACCGGGACGCAAACTGGCAAAGCTTGGAACATCGCTGATGCTGGGCGGAGCAGTTGGTAATACTTATGACCGTTTCAAAAGAGGTTATGTGGTCGATTATCTGTCTCTGAAAACAAAGAACAGGAAACTCTCGGATATCACTTTTAATCTCTCGGATCTGGCTCTTTTTGCAGGAGCGGTCCTGACGGTATGGAGTTCTTTATTTGGAAAAAAGAGATAAAAATGATTCAATGTATCTGAAAAAATACTTGACTGTTTTTAAAAAATTGAGGTATTATAAATCTTGCTGATGTGGCATCATCTGGCATATGCCATGCAGGAAAAAGAATAGAATCTCGGTTATATTGGAAACGATACATTCCTCCGGAATGATGAACGAACAACACATTTTCTGTTACGCTTATTATGAAGGAGGATATTTTTATGCCAAAAAACAAATTTCAAGACGTTATTTTCACAATTATCATGGTGTTCGTGATGGTTTATACCATGATCTGTTACAACATTGCCCTCAACGTAGGAGGAATGAACAATCAGGTATTTTTAAATGCATTCCACGAGCTGGTCATCATGGGACCAATTGCATTCATCCTTGATTTCTTCCTGATTGGACCATTTGCAAAGAAAAAAGCATTTTCCATTGTTAATCTGGAAAGAGACAATGCCTTTCACCTGGTGATTGCCATTTCCGTAGTATCCGTCATAGGAATGTGCCCGCTTATGAGCTTCGCAGCAACCCTGCTCTTCAAGAATGCGGGAACCCAGTTCGTATCCGTCTGGTTCCAGACCACTGCAATCAACTTTCCGATGGCATTCTTCTGGCAGCTCTGCTTCGCCGGTCCACTGGTAAGAAAGATTTTCGCATTATTATTCCCGGAAAAAGAAACCAGGCTCGCTGACGGTCAGGAGGCCTAAGCCTATTAAATTAGGGTAAAGAGTAAATCTATTTGAATATATATCCCATTGTTTATGGCTCCAGTTCAACACCCGGTCAAAGAAGTAAAACTCAGTCAACAACGTAAATAAAAAATAATCCCTGGTAGATGCGTCTTTGCACGATGGAAACGAGACTTAATCAATTGTGGAAGCCATTGCTGACACAATTGATGCTTTGAAAGGCTCGTTGGAATGGTTCGTGCAACTTAGCAGCTACCAGGGATTATTTTTTATGCCCTCTTGCGACTACCCCTCAAGTTCTTTCAACACTTTCCTAAACTGAAACGTAAACAAAACCGTCGTGAAGGATACAGCCAGGAAGTCTGCAATCGGTTCAGCCATATACACTGCATTGGTCTTGTTCCCGGTCAGAATATGCGGCAGCAGATAGATCAGTGGCAGCAACAGGATAAATTTACGTGTAACAGCGACAGCAATCGAAGCCTTTGCTTTTCCGAATGATGTAAATGCCATCTGGCATGCGATCTGGATTCCGAAAAGCAGCAGGCAGGCACAGTAAATCCGGAGTGCTGATTTAGTAAAACCAAGCAGTGCAGAATCGGAAGTAAACATTTCTGCAAACACCTGAGGGAAGAGCATAATAAATGCCCACAGAATTGTGGAATAACAGAGGCTTGCTGTTAAAAGAAGCCTGAAAGCTTTTTTTACACGATCTCTGTTTTTTGCACCGTAATTATAGCTCAGGACTGGTTGTGCACCCTGTCCAAGACCCTGCAGTGGCAGCATTGCGAACTGCATGACACTGGTAAGGATCGTCATGGCACCAACTGCGATATCTCCTCCGTATTTCAGCAGAGAAGAGTTGAAACATACAGAGATGATACTCTCACTAGCCTGCATGATAAATGTGGCAAGCCCGAGAGCGACACAAGGAAGAATAATCTCCGGTTTCAGGATGAGATTCTTTTTCCGGATGTGCAGGATCGTCTTTTTTCCGCAAAGGAAAGAAAGAACCCAGATGCAGGAGACTGCCTGTGACAGAATTGTGGCAAGCGCAGCACCTCTGACACCCAGATGGAATGCAAAGATAAACAGCGGATCCAGAACAATGTTCATCACTGCTCCGATCAGAACAGAGAGCATACCTGTTTTGGCAAAGCCCTGTGTGGTGATAAACATATTCATGCCAAGGGTAAGCTGGACGAAAATAGTGCCGACAGCGTAAATGTTCATATAATTTACAGCGTATTCAATTGTATTTTCACTGGCACCGAAGGCAAGAAGAAAAGTACGGTTACCAAACAGCAGGATGACTGTCAGGATTATAGAAATCAGAATCTGCAGGAAAAAGCAGTTACCCAGAATATGTTCTGCAGTATTAAGATCATTTTTTCCCATTGCAATCGAAGCATGCGGTGCACCACCGCCTCCAACCAGTGCGGCAAAAGCGGAAATGATCATAATCAGTGGCATACATACACCGACTCCGGTAAGGGCAAGTGCCCCATTACCAGGAATGTGTCCGATGTAAATACGGTCAATAATGTTGTACAGCATATTGATGAGCTGTGCGGTGATCGTCGGAAGCGCCAGCCGGAACATCAGCTTTCCGACGGGTTCAGTACCCAGAAAATCTTTGTCTTTGTTCATGTCTAATAATCTCCTTTGTGATAAATAGTTGCTACGTTTGATGCCAGACGTTCATTCAGCGAGGCGAACATCTGGAATTCTTCTAATGAAAATCCGTCAAACAGATTGTGGTAAAAAGCAGACTGAAACGTGTCGATTGCTCCGGTAACATTTTCGCATGATGGCAGCAGGGAAAGATGCGTTTTCCTGCGATCCGTCTGGTCTGCTGTTTTTGAAAGAAGCCCCTTCTGACATAAAAGATCAACTGCCTGGGATACATTCCCTTTTGAGAGCATCCGTAGCTCGACGATATCACCTGCGGTATCTTTTGTGGGGTTATTATGTAAGAAAGCAATGATCTTAGCCTCGATCAGCGAGAGATCATACTGGCGGCATAATTCTTTCAACTTCTGTTCATGCATTTTACCAATTCGCTGCATTAATACAAGCAGATATGTAATGTTCATCCATACACCTCCGTTTTTTAATAAAAAAGAATGTGCCTTGACACATTCTCGTGCCGAGCGCAGTCACTTGGAAAAAAGTTCTAAAAAGAACCATTTAAATAATATCTTATATCAATTGAGATAAAATGTCAATAGAACGAAAATATGCAAGTTATTTGTTAAAATATAAACGGTATAATTGTATACGAAAATACATTTTTTTACTTTAACATATTGACGTGGGGAAAATTTGCTGTTACAATAATAAACAATTTATAGACCATAGTTCAAGGAGGACATAAGTACATGCTTACAGGATTTAAAAACGCAGTAGAAGTTGATTTCACATTGGAAGAAAATAAAAAGAAAATAGAAGAAGCATTCAAACAGGCTCATGCAGAAGCAGGTGCTGTTTACCCGCTGATCATCGGTGGAAAGAAAGTTGAGACAGAAAAGAAGATCGCTTCTGTGTCACCGGCTACAAAGGAAGTACTCGGATATGCATGCTCATGCAGCAAAGAACAGGCTGACGAGGCAATCAAGTCATCTTACGAAGCATTCAAAAAATGGAGCCTTACATCTGTAGAAGAAAGAGTACGTGTATTAAGAAGACTTGCAGCACTTCTGATCGAGAACCGTTTTATCATGGATGCATGGAATGTCCTTGAAAGTGGAAAGAACTGGGGAGAAGCTGACGGAGAACTTTGCGAACAGCTTGACTTTATCAATTCTTATGTAATGCATATCCAGAATCTGGAAAAAGGAAAAGAGCTGGTTCCTACAGATGAACTTACAAAATGCGTTTACATCCCGCTCGGTGTAGGTGTGGCTGTTTCTCCATGGAACTTCCCACTCTCACTGTTTGGTGGAATGATCGTATCTGCAGTTGTTACCGGTAACACGATCTGCTGCAAACCATCTTCAGACGCTCCGATCGTTGCATACAAATTCGTAGAACTCTGCCAGAAAGCCGGTATTCCGGCTGACGTAGTAAGTTACATTCCTGGATCAGGATCAGAGATTGGTGACTTCATCGTAGAACATCCGCTTACAAGATTTGTAAACTTCACAGGATCAAAAGCAGTTGGATGTAGAATCAATGAACATGCAGCCAAGATCGCTGACGGACAGAGATGGATCAAACGTGTTGTGGCTGAGATGGGTGGAAAGAATGCAATTATCGTAGATTCAACAGCAGACATCAAGAAAGCAGCAAATGGAGTTGCAAGCTCTGCATTTACATTCCAGGGACAGAAATGCTCTGCATGCTCAAGAGCAATTGTTCTGGCAGATGTATATGATGAGTTTGTAGATGAAGTTGTAAAATGCGCAGCAGAACTGAAGGCGAACCAGGGATCGGGCGAAAGCAATGCAGCGATGGGACCGGTTATCAACCAGGGCGCTTATAACAGCATTACCAATTACATCGAGATCGGACGTAAAGAAGGAAATGTTGTATTCGGTGGTACATACAGTGACGCAGAAGGATATTATATTGATCCTACTGTAATCCGCGATATCAAGAGAGATGCAAGAATTGCCAATGAAGAAATCTTTGGACCAGTCCTTGCTGTTATCAAAGTAGATTCTTTTGATGAAGCACTTGATGTAGCAAACCAGACAGAATATGGTCTGACAGGATCTGTATACAGTGAGACACGTGAAAATATCCAGAGAGCAAAAGTAGAATTCCAGGTAGGTAACTTATACTTTAATAGAAAATCTACAGCAGCAGTTGTACTTCAGCATCCATTTGGTGGATTTAACATGTCCGGAACAGATGCGAAGACTGGTACAGCAGATTATCTGACAAACTTCATGAACCTTAAATCAATCACAGAAGATCTGAATTCATAGGAAGAGCCGGACTTAAAAAAGGACAGGGAATCAGAGTGTGTATAAAAGCGAAGTATTGGCTTGGCAGATTATAGAAAAACCGGAGGCTTGTGTAAAAAGACACATGAGCCTCCGGTTTTTATTATCAGGAATTCTATTTTTGATGCAAAGTGTCCAACAAGTGATACGGATGATTTGCTTAGCTGTCTGAAAAAGCTGACCGCAATTTACTCATCTTTAAATCCTTCACCCACTACATCATTCGATTCCATGATTACAAGGAAGGATTTTGGATCAATCGTTTTGATCAGCTTGCGGATTCCGTACATCTGCTTATTGTTGCAGGCGCACATTATGATGTGCTTATCATCTTTAGAATAACTTCCCATACCATTTAAAATTGTAGAGCCGCGTCCGAGAACCTCATCGATTTTGAAGCAGATTTCAGTGCTGTGTTCGGGATCGGTTACGATCAGGGCAAGCTTTCCTTCATCAATTCCGTACATAACTTTATCCATAACAAGAGAGAGCAGATAGCTGACGATCAGACCGTAGATCAGACTGTCCACGTCACGGGATACAATTACGGTTCCGAGGATCACAATTACTGCATCCAGTGCAAATGCAATATTTCCAAGGGAAAGGTGAGGGTTCAGTGCTTTGATCGACATCATGATAAAGTCAGAGCCGCCGGTTGAAGAATCACGCATATAGATCATTGCATAACCAAGTCCGGAAAGGACACCGCAGCAGATGGCAGAAAGAAGTCTGTCACCCTGATAAACCGGGAACAGCGGTGCGATCACGTCCATGATTATGGAAGTAATAATGATCGTCCGGACTGAATTCAGGAAAAATCTGCGGCCCAGAAGCCGAAAACAACAGATGGCGATCGGGATGTTAAGAATCAGGGCAACAGTACCGATCGGCAGTCCAAACAACTGGTAAAAGATCAGGGCGATTCCGTTTACCCCTACCATCGGAAATTTTGCGGCGGCAGCAAAATTATAGACACCGACAGCGATCAGGATTCCTCCGATAATGTCAGTTGCGATATCTTTTGTAAGTTCCAAAGCTTTGTTCTGATTCATGATAATAACCTCCTTGATGTTGATGGAATGTGATTTATAAAAAGCAAAGGCTTGCCAGAAAGACCAAAAAAAACACCTGCTAATTATATCTGGATATAATCGCAAATGCTCTTCATTTCTTTAGTATACGCGCCATAGGATAAGGATGTCAACGGTTGTTTAGGTTGTATTCGTAAAATAAATTTGTTATGATAATGAACAGAAAAAGTTGCAAATTACAGTGATAAAGTGAGGGACAGATTATGAAAATAGTTTTTTTGGATGTAAAAACAATTGGAGAAGATATTGATCTTTCTGGATTTGACAGGTTTGGTGAAGTCGTAAAATACGATTTTTCTACATCAGAAGAAGTACCGGAAAGAGTTCAGGATGCAGATGTGATTATTTTAAATAAAGTACAGGTCAATGAGCAGACGATTGGAAAAGCAGAGAATTTAAAGCTGGTATGCGTGACGGCAACGGGGACCAACAATCTGGATAAAGAATATCTGGAAAAAAGAGGAGTTGCATGGAGAAATGTAGCTGGCTATTCGACAGAAACGGTGGCACAGCACACTTTTGCAATGCTTCTCTATCTGCTGGAAAAGATGCGTTATTACGATGATTATGTAAAAGAAGAGCGTTACATCAATGATACAATATTTACGCATTTTGCAGAGCATTTTACGGAGATCAGTGGCAAAACCTGGGGGATCATAGGTCTGGGAACAATTGGCCGGAGAGTTGCGGATATCGCAAAAGCATTTGGAGCACAGATTATTTATTACTCGGCATCAGGGCGTCCGGCGCAGGAAGGTTACGAACAGGTAGATCTGGATACATTGCTTGCAAAATCTGACATTATATCCGTTCATGCACCGTTAAATGAACATACAGAGGGCTTAATGGATAAAGCAGCATTTACAAAAATGAAAAAAACCTGTATTTTTCTGAATCTCGGACGTGGTCCGATCGTAGTCGAGCAGGATCTGTATGAGGCACTTGAAAATGACGAGATAGCTGCAGCCGGACTTGACGTACTTTGCCAGGAGCCGATGAGTGAGACGAATCCGCTGCGAAAAATAAAAGATAGCAAAAAACTGTTGATTACACCACATGTAGCATGGGCGAGCGTGGAAGCAAGGACAAAGCTGATGGGGATAATACTGGGACAGGTAAAAGAATATTTTCAAATTTAAGAAACCGGAGTTGGCGCATGGATTTTAGTGATATGCGGCAACTCCGGTTTTGTTTAAAATATTTGTTTACTTGTAAAGAGTCACAAACTGTCCAATCTGTCCGTCAAAAGAGGTATTGAGACAAAGCTGATCCAACAGATCTTCATCGACAATATAACCAAGATGGCAGGTGATGGTCTGTCCTTTTTCAAGACTGGTGAAAAAGTAATGATGGTCAGAGTTGTCGGAGCATACAGAGGCATCAAAATAAATTGGATAATTGATAACATCTTTGTATGTTGGATTATCGAACAATGCATTGTTATAATATCCGTCTGGATTTTCGGACGGAATGGTCAGATCATAATTTACACAGGATTCCGTATCGGAAAAAGGATTGTCGGATGGATTTGTAATCTCAAGAGTTACATATAATAATTTTCGATGAATCTGTGCAGTACCTGTTTGTGTATTGAGTGAGTCGGTTCCATTTCCGACCTGAATAATAGCACGATTATATGATATAAGATCTCCGTTGTCGTTAATCGAACCATCTGGAAGATTTTTACCATTATCAGTAAAGAAATCTGCGTTAAGTGAACGGATATTATCAAAAGCTTCTACTTTTTTAACAGTCATCTGATAGCCACAGGTTTCGTCGGTCCAGGTATCATTTACTTTAAGCCAGGTAGTCTGTAGTGCTTTTGGTGCAGCTGCATCTTCAGCTAATTCCGTTTTAAGTTCGGACAAAGAACCTGCAAAGGTAGCGTCAGAATCTGTAGCAGGCGTAAGTGTCACACCAGAAGCAATCTTTTTCGCTTCTTCATTGGTGATTGCATTTCCCATATTGATTTCAACAATATAGCCTGAATCCTGGAAGACGACGTAGGCATCCTTATCAAAGACTCCAGAAGAGTCGAAAGTCATCAGAACCGCATCATTTCCATTGGCATTAAATTCTTCACGAGAAGTCATATAGGAGTGCGAAAATGTAAAATCATCGGTATCCATCTTGTAGAGAGAAAATACAGTACCATGTGAAGAAGATTCTGTATCGGAAGGGACATAGTACTTGTCAGGTCCACGGTCTGAAGCAGCAATACTTCCATCAGGTAAATAAGTTGGAGTCAGCTTTACCGGAGAAAATACAGTATCTTTTGAGGTAGTCGTTAGAGAAAGATCACCGCTGTATGTTCCGGTACTGTTGTAATGCATTTGAAGCAGTCTGTCAGCTGCATATGCGGTTGCGGGAAGGAGGGAAAGGGCAACGATGGCAGCGGCAACACGGTAAAGATGGTTTCGATGCCGGTTATGTTCACTTTCCGAGACAGCATGCAGTAAGTTCTGCTTTTTTCGGTTATAGTTATCGGAAAAAGTGTGATCCATATTCATAGAATCAAATTCTTCAAGGCTTATTTGGTCAAATTTTTTGTTTTGCATACATATCATCTCCTATGATCAATCTGAGTTTTTTCAATGCTCTTTGCTGACGTTTCCGAACCAGAGATTCGCCGATTTCAAGGACGGAAGCTGTTTCTTTTACCGAAAGCTGGTGTACACAGCGGAACAGGATCACATCGCGATAAGAGTCGGGAAGTTTTCCAAGGATCTGCTCAAGGACAGAGTCACCGGCAAGACGGCTGACCAGCTTCATAATATCATCACGCTCATCAGCAAAATCCATATCTTTGATTGGAACCGTTGCATTGGACGTTATTTGATTTTTCCGGTACTGATCGAGGGAAGCACTTTGAATCGTCTGAAGAACATAGGACCGTGTTTTTTCATCTTCCAGATCCCGAAGCTTTCGTATATTCTTAAGCAACCGTACAAAAGCATCCTGCACCGCATCTTCAGCCTGCCACTCATTCCTCAGAATCGAAAAAGCCACCGCATACATCTTCTGCTCATACAACTCATACAATCGTTCCAACTTCTCACTGTCAGAAAACTCACGCATATAAAAATAACACCTTCTTTCATATCTTTATTGAACGTTCTATAAATAAAGACGAAATACAACCCTGAAATGTGACACTTTGAATAAAATATCCATTTAATGTAAAAAACAACAGCATAAAAATAAAGCTACATAACATAAAACTGAATAACCTGCAATATGGACATCCTAACCAAAAAAATTCACTTGAGCCTGGAACTCTTATCCATATATAAAACTTTTCGACAGTACAAGAAGAAATAATACAATAGGGATCACAGACCTAGATGCTCTTGGATTCCGAAACGTCTGTGATCCCTATTGTATTATTTCTTCTGTCCGTCAGACAACCCTTTACATCTCCGCGTATAATTTCACAAGTTCAACCACGATATCCACAGCCTTGTCCATTCCCTCCGCCGTGATGTGTTCATATGGTCCATGGAATGCATGTCCCCCTGTTCCGAGGTTCGGGCAGGGAAGTCCCATAAAGCTGAGCTGGCATCCGTCTGTTCCGCCGCGGATTGGAAGCACAAGCGGTGCAACACCCGCATTTTCACAGGCTTTCTTTGCATTCTCAATCAGATGCATGCATCCGGCAATAATCTCAGCCATATTCTGGTACTGGTCAGTAATCATAAGCTTCACAGTGCCTTCTCCCCATTTTTCATTGAGGTTCTTCTCAATATGGCGAAGAGTTTCTTTTCTGGCTTCAAACAGATTCTTGTCATGATCTCTTACAATATAATGAAGCTCTGCTTTTGCCACATCTCCACTCATACCGGTTAAATGGTAGAATCCTTCATAATCCTCCGTTTCACGCGGGATTTCAAGTCCTGGAAGCATGTTATTGATTTCAGTGGCAACCAGGCACGCATTGATCATCGTATCCTTGCTGGAACCGGGATGCACAGCAAATCCTGTAATTTCAAAATCTGCCTTGCATGCATTGAAGTTTTCATATTGAATTTCGCCTTCGGTATCGCCATCCAGAGTGTAGGCAAACTGTGCACCAAATTTTTCCACGTTAAAATGATCAGTTCCACCACCGACTTCTTCATCTGGTGTAAAAGCGATTGAGATCGGTCCATGAGGAATATTTTCTTTGATCAGGGCTTCAGCCATGGTCATGATCTCAGCAACTCCGGCTTTATCATCGGCACCAAGAACGGTTGTACCGTCTGTTGTGATCAGGGTGCATCCGGCAAGAGATGGAAGATGCGGAAAATCTTTTACGGTAAGGGTACGTCCACTTGTGCCAAGCGGCAGATCACCGCCATCGTAGTTCTTGTGTACGACCGGGATGATGTCATGGTCACAGTAATCGGAAACGGTATCCATGTGTGCGATAAATCCGATAGATGTTTTATTCTCGTATCCCGGTGTGGCAGGAATCTTTCCGTATACATAGCAGAATTCATCCAGACTTACGTCAGAAATCCCGAGGGCAGTCATCTCATCTGCCAGAATACGTGCCAGGTCGAACTGACACTGGGAAGAAGGAGAAGTCGTACTGTGTTCATCACTTGGAGTACGGACTACTACATAATTTAAAAGTCGTTCATATGCTCTCATAATCAAACCTCTTTTCATTAACATTTCTTATCCGAGTATAGCATTTTGCAGGTGAATATGCAATTGTGGCAGCAGGTTCTTTTTTGGTGTGAAATTTAACATAACGTAAGAAAAAACCAAGGGATGAAAATGTGAAAATTTTTGAAAAATGAAAAAAGTAAAAAATAAAAAAATTGCACAAAACAAATAAAAAAGTTTGAAAAACAGCAAAAATATTGATCAAAAAAGATGTGATTTTGGTTAATCTTGATAATCCATGAGTGCTATAATACAGCTGTAACAAGGAAATAGGTACTTTACCAGAAGTCAGTGATTGGAGGAAAAGATAAATGAATACTTTAAAAGCTGAAAAAAGAAACATGCAGACAAAAGCCAAAAAACTCAGAAGAGAAGGTTATGTAACCGGCAATGTATTCGGACGTGAGATTGAAGGCTCCATTCCGGTACAGATGACACAGAAAGAAGCGGAAAAGTTCCTGAAAGCTAATGGCAAAGGAAGCCAGATCATGTTGGATTTGGACGGAGAGCAGATGGATGTGCTGGTAAAAGAAGTCGATTATGATTCTATGGGTTCAAAAGTACTTGAAATAGATTTTCAGGCACTGGTAAGTGGAGAAATGGTACATTCCGTAGCAGAAGTTGTGATCCACAATCAGTCAAAGGTTGTCACAGGTGTTGTGGAGGAACTGCTTGGTGAAATTGAATACAAAGCACTTCCATCGGCACTTGTTGAAAAAGTAATTGTTGACGTTGGAGATTTGAAGGTTGGAGAAACCATTAAAGTCAAAGACCTTGACATCGCAAAGGATAAAGATGTCAAACTGATCACAGATCCGGAAGCAGATGTAGCAGGTGTGGCTGCCGTTCATAATGATGTTCCGGAAACAGATGAGGAAGAAACAGCAGCTGAATAAAAAGATTTTGTAAAAAAGGCGGACGCTTTGCAGAAAGAACTGCAAAGTGCCCGTTTTTTGCTTCATAGAAAATCCCGAAGGAACTTCCTATGAAACAAAAGGCACTGCGTGCCGGAGATGCACATTCTTTCTATTTAATGAAATTCCTAATCCCATTTTTCAGCAGAAAATCATAACGGAATATTTACATAAAATCAGGAATCTTTATACAATCTTTATACTAAAAATACTATCATTGATTTACAAAACAGGAGAGGAAAAACAGTGAGAGGAAGGAAAGGTTATGTTCGAGATTGAGAGTATTATTTTATTTACAGGGATCCTGAGCTTTCTGCTGATCGCCGGATTGCATCTGATGCGTGAACTCGACATTTTTCTGAAGAAGGATAAAAAAGAGAGAGAGGAAGAAAGATATAGAGGAGAAAGGAAACGAAACAAATGACAGTAATATATAAAAAGATGACACAGACACAGATGATTGTTGTCGGGTATTTGTTGTTGATCCTTTTGGGAAGTATTCTCTTAATGCTTCCGGTTTCATCAAGGGATGGAAATATGACATCTTTTGTAGATGCATTATTTACCTCGACATCCGCATCCTGTGTGACTGGGCTGGTTGTACAGGATACATATCTGCACTGGTCTTTTTTTGGACAGCTTATCATTTTGATCCTGATCCAGATCGGCGGTATGGGATTTATGACAATTGGTGTCTGTGTGGCGATTCTGTTAAGAAGAAAGATAGGGCTTAAAGTCCGTGGAATTTTGCAGGAGAGTATCAATAGTATTCAAATTGGTGGAATTGTAAAGCTTACGAAGAAGATTATAAAAGGAACACTTTTTTTTGAAAGCATTGGAGCTGTATTGCTGATGATCCGGTTTATTCCGGAATTCGGAATAGGAAGAGGAATCTGGTACGGGATCTTTCATTCTATATCAGCCTTTTGCAACGCCGGGTTTGACCTTATGGGAGAAAATGGTGCCTATCAGTCACTGATCAGATATTCGGATGACTGGCTGGTAAATACAGTGATCATGCTGCTGATTATAATCGGTGGAATCGGTTTTTTGGTGTGGGATGATCTGTCTGTGAAAAAATTTCAATGGAAAAAATATCATCTGCATACAAAGATTGTATTATCAACAACAGGTTTTCTGATTATAGGAGGAGCAGTTTTATTCCTGATACTGGAAAAAAATAATGTACTGGCAGGGATGCCTGTGAAAGAACAGATACTCTGTTCTTTATTTCACTCGGTGACAGCCAGAACGGCAGGATTTAATACAACCGATACAGGAGCGTTGACGGAAGGCAGTAAACTTGTTACTATGATTCTGATGTTCATAGGAGGAAGCCCGGGATCTACAGCAGGTGGAATTAAGACGACAACCGTAGTGGTTCTTATTGTATTTGTGCGTGCAAATCTGATGGAAGCAGCCGGTTGTAATGTATTTAACAGAAGACTGGATGAAACTGCGATCAGAAAGGCCAGTGTTGTAATGTGTACGAATTTGTTCCTTATACTAACAGGAACGATCTTCATGGAAATTATGCAGCCGTTTTCTTTGTCGGATGTGATGTTTGAAGTCTTTTCTGCAATGGGAACAGTGGGAATGTCTGCGGGAATCACAAGAGATGTATGTATGGCATCAAGAATGGTGCTGGTATTTCTGATGTTTTGCGGAAGAATAGGAAGTCTGACATTTGCGCTTTCATTGAAAGGGCACAGACATGAAGCACCGATCCGGAAACCGGTAGAAGAAATTACGATAGGATAGAATAAGGAGTAGAAAATGAAATCAGTATTGATTATTGGACTTGGAAGATTTGGTCATCATCTGTGTATTGATATGGCAAATCGGGGAAATGAGGTAATGGTCATCGATAAAGATGAGAAAAAGACACCGGATTTGTTGGAATACGCAACAGCAGTACGGGTAGGGGACTGTACAAATGAAGAAGTATTAAGAAGTCTTGGAGTAGGAAATTTCGATCTTTGCTTTGTGTGCATCGGATCAAATTTCCAGAGCAGTCTGGAGATAACAAGCCTGGTAAAAGAGCTTGGAGCCAAACATGTTGTCAGTAAGGCAAACAGGGATATCCATGCAAAATTCTTATTGAGAAATGGAGCGGATGAAGTCTTTTATCCGGATCGGGATATTGCAGAGCGACTGGCTGTAAAATACAGTGCAAATCATGTTTTTGACTATTTTGAACTCAGTAAGGATTATTCGATTTTTGAAATCCAGCCGAAGGCTGCATGGATCGGGCGGACGATAGAAGAAGCGGATATAAGGGCAAATTATCATATAAATGTATTTGGAATAAAGAAAAATACAGAGGTGGTGGTCCTTCCGAGAGCGGATTATGTGATGCATGAGAAGGATCATCTGCTTGTAGTAGGTCTTACAAAGGATATTGACCGTCTGCTTGCAAGTATAAAATGATGAATGATGGGGGAAAGAAAATGACAAAAAAGAGAGTAAAATATATGGTGCAGTCGATTGCGATCATGGCGGTTGCAACATTTTTGTCTTTTTTTCTCCAGAGTTATGGAATTCGAAAAGAAAATATTCTGATGATCTATATTGTGGGTGTACTGGTCATAACAGTTACAACTACCGGTTATCTGTATGGAATGATGGCTTCTGTATGCAGTGTGCTGCTGTTTAATTATTTTTTTACAGTGCCGGTGCATACATTTGCGATGACGGATCAGAATGATGTGGTACGTCTGGTATTTTTCCTTATCACAGGATTCATTTCCGCAAGTATTATGGTACGATTTCATAATCAGGTGCGTATTGCAGAGGAAACAAGGGCACAGATGGAAAGAGAAAAGCTGAAAAGCAATATGCTGAGAAGTATATCCCATGATTTCAGGACACCTTTGACCGGAATTATGGGAGCTGCAGGACTCTTAAAAGAGGCGGATGAGTTGGATGCCGGAGTCAGAAAGGAACTGGCAGGAGAGATACAGGAGCAGTCTGTATGGCTGATGCGCCTGATGGAAAATATTTTGAATATGACAAAGCTGGAAAGTGAAGAATTTGAGATCCGGAAAAACCAGGAAGTAGTGGATGATCTGATCTATGAAGCCGTATCACATATCATAGGACTCCGGGAAAAGAGGAGGTTTGAAATTAAACTTCCGTCGGAGCTGATTGTTGTAAATGTAGATGGAAAACTGATGGTCCAGGTGCTGGTCAATCTTCTGGATAATGCGATGAAGCATACAGGGGAAAATGGATGGATCTGTATAGAAGCCAGATATGATGCAGGGAAAGTGTGGATCCGTGTCGAGGATGACGGAGACGGGATCCCGGAAGATCTGAAAGAAAATATTTTTGACGAATTTATTACAAGGTCAGATGAAAAAGGGGACAGACAAAGAGGAATCGGTCTGGGACTGGCTATATGTAAAGCGGTAGTAAATGCACATGGTGGAAATATTTATGCAGAGAACAGAAAAGAAGGCGGAGCAAGGTTCATGTTCTGGCTGGAGGCAAGGCAGGTAAGTACAGATGGCAGATAAGCATAAAATTTTAATTGTGGAAGACGATAAATATATTATTAACTTTATCTCGATGAGTCTTAAGAAAGAAGACTATGATTTTGTGATTGCGAAGACATGTGGAGAAGCAAATGCACTGTTCTATGCAAACAGACCGGATATGATCATTCTGGATCTTGGACTTCCGGATGGTGACGGGATTGAGATTATAAAAAGTGTAAGAGAGATCTCGAAAATACCGATCATTGTGGTCAGTGCAAGACAGGAAGAGGAAGAAAAAATACAGGCACTGGATCTGGGGGCAGATGATTATGTGACAAAACCGTTTTATATGGGCGAACTGCTTGCCAGAATCCGTGTGGCGCTCAGAAAGAGTAACCAGATTCCGGAAGAAAAGAAAGAAAAAATCTTTCAGTGTGATTATCTGAAAGTGGACTGGGAAAAACATCAGGTATCGATTGATGAGAAAGAAGTTCATCTGACCCCGATGGAATATAAGATTTTGAAATTATTGATCGACAACAGGGGAAAGGTACTGACACATAATTATATTCTCAGCCAGATCTGGGGCAGTGCACAGGGAGTAGAAGCAGCCAACCTGAGGGTGTTTATGGCAGCACTGCGAAGGAAGATAGAAAAGGATCCCGGAAATTGCAGATTTATTCTGACAGAAGTCGGAGTAGGGTACCGGTTTAGAGAGGCTGTGGAATAAAACAATTTGCAGGCGAGGAAATTAGCTAGAAAAAACGAATGTTATTCTTGAATGACTACCTACAGGACTGATATGATAATGATATAAATTATCAATAAATGGTTTTTGCCAAAGGAGACAGATAGAGGAATGACATTAAAAGAATTACAAGTCGGAAAGACAGCTACGATTCTTTCCGTAGGAGGAAATGGTGCACTCAGGCAGCATTTTCTGGATATGGGATTGATCCAGGGAACAGAAGTAACGATTGTAAAATATGCGCCGATGGGGGATCCGGTTGAGATCAGGATCCATGGTTATGAACTTACGATCCGTCTGGAGGATGCCGGACAGATTGAAATTACGCCGGCCCATGAGCCACATTATAAGAAGAAGGAAGGCAGACAACCGTTAGGAGATGCACAGCATCCGGGGTATGGAGAAGCAGGCATTTTTCATGAGAAGAAAACAGAGCATCCGTTACCGGAGAATACGACACTTACGTTTGCATTGGTTGGAAATCAGAATTGTGGAAAAACAACGCTGTTCAACCAGCTGACCGGATCGAATCAGCATGTGGGAAATTTTCCAGGTGTTACGGTTGACAGAAAAGACGGTGTGATCAAGGAACATCCCAATACCCGTATTACCGATCTTCCGGGAATTTATTCTATGTCTCCGTATAGCAGTGAGGAAATTGTTACAAGAGAATTTCTGCTTCAGGATAAACCGAAAGGAATCATCAATATTGTAGATGCAACCAATATTGAACGGAATATGTATCTGACGATGCAGCTTATGGAACTTGAGATCCCAATGGTTGTTGCGCTGAATATGATGGATGAGATGCGTGTGAACGGAGGTTCTGTGCGTGTGAATGAGCTGGAAGCATTTCTCGGAGTACCGGTTGTACCAATCTCGGCAGCAAAGGGAGAAGGAATTGCGGAACTGGTAGAACATGCACTGCATGTCGCAAAATATCAGGAAGCACCGGAGGAAGTGGATTTCTGCTCTGCTGAAGGTCAGGAAAGTGCGGTTCACAGATGCATTCATGCGATCATGCATCTGATTGAAGATCATGCAAAGGAAGCAGGGATCCCGGTCAGATTTGCAGCAAGCAAACTGGCAGAGAATGATGAGCTTGTCCTGGAAAAATTAAAGCTGAGCCAGAATGAAAAGGAACTTCTGGAACATATCAATCTGCAGATGGAAGAAGAATGCAAGGTAGACCGTTCATCGGCAGTAGCGGGAATGCGTTTTAACTATATCCAGCGTGCCTGTGAAGATACGGTCTTAAAGCCACATGAGAGCAGGGAGCGGGTGCGAAGCAGGAAGATTGATCAGGTTCTGACAGGGAAATATACCGGGATTCCGGCATTTATCGCAATTATGGGACTGGTATTCTGGCTCACATTTAATGTGATCGGAGCATTTTTGCAGGATCTTCTGCAACAGGGAATTGACCAGGTGATTGTAGCCTGCAGTCAGGCACTGGATGCGGCAGGAGTCAATGGCGTATTAAAGTCACTGATTGTAGATGGAATCTTTCAGGGGGTTGGAAGCGTGCTGAGTTTCCTGCCGATCATTGTTACACTGTTCTTTTTCCTTTCGATGCTGGAGGACAGTGGATATATGGCAAGGGTTGCGTTTATTATGGATAAACTTTTGCGAAAGATTGGTCTTTCCGGAAGAAGTATTGTACCGATGCTGATCGGATTTGGATGTACAGTACCGGGAGTTATGGCGAGCCGGACACTTTCTTCAGAGCGTGATCGTAAAATGACGATTATGCTGACTCCGTTTATGAGTTGTTCAGCAAAACTTCCGATCTATGCATTCTTTACAGCGGCGTTTTTCCCGGGGAAGGGTGCAATTGTAATGATTGGTCTCTATTTCTTCGGAATCCTGATGGGAATCCTTACTGCACTTGCAATGAAAGGGACGATGTTCAAAGGAGAACCTGTTCCGTTTGTTATGGAGCTTCCGAATTATCGTATGCCGGGAGCGAAAAATGTTGGTCAGCTTCTCTGGGAAAAAGCAAAGGACTTCCTGCAGAGAGCATTTACCGTTATTTTTGGTGCAACGATCGTGATCTGGTTCCTGCAGAGCTTTGATCTGCATCTGAATATGGTGACAGATTCACAGGCAAGTATCCTTGCAACGGTAGCAGGTATGATCGCACCTGTATTCATTCCACTTGGATTTGGTGATTGGAGAATATTAACGGCACTGATTTCCGGATTTATGGCAAAAGAGAGTGTTGTCTCCACTCTTTCGATTTTGTTTGGGTCAACAGCAGCACTGACAGCGGTGATAAATACAGCCGGTGCAGCAGCACTTTTGATTTTCTGTCTTTTGTATACACCGTGTGTGGCAGCGATTGCTTCTATTAAAAGAGAACTTGGTGGTAAATGGGCGATTGGTGTTGTGATCTTTCAGTGCGTGATTGCATGGGTTGCTGCATTTATTGTGCATGGAATTGTATGTTTGTTTTAAAACAAAAACTTCTGGAAACAGGAAAACTGCTTCCAGAAGTTTTTTATTGCAGATATTTTTTCAAGGCATCCAGATAAGTTGTCCCTAATCTGCTTAACATCCTTTTTTTATGTGTAATATACCCAATCCGCATATCACTTTCGTCAGCAAGAGGAACGGCAATAATATCTTTTCCATTCAACTTTTTGTCAATTACACCACTGCATACTGTGTATCCATTTAGCCCGATCAGAAGATTAAATAAGGTGGCACGATCCCGTACACGGATATTTTTTTTGCGTTCAGATACAGAAAAGATTTCTTCTGAAAAATAAAAGGAATTGTGTTCACCCTGTTCAAAGGAAAGATATGGATAATCGTCCAGTTCTTCATTGGTGATTATTTTGTGATCGGCGAGAGGGTGACGTCTGCTGATAAATACATGTGGTTTAGCAACAAACAGCTGATGAAAAATAAGTCCGTTGGATTTTAAAATTTTTTCCAGAACCGTTTCATTAAAATTATTTAAGAAAAGAATTCCAATCTCGCTGCGCATTTTTGCTACATCTTCGATGATTTCGTATGTCTGGGTTTCGCGGAGACTGAAATCATATTCATCCTGTCCGTAGGTTTTGATCAGATCGACAAAGGCATTGACAGCGAAAGAATAGTGTTGCGTGGATACACAGAATTTCTTTTTCCCGCCGGAAGTTCCTTTGTATTTATCTTCGAGAATAGCGGCCTGTTCCAGCACCTGTCTGGCGTATCCTAAGAAATCTTCGCCTTCTTTTGAAAGGATGATCCCTTTATTAGTCCGGAGAAAAATGGTAATCTTCATTTCTTTTTCCAGTTCACGGATTGCGTTTGTCAGGCTTGGCTGGGAAATATAAAGACGATTTGCGGCTTCGGTAATTGTTCCTGTTTCAGCAACAGTTACGACGTATTTTAATTGTTGAAGAGTCATATTTTTCACTTTCTATAAAGAATATTGTTTTTGGGTTTGGGATATCAGAAAAGTATCTGGAAAATGTATCTTAGCGGAAAATACTTCTGACCAGATATCCTGGTAATATTGTAGCATGGAAGCAGGGAGCGTGAAACATTTTTTTGATATTGCTATAGTTTTAAACTATGGCAAACTGCATTTTTTTTGTATTTTTCAGATGCAGAATACTCTGCTATACTTTCAAACATAAAAGACAGACAGTACGAAAGAGAAAAGGAGAGCTATATTATGAGTAAAAATACACCATTTCGTTATGATTATGTAGGAAGTTTTTTAAGACCGGAAACACTGAAAAGAGCAAGAAGAGATTTTGAAGAAGGAAAGATTTCAAAAGAAGAACTGACAAAAGTAGAGGATGCTGCAATTTTAGACCTGGTAGAGAAGCAGAAAAAAGCAGGATATCATGTGATCACAGACGGCGAGTTCAGAAGAGCAACCTGGCATCTTGATTTCATGTGGGGATTTAACGGGGTAGGACATGAGCCGACTAAGACCGGACTTCCGTTCCACGGTGAAGCTGCAATGATCGATGATACTTATTTGACTGGAAAAATTTCCGTAGATCAGCATCCATTTGTAGAACATTTTAAATTTGTAAAGGCACTGGAAGATGAAAATACAGTAGCAAAGCAGACGATTCCGGCACCGGCACAGTTCCTGGAACAGTTTATTATGCCGATGTACATTCAAAATACGAATAAGTATTATCCGGATGTGGAAGAACTGGCAGAAGATATCGCAAATGGATATAAGAAAGTTATTCGTGACCTGTATGATGCGGGCTGTAGAAACATTCAGTTGGATGACTGTTCATGGGGAATGTGTGTAGATCCACATGCTACAGCAATTTTCGGAACAGATGAAGCCGGACTTCAGAAAATCATGGAACAGCTTCTTGCTATCAATAACCGTGCAATTGAGGGAGCGCCGGAGGATCTGGTGATCAACACTCATGTATGCCGTGGAAATTTCCATTCTACTTATGCAAGCAGTGGTGCATATGACCGTGTGGCAGAAGCTTTATTCGCCCGTGAAAATGTAAGTGCATATTATCTGGAATTTGATGATGCACGTTCTGGTGGATTTGAGCCGTTGAAGAGTATAAGTGGTGATAAAAAAGTGGTTCTCGGTCTGATCACAACCAAGTCACCAAAGCTGGAAGATAAAGAAGACGTAATTAAGAGAATCCATGAAGCAGCGAAATATGTCCCGCTCGACAGACTGTATTTGAGTCCACAGTGTGGATTTGCTTCCTGTGAAATCGGAAATAAACTGACAGAAGAAGAACAGTGGAAGAAGCTTGCACTGGTAAAAGAAATCGCGGAAGAAGTCTGGGGCGAAGAAAAATAAGCCAGATATAAAAATTTAATAAATAAGATACATACAGCTCCTTTCAAATCGTGCTACAATAGAAGCAGATTTGAAAGGAGCTGAAAATTTATGAATGAAGTAATCAAAAATATGGAAGAACGCAGAAGTGTCCGTGGATACAAACCGGATATGATCAGAAAAGAGGATCTGGATACGATCATTGAGGCCGGAACTTATGCGGCAACGGGAATGGGAATGCAGTCACCGATCATCGTGGCAGTGACGGATAAAGCAACAAGAGATCAGCTTTCAGCAATGAATGCAAAAATTATGGGAACCGATACAGATCCGTTTTATGGTGCACCGGTAGTTCTTATTGTACTTGCAGATAAGGCAAGACCGACATATCTTTATGATGGAAGTCTTGTGATGGGAAATCTGATGAATGCAGCGCATTCGCTTGGAATCGGAAGCTGCTGGATCCACCGGGCAAAAGAAGAATTTGAATCCGAGGAAGGAAAGGCTCTTCTGAAAAAATGGGGAATCGAAGGAGACTATGAAGGAATCGGTCATTGCGTACTTGGATATGCGGCAGTAGAACTTCCTGCAGCAAAACCAAGAAAAGAAAATTATGTCTATTATGTAGAAGCATAGGAGTGTGACATATGGATTACGAAGGACAGATTTGCCGGGCTCCGATGGAAAGAAGCTCTTTCATGCTTCCGGTTATGGTTGGATGCTCATATAATCAGTGTAAATTCTGTAATTTATTCCGGCATCTGAAGTATCGGGAACTTCCGATGGAACAGATTGAAGCGGAACTAAAGAGAGTGCGGGAACTGCATGGGAAGCCGAAGAAGATCTTTCTGGGGGATGGTAATGCATTTGGTCTGAAGACAGAAAAATTGTATGAGATTCTGGATCTGATCGCATATTACTTCCCGGAATGTGAAGGGATTAATATGGATGCGACTGTTACGAGTATTTTACATAAAAGCCAGGAAGAGCTGGAAATGCTTGCTAGAAAAAAGGTAAAGCATCTGTATCTTGGAATCGAGAGCGGACTGGATGATGTGCTGAAATTTATGAAAAAAGATCATGATCTGGCACAGGCATATCAGGCAATCGACAGGCTTCATGAAGCAGGACTGATCTATGATGCACATATTATGACCGGAGTCGCAGGAAAAGGAAGAGGAATGGAAAATGCAGAAGCACTGGCGCAGTTCCTGAACAGGACCAATCCGGCGCATGTAGTGAATTTTTCCATGTTTCTGCATAAAGAAGTTCCGTTATATCAAGATATACGGCAAGGTACTTTTGTTCCGGCAGATGAGCTGGAAACAATTCGGGAAGAATATCATCTGATCGAGAGGATCGCACCGGAAAAAGCAGGAGCAAATATTTTATATGATGGTTTTCATGACTTTATCCATGTGAGAGTCAGAGGACATCTTCCGGGTGATAAAGAAAAAATGCTTGCCAAATTAAATGGTATCATTCAGGAATATGAAGGAAAAGAGCCGGTTTATTCCTTTGTACAGGGGGAATGCCCGGATCTGGAATACTGTGATGATGGTAAAGCAGTATGGGATATGGACCGGAAGACTTCATAGAATCCGCTGTACTATGAATCTGCAGAAATTGAGCGCGTCAGCAGGCGCGCTCTTGAACTTTGGAATAGAAAATATGTCATAAAAAATCCACTGTATCTGATCTTTCAGCTACAGTGGATTTTAATTTGATCCATCCATTGGATTATCCTCCTTATTCACTTCTTATCTATCTGAAACTATTATCTCAAATAGTTTTTTCTATGTAAATTTCAATAATTATTATGCCATTGGTCTGCACCTCTTACTCTTATTGATTTGATATTGTATAAATTATCTTGCCATTGGTCTGTACCTCTTGCTTTCATCAGATTTATTCTGGTTTTAAATTATGTTCCTTTTGGTCCATACCTCTTACTTTCATTAGATTTGTTCTGATTTTAAATTAAGTTTCCGGTGGTCTGTACCTCTTACTTTCATTAGATTTTGTTCTGGTTTTAAATTATGTTCCTTTTGGTCCGTACCTCTTACTTTCATTAGATTTGTCCGAGTTTTAAATTAAGTGTCCTTTGGTCCATACCTCTTACTTTCTTAGACTTTGGAGTTAAGATTAAGTTTCTGGTGGTCCGTCCTCCTTTTGTTTTGTTGATATTATAATATCTCATAAAATGCAAAATGTCAATAAAAATTCTGAAAAAAATAAAATAATTTTAAATATATGAAATAAATCAGGAATACAGATAAAAAATAGAGAAACATATATGATAAACAAATAAATATACAGAAAAAGCAGAATGCGCAGTCCGAATTCCGACTACAGAAAATGAAATGGGCGGTGTGGATATGCGGAATCCGCAGATTATCGAGACGGTATGGGGAGTCGGATACCGGTTTAACCGGCTGTAAAAAAACGATTGGTGTTATATAATATCTTTACGGATAAAATCCCAATTGTAAGTTCATGGTTGGCATGATAAGATGATACCATGAATTTACAAAGGAGAAGACTATGAATCACTATACTGGATATGAATTACTGTGGCTCTTTTTTATTTATTCTTTTGGTGGCTGGGTATTGGAAACGATATCGGCAACTTTGAAGCAGAGAAAGTTTGCTAACCGAGGCCTGGTAAATGGACCGTTCTGTGTGCTCTATGGTCTGACCGCAATTGCGATGACAGTGGGATTACAGGAACTTCGGGGAATCTGGCTATTTATCTTTGCAACGGTCTATGCAACAGTTGCAGAATGGGTCAGTGGACATCTGATCGAAAAAGCATTCAAGGCAAGATGGTGGGATTATTCAAATATCAAATGGAACCTGGATGGATATATTTGTCTTCCGGCTTCACTATTTTGGGGTGTGCTCGGTTATCTGGCAGTGAGATGGTGCAATGGGATCATGTTGATTTTATTACATATTCTGCCGAAGCTTCTGATGCATATTGTGCTGCTGACACTGATCGGTGTACTTTTTGTGGACATCTTTGGTTCCTTTATGCTTCTTACCGGAAAGAGTAAGAATCCGGAGCGCTGGATCGCAACGGATGCCGGGATGGATAAGATCAGCACAAAAATTGCGGGAAAGATTGCCGGAAGTCTGGAAAAGCGTCTGAAAAAAGCATATCCAAAGGCAAGAAAAATTGAAGAGGAAATCCGGGAAGAGAACAAAGAAAAGATATTTGCAAAAGGGTGCGGCTTTTATAAGATCGTGATGCTGTTTATGATCGGTGCTTTTCTAGGAGATATCACAGAAACGCTTTTCTGTCGTGTGACGGCTGGAGTATGGATGAGTAGAAGCAGTGTGGTCTGGGGACCGTTCAGCATTGTCTGGGGGCTTGCAATTGCACTTGTCACAGCACTTTTGTACAAATATAAGGATAAAGGGGATCGTTTTCTTTTCCTTACAGGAACATTGCTTGGTGGTGCTTATGAGTATTTCTGCAGTGTGTTTACGGAACTTGTATTTGGAAAAGTGTTCTGGGATTACAGTAAGATCCCGTTTAACCTGGGAGGTCGAATCAATCTGCTCTACTGCTTTTTCTGGGGAATTGCTGCGGTTGTGTGGTTTAAAATATTATTTCCACCTGTGGAAAAATGGATTGAAAAAATACCGGCAGTTGCAGGAAAGATTCTGACCTGGGTTTTACTGGGATTTATGGTTTGCAACATTCTGGTATCCTGTGTGGCACTGGTAAGATATGATGAGAGAGGAAATGGTGTGCAGGCGACAAATGCCGTCCAGAAGTGGGCGGATGCACATTATGATGACGCAAAGATGAAGAAAATCTATCCAAATGCGAAGGGGATAAATTAGAAAAAAAGCGGGAACATATTGACAAAATTCTATATGAAGAGTAAGATGTAGTTAGAAAACCGGTGTGAGAAATAGATTGCACCGGTTAAAAAATGAAAAATATATAGAAATATTTCTATATTTCTATGGGAAGGGAGAGAGAATGAAAATCATAAAAAACGGATGGGATTTCTTTCAGGACCAGATTCTTGGAATGCACTGGCTGAAAGATCTGATCGGAAAACTTCTTGTTAAAGCCGGATTGGGAGAGGGGAGGTTTCCAGGAGAATTTCTTCACTTTTTCCTGTATGATATCATAAAAATTTTTGTGCTGCTTGCGGTGCTGATCTTTGTGATATCCTATATTCAAAGCTATTTTCCGCCAGAGAAAAGCAGAAAGATTATGGGAAGATTTCATGGAATCTGGGCGAATCTGATCGGAGCACTTCTTGGAACAGTGACTCCGTTCTGCTCCTGCTCATCGATTCCGATCTTTATGGGATTCACCAGTGCGGGATTGCAGCTGGGAGTTACTTTCTCGTTTCTGATTTCATCTCCGATGGTGGATCTGGGATCTCTGGTTCTTCTGATGAGTGTCTTTGGAGGGAAGATCGCATTTGCTTATGTGATTGTCGGACTTGTCATAGCTGTTATAGGGGGAACGATCATTGAGCGGCTGCATATGGAAGACCAGGTGGCAGATTTTATCCGGCAGGCGCCGAATGTGGAGGTAGCTTCGCCGTCGCTTACAATAGCAGACCGTATGGATTATGCAAAAAATCAGGTTGTGGCTACCGTCAAAAAGGTAGCTCCGTATATCGTTGTCGGAGTCATCATCGGGGCAGCTATCCACAATCTGATCCCAGAGCATATCGTCCGAAGCATTCTTGGAAAACAGACCTGGTACGCCGTGCCACTGGCGACAGCAGTAGGCGTTCCCATGTATGCGGATATTTTCGGAACCATCCCAGTCGCAGAAAGCCTGCTAGCAAAAGGGGCAGGACTTGGAACGATTTTATCCTTTATGATGGCAGTGACTACACTTTCCCTTCCATCAATGGTAATGCTGTCCAAAGCGATTAAGAAAAAGTTACTCGGAACATTCATTGGAATCGTGTGTATCGGAATCATCATTGTGGGGTATGGGTTTAATGTGATAATATAGGGTAGCAACGCTGCGGAGCAATCCGTAATATTATCAAAGTAGTGGGGCGAATTTAAATATCATTCGTGCTTGCACGAAAAGGCATATGAATTTGCTACCCGCCGGACATGAGGAAGGAGCGATTTACGAAGGAAATGCAGATAGACTATGAAAAATATGCCCGTATATTCAAAGTGATGTCGGATCCGAAACGCCTGAAGATCATCGACATGTTATCCGAAGGAGAATTATGTGCCTGTAAGATCCTGGAGGAATTTCATATTACACAGCCGACCTTATCGCATGATATGAAGCTGATGTGTGATCTGGGAATCGTAAAGGCGCGCAAAGAAGGAAAATGGATGCAGTATTCTCTGGACATAGACGTAATGAATGAGGTTTATAAGACAGTGGGGCGTCTGATGATTCCGGGAGATTATGCCGGACTTTTAAATTGCAATTGTAGTACGGAAAAAGGAGAAAATGAATCATGAGTAAAATTAAATTATATTTTCTGACAGGGTTCTTAGGAGCTGGGAAAACGACAATCTTGAGAAATCTGCTTGAAAACATGGAAGGAACAAAGGTTGGGGTAATCCAGAATGAACTGGGAAAGATCAGTATTGACGGAACGGTGCTTCAGAATAATGATATCCAGATGATAGAATTGAACAGAGGCTCTATTTTTTGCAGTTGCCTTCGTTTATCCTTTGTGGATGCACTGACGCAGATGGCACAGAAAGGTCTGGAATATGTGTTTGTGGAAAGCTCTGGATTCGGGGACCCGTCTAATGCAGAAGAAATTCTTGCAGCCACAGAAGTAATGGCGCCTGGGGCATATGACTTCAGAGGATGCATCTGCCTGGTGGACTGTTATAATTTTCTGGATCAGATCGGGGATTCAGAGACAATTGACCGTCAACTTAAACACTGCAATCTTGCGGTTCTGACAAAGGTTGATCTGGTGGGTAGCGAGCAGATTGAACAGGTGAAAGACAAAGTGCGTGAAATTAATCCAGTATGCCCAATTACAGAGAGTGCGAATGGAAATATTGACCGTTCGTTTTATGATATGGATCTGATGCTGTACAAATGGGCAGAATGTGAGGATACTACGAATTCATCGAAAAATAAACCGAAAACATTTTCCATGGATTTTACAGGAGAGATCCAGAAGGAAAAGCTGGAAGCTTTCCTTGCAAAGATTGAACCGGATGTTTTCCGTGTAAAGGGATTCTTTAAAGTAGAAAAAGAAGGATGGGAAAAGGTTGACGTAGTTGGAAAAAAACGGGATTATGCACCTTACAAAGCCCAGCCGAAGTCTCAGCTTGTCTTTATTTCTAAAATCGGAATTGCACTGATCCGTGAAATCGCGGCAGCGTGGGAAGAATGTGTGGGACTTCCTATGAAACTGAATAATTAAATCTGGAGGTAGGATATGAATATAAAAGTAATCGGAAGTGGCTGTGAAAATTGTGATAAGACAAATGCGGTTGTGAAGGAGTGTCTTGAAGAACTCGGGATGGATACGGAAATCGAGAGAGTGACAGATCTGGTTGAGATCGTAAAGCTGGGAGTGATGACGGCTCCTTCTGTGATGATTGACGGGAAACTGATTGTTGCAGGTCAGGTGCCATCGAAAAAACAGATGATGAAGATATTGAAAAAATGAGGTAAAAACAATGGCAAACAAATTTCATGATTTGGATGAACCGATCAATCGTATTGGCACAGATTCTTTCAAATGGGATTAAGAAGGAGAAAATGGAAAGCATAATTCGGTTTATGCAACTAATCTGGCGAGTCTGCGAGAAAAGGAAAAGAAGATTAATAAGGATATGGATGATCTGCTTATTGCAGATGCATCAGTCAAGAAACTGACCGTAAATACGTTGTTTGAGCGATACATGGCAACAAAGAATATCAAGGAAAGAACGAAAAAGAATTATATCCGTATGTGGGATTATCGGATACGAAATACTTTGGGAAATATTCGTGTTTTGGATTTTAAGACATCTCACGTAAGAACGTTCTTTTCCGTATTGTCAGATGAAGGACTGGCACACAGTACGATCAAAGGTCTTTATGGCTTATTGAATCCCAGTTTTGAACTGGCAGTGGAAGATGGGATTATCCGCAAGAATCCGGTAACAGGAACACTTGGAGATTATGGGACTCCGGCAAAGGAGAAAGAAGCACTGACGCTGGAACAGCAGAAAAAACTTCTGAAGTTTGTTGAACAGAGTAATGTGTATAAGCCTCATCTTCCAATGATGCAGGTTATGTTTGGGGCTTGCCTGAGAGTGAGTGAGACTATCGGCTTAACCTGGTCAGATGTGGATATGAAGAACCGGGAGATTCATGTAGGTGGACAGCTTGTGTATTATGAAGGTGATGAAGGATATTGTTTCCATGATTCAGAAACCAAAACGGATGCAGGAATCAGAGATATTCCTATGACACAGATGGTATATGATGCGTTCCGTAAGCAGAGAGAACTGAATCTGATGCTTGGTTTGCAGAGTAATGTGGAGATTGGAGGACGCAGTGGATTCATCTTCAATACAAAGAATGGACATCCGTTTAGCGCCGACCGTAGCGAAGACCATTCAGATGCACAGATCACCATGAATGTCTACAATCATATTGCAGAAAAGTCTCATGTGGAGAATGAAATATCTAAAATGAACCTGCCGGAAACCGTACCTGCTGTGGTATAAACCATAAGTCGTTGTCGTAAAATGTGGTAAGAAAATC
>OHAD01000282.1_pt1 | contig 62414 bp, 62 predicted proteins | sample 1577011 | NCBI WGS metagenome assembly OHAD01 (sample SAMEA3541510, study PRJEB24748) | human gut metagenome | biome: human gut; feature: human-associated habitat; material: faeces | place: China | collected 2012 | reverse complement strand
GGGTTCGGTCGAGGCGGTGCGCCAGTCGCTTGAGAAGCTTTCAAACGACGAGGTGCGCGTCAAGGTCATCCACGGCGCGGTCGGCGCGATCTCGGAGAGCGACGTCATGCTTGCCGACGCCTCCAATGCGATTATTGTTGGCTTCAATGTGCGCCCCGACCCCGTCGCCAAGGAGAACGCGGAGCGCGACGGCGTGGAGCTGCGCCTCTACCGCATTATTTACGACGCGATCAACGATGTTGAGACAGCCATGAAGGGGATGCTCGCGCCCAAGACGCGCGAGGTCGACCTTGGACGCGCGGAGGTGCGCCAGGTCTACAAGATCACGGGCGTCGGCGCGGTCGCCGGCTGTTATGTGCTTGAGGGCAAGATCACGCGTTCGGCCGAGATCCGCGTCGTGCGCGACGGCATCATCATCGCCGACGACAAGCTTGCGTCGCTCAAGCGGTTCAAGGACGACGTGAAAGAGGTCGCCAAGGGGTATGAATGCGGCATGGGCCTTACAAAATTCAATGATATCAAGGAAGGCGATATCATCGAGGCCTTTGTGATGGAGCAGATCGAGGTATAATACCGCGCGAGTACCCCGCGCAGCGGGGTGCGCCTTTTGGCACGTAAAATCGAAGCCGCAGGCTGAGATTTGCGCAGGGCGAATTCACTTCGCCCGAGCATTTGAAATCAAGGGGTCCACGCGGGATGGAACATCCCGTGGGGAAGTGCGGTATCACCTTCGAGAAGTTCCAGGATATCAAGGAAGGCGACATCATTGAGGCCTTCGTGATGGAGCAGATTGAAGTTTAAAAGATAATTTGACCCAACGACAGGGCGGGCGTTTTCGCCCGCCCTGTTTTGACTATAAGGAGGAGTTTTTATGGCTTCCAATCGTATCGGCCGTATCAACGAGGAGATCCAGCGGGAGCTGTCTTCCCTGATCCCCACGGTAAAAGATCCCCGGGTGACCGGAATGATCTCTGTGACGGCGGTGGAGACCACCCCGGATCTGAAATATGCCAAGGTCCACATCAGTGTGCTGGATAAGTCCAATGAGGCCCAGGTGCTCAAGGGCTTGAAGTCGGCGAGCGGCTATCTGCGCCGGGAGCTGGGTCGCACCCTGAACCTGCGCAACACCCCCCAGCTGTCCTTCGTCCCTGACGATTCCATCGACAAAGGCGCCCACATCCTCAGCATGCTGCGGGACCCCAACGTGGTCAAGCCGGTGAACCCCGACAACCACTACGGCGAGGACCAGGAGGACGAGGAATGAGCACGCTGACCTATGAGCAGGCCGCCCAGCGGCTGCTGGAGGGAGACGACTACCTGATTCTCACCCATGTGCGCCCCGACGGGGACACGGTGGGCTGTGCCGCCGCCCTTTGTACCGCCCTGCGGGAGCAGGGAAAGGAGGCTTATGTCCTGCCCAACCCGGAGCTCACCGCCATCTTTGCCCCCTATCTGGAAGGGATGCTGGCTCCTGAAGGATACCAGCCCAAGAAGGTGGTCAGCGTAGACATGGCTGCCCGGGGGCTGTTCCCGGAGAACGCCCAGTGCTATCTGGACAAGGTAGACCTGGCTTTTGACCACCACCCGTCCCAGGAGTTTTTTGCCAAGGAGACCTGCCTGGACGCAGGCCGGGCTGCCTGCGGTGAGCTGATGTACGATGTGATCCGCCAGTGGGGAAGCGTGAGCCAGGCGGTGGCTCTGCCCCTCTACGTGGCGGTGTCTACCGACACCGGCTGCTTTGTCTACTCCAATACCTCTCCGGCGACCCACGCGGTGGCTGCCGCCCTGCTGGAGACGGGAATCGACTTTTATCCCATTAACCGCCGCCATTTCCGTACCCGCTCCCTCAAGCGCCTGAAGCTGGAGGGAATGCTCACTTCCGGTATGGAAGTGTTGGACGAGGGAAAACTGGCCATTGTCACCCTGACTCTGGACATGATTGCCCAGGTGCAGGCCAAGGAGGAGGACCTGGACGACATTTCCGCCTTTGTGGGCGGGGTAGAGGGGGTCCACACCGGGGTCACCATCCGGGAGCTGCGCCCCGGTGTGTGCAAGATCTCTCTGCGCACCGAGCCCGGTGAACTCAATGCCAGTGCGGTGTGTGCCATTCTGGGCGGCGGCGGACATGCCGCTGCGGCCGGAGCCACCGTAGAGGGTGACCCCGCCTATACCCGGAAGGTGCTGGTGGAGGCCATCCGCCAGGTACAGAATCAGGGCAAGTAAAGGGAGGACCCATGCCAAACGGAATCATTGTGATTGATAAACCCCAGGATTGGACGGCGTCGGAGCACGCCCTGTTGGAACGCCCCTTCGCCAAGGCAAAGGGGCTTATCCAGGCGTGCGGCTCCTCCTTTTCGCGTCGCACCCGCTTTGCTGGGCTGCGCCGCGAGGAAAGGGGGGCCTGCTATGCCTAACGGAATTATTGTGATTGATAAGCCCCAAGATTGGACCAGCATGGACGTATGCGCCAAGCTGCGGGGCCTGTTCCACGAAAAGCGGATCGGCCACGCCGGGACCCTGGACCCCATGGCCACCGGCGTACTGCCGGTGTTTGTGGGCCGGGCCACCCGGGCGGTGGAGTTTGCCAGCGAGGGGGACAAGGAGTACCTGGCCGGCCTGCGGCTGGGCACCGTCACCGATACCCAGGACACCTCCGGCCGGGTACTGGAGGAGCACCCTGTCTCAGTGACTGGGGAAGAATTGGAGGCGGCGCTGGCCCCTTTCCGGGGAGAGATTCAGCAGCTGCCCCCCATGTACTCCGCCATCAAGGTAAACGGGAAGAAGCTCTACGAGCTGGCCCGTAAGGGCCGGGAGGTGGAGCGCAAGCCCCGGGCCATCACCATCCACTCCCTGGAGGTGGAGGGCCAGGAGAGCGCCACCGATTTTCTCATCCGGGTGCGCTGCTCCAAGGGCACCTATGTGCGCACCCTGTGCCACGACATTGGCCAGGCCCTGGGTTGCGGAGGAACCATGTACTCCCTGCGGCGGACCATGGCGGCCGGTTTTACCTTGGAGGACGCTCTGCCTCTGGAGCAGGTACTCCAGGCTGAGGATCCCGCGAGCCTGCTGCTGGGGGTGGATGCCTACTTTGCCGGCCGCCCTGTGCTGATCCTGAAACCTGCGGCAGAGAAGAAGGTGCGCAACGGCATGACACTGGTGCTGCCTGATGCGCCCCCTGCCGGGGAGTATCGGGTATACAGTGAGGCAGGAGAGTTTCTGGCTTTGAGTCGGGTCTCTCACGGAAAGCTCATTACCATCAAGAGCTTTTTCCAGGTTTGAGGGAAATAAGGAGAGGATACTTTTGAGCAATACCAAACGGGTGATCGCCCTGGGGTTTTTTGACGGGGTGCACAAGGGCCACGGAGCCCTGCTGTCCACCGTGACGCGCCGGGCCAAAGAGCTGGACGCGGCGGCCTGCGCCTTCACCTTTGACCGCAGTCCCACCGCCGCCATCACCGGGCAGGTGGTGCCCCTGCTCAGCTCGGTGGAGGACCGTGTGTGGCTGATGCGCAGCTGCTACGGCATCCAGGAGGTCATCGTGTCCAGCTTTGACGGCATGATGCGCATGGACTGGCAGGATTTTATTACAGAATATCTCATCAAACAGCTGAATGTGGTCCATGTGGTGGCCGGTCACGACTTCCATTTCGGCTATATGGGCAAGGGAAACCCCCAGCGGCTCAAGGAGACCTGCGAGAAGCTGGGCGTGGGCTGCGACATTATCGGCAAGGTGGAGCAGGAGGGCATCACCATTTCCTCCACCTATATCCGTACCCTCATCGCCCAGGGGGAGATGGAGCGGGCCGTGGACTTTTTGGGTCATCCCCATGTGCTTACCAACCGGGTGACTCACGGCAAGAAGATCGGCAGCTCGTCCCTGGGCTTCCCCACGGTGAACCTGTGTATCCCTGCTCCGGTGATTGTTCCCGCCTTTGGCGTATATGCCACCCGGGTGGTGGTGGATGGAGAGAGCCACATGGCGGTGACCAACGTGGGGGTGCGTCCCACGGTGTCCGATAACGACGGGCGGGTGACGGTGGAAGGGTTTATCCTGGACTTTTCCGGCGACCTGTACGGCAAGGAGCTGCGGATGGAGTTTTACAGCTATCTGCGGGGAGAGAAAAAATTCCCCTCTCTCCAGGCCCTGGCCGAGGAGATTGGACGCAACGCCCAGCAGACCCGGGACCTCTTTGCCGCCCATCCCCAGATGTAAGGAGGGGCTACCATGCAAGGAGAAACTATGCGCTACAACCGGATGCATCTGTTTTTCTGGCTGTATGCTGCTGTGCTGGCCCTGGCGGCCTTCCTGTTTTCCTCACCGCAGGAGATTTTAACCGGATTGCGCACCATCGTATTGACCGAGGACTCCCTGATTACCGACTATGTGCTGATTGCCGGTCCGGGTGCCGCGCTGATGAATTCCGCCCTGGTCACCGCAATTTCCATCGTACTTTTGAAGCTGTCCCGGGAGCCGTTTAACGGCTTCTCTCTGGTGGTGATTGGGCTGATGTCAGGCTTTTCCCTGTTCGGGAAAAACTGTGTGAATATCTGGCCAATTCTGCTGGGTACCTGGCTATATGCAAAGAGCCGGCGGGAGCACTTTGGCAAGTATATTTCCGTAGGACTGCTGGCCACCGCCCTGGCTCCGGCGGTGAGTTACATCTCCCTGGACAACGGCTGGGGCAACCCGGTGGCAGGACTGATCACCGGCGTGATCATCGGCTTTATCATGCCGCCTCTGTCTGCCTATACATATAAGATCCAAAACGGCATGAACCTGTATAACGTGGGCTTTGCCTGCGGTCTGGTAGCCTTCCTGCTGGTGCCCCTTATCAGCTCTATGGGAGCCACCCCCACCACCCAGTACCACTGGGCAAAAGGGTATGACCTTCCCTTTGGCGCGGCGCTGGGCGTGCTGAGTGTTGTTCTGATCCTGGGCGGGCTCTTTGCATCAGGAAAGCCGGTTTGGGCCGTCTGGGCGGGATACCGCCGTCTGCTGACCACCAGCGGCCGCGCTCCCAGCGACTATCTGCGTATGTTTGGAGCGGGGCCTGTGCTGGTGAATATGGGAGTCAACGGCCTGATCGGCATGGCTTTCGTACTGGGCGGCGGCGGCGAGCTGAACGGTCCCACCGTAGGCGGGATCCTCACCATCATGGGCTTTTCCGCCTTTGGCAAGCACGTGTTCAACATTGTACCCGTCATGGCGGGCGTGTTCCTGGGCAGCCTGGTGATGCACTGGGAACTCAGCAACCCATCCGTGCAGCTGGCCTGCCTGTTCTGCACCACCCTGGCACCCATTTCGGGCTACTTTGGCTGGCCCTATGGTGTTTTGGCTGGGTTTATCCACTCTTCTGTGGTGCTGTACACCGGCAGCCCTGTGGCGGGAATGAATCTATATAACAACGGTTTTTCCGGCGGCCTGGTGGCCACGGTGCTCTACCCGGTAATCATTGCCGTGTTCCAGCACCGCAAACCCACTCTGGTGGATCAGGATTACTTTGATCCCATGGAGCATGACGAGCCGGTAACGCCTCCGCCTGCACATCAAATCACAGAGGAAAAAGAAGCATAAAAAATCTGGAGCATTTCCCAGCGGAATGCTCCAGATTTTTTATTGCCATTTTGCCAGAGCCCTTTGGACCAGTTCCGTGGAGAGCTGCGGGAAGGGGGTGATGGGGACAGGCTCCAGGTCGTAGGGGCCGATGGCCTTCTCAAAGGTCTGCACATCCCGCCAGGCTCCGTCCACATAACCGGTATTGCGGCAGATGCCTGCGTCCTGAAAGCCCATACTGCGGTGGAGCCCCTCACTCTTCTCGTTGGGAACGGTGACGATGCCGTACACCGTGCGCACTCCCTGAATCGCCAACAGCTCCATCAGGGCACCATACAGCTTCCGGCCTACACCGTGGGAGGTGTGGCCCTGGGCCACATAGACGGACAGCTCGGCACCCCACTGGTAGGCGGCCCGCTCTTTGAAGCGGTGGGCGTAGGCGTAACCCACGGGAGTGCCATTCTCCTCCCAAACCAAATAGGGGTAGCCTTCCAGTGTATGGGTGATCCGGTTCTGAAACTCCCGGGGCGAGGGGAGCTCATACTCAAAGGTGATTGGAGTATGAATATACTGCCCATAGATGCCCACCAGAGCGGGGGTATCCATTGGGGTAGCCAGTCGCAGTGCCATAGAGGATCCCTCCTTGTTCCTGGAGAGTATACCACCTTTTTGGTCCGGCGTAAAGGTTCAGCACAGACCCTCCAGCAGCTTCACGTTGCCCTGGAGCCGCTCATCCTGGGGCTCCAGAGCCAGAGCCGCCCGGGCATCCTCCAGGGCAAGTTGGAGACGCCCCGTGTGGTAATAGGCCTGGCAGCGCAGGTCGTAGGGCAGAGCCCCCCAGGCCCGGGCCTCGCAGATGTAGGTGCGGGGACGTTCCCCAATGGCCAGCGCTTTTTGGGTAAAGTAGAGTACCCCATCCCACTCCTCCTGGGTGTAGAGCAGCAGGGCCAGCTCCACCAGGGGTTCCCGCAGATGGGGAGCTTCCGCCGCTGCCCGCAGGTACCAGCGAAGCGCCTCCTCGGGCTGTCCCTTGTGCTCATAGGACTGGGCAATAAAACGCATAGAGGCTGCCCGCTCATCGGCCCAAGTGGCGCTGGGTATGGCCAGGTGCTGTGTCAGGGTGCGGATACAGTCATCCCAGCGGCCGTGGAACAGGTACTCCCGGCCCAGATAGTGGACACTGCGGTCATCCTGAGGTGTCTCCGCCACTGCCAATTCCAGAAGAGGCAGGTACTGGGCCCGGGATTTTTTCGGGTCGGGGTGGTGGTCCAGCTGGACTCCCTCTGCCGAGATCTTCAAGCCCGGCTGACCGGGTCCTACCCACTCCAGCACCTCGTGTACTGGGTGGACCCAGCGGTAGCCGTGACGGGCATGGATCTTTTCATACCAGAAGACCACACCTTCGCCTCCATCCGGGCGAAAGCTCCAGGTGTAGCGGTAGGTGGCCTGGGTAGTGCCAGGGATCCAAGCGGACTCCAGGGCTTTTCGCCAGCCGGGATGGAATACTTCGTCCAAGTCGGTGCAGACGCAGATATCCGCGTCCGGGTCCACCAGCTCCAGAGAGCGGTTGCGGGCCACATCAAAGCGCCAGGGACAGATGGTCTCCACCGTCACCTGGGCACCCAGCGTCCGGAGCCGCTGAACGGTATCGTCGGTAGAGCCGGTGTCCAGAACCACGATCTGGTCGGCCTCAGACATGGATTTTATCCAGCGGGATACAAATTGGGCTTCATTTTTGCAAATAGCATAGACAACGATCTTCATAGTGTGCCTCCTGTGGTAGCTGTGTGCCGGAAAGTCAAAGAGGGAGCGGAGCATGGGCTCCGCTCCCTGGATGAGGGCAGGGTAATTTGCTTACGTGGGAATATCACCAAGACGGGTAATGTCAAGGGCAATGGCGCTGGCCTGGTATCCGCTTCCGGTCGGTACCACCTGGAGAGTGGTAGGCGCCTTAGAGACAACCAGAGGAACGGAGAAGGACTGGGGGGTGGAATCCCCTGCACTTTGGAAATTGTAGGGCACAGAGGCACCGGGGACGATACTGCCGTCAGATTCCAGAGAAGTAACGATATTGGCAGGGAAGGAATCACTGTCAGCAGGAGACAGAGCACCATGGAATTGCACAGAGTAGACGCCGGGCTGATTGATGGTGAAGTCCGAACTGCCCGCCGTGTGCGAAATATCGGTGCCGTAGCTCAGTGCATTACGGTCAAATTCCAACGGATCACCGGAGGCTCCGGATTGAGTGGGTGAAGAGTAAGCAGAGAGCAAACTGAGCGGTGGGGTGGAGCCAGTTGGACCTTGAGGGATGGTGAAGTCCAGGATCGCGTTCTGGGAAGTGCCGGAGTTGGTTACCTTAGCGTCAGTGCCGGGATCACCTGTGGTAACTGTGCCAACGGATAAGGTTGCGGCAGTTCCTGTAGCGCCCTCGTTGCCGGCAGGGCCGGTAGGGCCAGTGGGACCGGTAGCACCGGCGGGGCCTGTGGCGCCAGCAGGACCAGTCGCACCGGCAGGCCCGGTAGGACCGGTGGGGCCAGTTGCACCGGCAGGGCCAGCAATGCCCTGAGGACCAGTGGGACCGATAACACCAGCAGTACCCTGAGGACCGGTGGGACCAGTTGTGCCAGCGGCACCCTGAGGACCAGTGGGGCCGGTCGCGCCAGCAGCACCCTGAGGTCCGGTAGGACCCATGGGACCGGTAGGTCCAGGAGAACCGGCCGGTCCGGCAGAGCCTGCAGGACCGGTTGCCCCGGCCGGACCCGTTGCTCCGGTCGGTCCAGTGGGACCGGGGCAGCAGGGCGGACAAGGGGGCGGGCAGGGAGGAGGACAGGGAGGCGGGCAGTGGGACGACTGACACCCGCCGGTGAGGTGGGCTACCACCTCGCCCTGTCGGCTCCACTCCCTCTGAGAGGGATAATAATGATTCATAGCAAGTTCCTCTTTCCGCAAGACTGTGGCTATGCCACAGTCCATCCTATGCTCCAGAGGGAAAAATGTCCCGGGTGCCTTGCCCGAAAAGACCGGATGTGGTACAGTTTGTACAGAAATGAAAACGGACAGGAGGAATTTCCATGCACGCATTTACCTTTTCTCTTCCGACGCAAATTGTATTTGGTCCCGGTACTGAAACAGAGACCGGCAAGCTGATTGCCGGGCAGGGCGGCCACCGGGTGCTGGTGGTATATGGCGGACAGAGCGCGGTGCGCAGCGGGCTGATTGCCAAGGTGCAGGCATCTCTGACCCAGGCGGGACTGGAGCAGGACACCTTTGGCGGCATCCACCCAAACCCTAGGCTGTTCCAGGTCCGGGAGGGCGTGGAAAAGGCGAAGGCAATGAATGCAGATTTCATTCTGGCGGTGGGAGGCGGAAGCGTCATTGATGCTTCCAAGGCCATTGCTTTGGGAGTGGCCAACTCAGAGGCCGACCTGTGGGATTTCTGGCTGCGCAAGCAGCCGGTGGAGCATATGCTGCCGGTGGGTGCGGTGCTTACCATCTCTGCGGCCGGCAGTGAGACCAGTGACTCCGCCGTTCTCACCCGGGATGATACCATGGAGAAGCGGGGGCTGAGCAGCCAGCTCTTCCGGCCCCGCTTTGCGGTGATGGACCCGGAACTCACCTACACCCTGCCGCCCTATCAGATTGCCTGCGGTGTGGTGGATATGATGATGCACACCCTGGACCGCTACTTTACTTCTGTCACCGACAATACCCTCACTGATGAGATCGCCGAGGGTGTGCTGCGCAACGCGGTGCGCTGGGGAAAGAAAGCGGTCTCCACCCCCAACGACTACCAGGCCATGAGCGAGCTGATGTGGACCGGAAGCATCTCACATAACGATCTTACCGGCCTGGGCGCGCCCAAGGACTTTGCTCCCCATCAGCTGGGCCACGAGCTCAGTGCCAAGTTTGACTGCGCCCACGGGGCCTCTCTGTCCGCCATGTGGGGCAGCTGGGCGGCCTACTGCTGGAAAGAGAACCCCTCCCGTTTTGCCCAGCTGGGCGTGAAGGTGTGGGGGCTGGAGCTCAACGGCGGCAGCATCCAGGACCTGGCCCAGCAGGCGATCATGCAGACGGTGGACTACTTCCGTGCGCTGGGTATGCCCACCTGCCTCAGCGAGCTGGGCTGCCCCATCCAGACCGAAGAGGAGCTCCAGGAGCTGGCCCGCCGGTGTACCTTCTACGGCGCCCGTACCATCGGTTCCTTCCGGGTGCTGGGTTATGAGGATATCCTGGCCATCTATCGCATGGCCAACCACTAAACCTTTACAGCCCCCGCCTTTTCTGGCATAATGGAGAAAACAATTCGTTCAGGAGGCGCGCTATGAAGCAATATGTCATCGCCCTGGACCAAGGGACCACCAGCAGCCGCTGTATCCTCTTTGACCGGGAGCAGAACATCGTGGGCGTGGCCCAGCGGGAATTTACCCAGATCTACCCCAAGCCCGGCTGGGTGGAGCAGGACCCCATGGAGATCTGGTCCAGCCAGTCTTCGGTGCTCACAGAGGTGCTGGCTCAGACCGGTATTGCCCCGACCGAGGTGGCCGCCATTGGCATCACCAACCAGCGGGAGACTACCATCGTCTGGGACAAAGCCACCGGCCGCCCTATCTACAACGCCATCGTCTGGCAGTGCCGCCGTACCGCATCTCTGTGTGAGGAGCTGAAGGCGGAAGGGGCCTTTTCGGACTACATCAAGGAGCACACCGGCCTGCTCATCGACGCCTACTTCTCCGCCACCAAGCTCAAGTGGATTTTGGACCATGTGGAAGGGGCTCGGGAGCGGGCCAGAGCCGGGGAGCTGCTGTTCGGAACCGTGGACTCCTGGCTGGTGTGGAAGCTGACCGGAGGAAAAGCGCATGTTACCGACTACACCAACGCCAGCCGCACCATGCTCTTTGACATTCAAAATCTGTGCTGGGACGAGGAGATCTGCCGCCGTCTGGACATTCCTATGGAGATGCTGCCCCAGGTGTGTTCCTCCAGCCAGGTGTACGGATTTGCCAATCTGCAGGGGGTGAAGGTGCCCATTGCAGGCATTGCGGGAGACCAGCAGGCCGCCCTCTTTGGCCAGGGCTGCTTCCACCCCGGAGAAGCAAAAAACACCTACGGGACTGGTTGCTTTTTGCTGATGAACACCGGAGAGCAGCTGTGCCGAAGTGAAAACGGCCTGCTGACCACTATTGCCATCGGCCTTAATGGTCGTGTGCAGTACGCCCTGGAGGGCTCGGTCTTTGTGGGCGGTGCGGTGATCCAGTGGGTGCGGGATGAGCTGCGGTTTATCTCGGAATCCCGGGATGCGGAATATTATGCCTCCAAGGTGCCCGACACCGGGGGCGTCTATCTGGTGCCCGCCTTTACCGGATTGGGTGCGCCATACTGGGACATGTATGCCCGGGGCGCATTGGTGGGACTGACCCGGGGGACTAACCGGGATCATATCATCCGTGCAGCTCAGGAGTCTATCGCCTACCAGAGCTGGGACCTGGTGGATGCCATGGAGAAGGACACCGGGATTCCTCTCAGTGCGTTGAACGCCGACGGCGGAGCCAGCCGGGACAAGTTTTTGATGCAGTTCCAGGCCGATATCCTCAATAAGCCGGTGCGTCGCCCGGTGATCCGGGAGACCACCGCTCTGGGTGCCGCCCTGCTGGCTGGCCTGGCTACCGGGGTTTGGAGCAGCCAGGAGGAGGTCAAAAGCCGGATGAAGACGGACAGCCTGTATGAGCCCGCCATGGATGAGGCCAAGCGGCAGAAGCTGCTCCGGGGCTGGCACAAAGCGGTGGGCCGCAGTTTGGACTGGGCCGAGCCGGAGGAATAAGAACACGGAGGCAACATTTTGAGCGAGATATTCATTCCCACGATGCTATTTTGGGAAAACGGAAATACCTGGTATGGAAGCCTGGGAAATACCCGGTTTTATGCTGCTCCCCAGGAGGAGCAGATCCATGTGCAGCAGTGGCGGGGACCGCTGACCAAAGAGCTGAGCGAGATCAAGGCGGAGGCCGACTTTCCTCTCAGTGAGGAGGGCCTGGCTGAGATGACTGCCTGGCTGGAGGCGCGCAGCGCCGAGATCAATGCATAAGTATAAAAATGAGCCGCTGGAGGTTTCTCCAGCGGCTCATTTTTTTCAGGCTTATGCGGTTTTTTGTGCCCAAACCGGGGCGTGCAGCGGAGGCTGAAAGCCCTCGAAGATCACTGAGAATCCCTCGCGCTCCAGCTGTTCCATCTCCCGGGGGCTGCGCACCGTCCAGCAAAACATTTTCAGCCGGTGGAGCTTACGGCAAAGCCATACGGAAGGTACCCAGCGGTGCTCCTGACGGAAGGAGATAAAATCGGGCCGGGTGAGGAAGTTGGAAAGCAGATTGGTCATGGCAAAGGCCTGCCAGGCCTTCAGCTCGCCTCGGCAGCGCCAGAAGTTTTCGGACAACTGGCCCCGGCAGATGTCGGGGCGGTGACGGGCAAGCCACAGCAGTACGCCGGGGTGGAAAGATTCGATGCAGTAGTTGACCCGATACTGATCCAGGGTGCGTACCGCAGTCTCCACCAACTTTTTCACGTCAAAGTAGTCGGCTTTCAATTCCACCAGCAGGGGAGGGCCGTCCTGAAAGACCTCCAGGACCTCCTCCAGCAGAGGAATTTTCTCCTGGGTTCCTTTCAGACGGTAACTCTTAAGCTGGGGTACCGTCAACTGCTCAACGATAACATCCGCACCGGCGGTGCGAAGAAGACTCTTGTCGTGGATGACGGCCAGATGGCCATCCTTGGTAAGGTGGACATCCAGCTCGATGCCGCACTGAAAGGCACGGGCCCGGCGAAAGGCCGCCATGGAGTTTTCAGGCACGCCTTGGGCAGGATCATGCAGCCCTCTGTGAGCATAGCGGAACCGGCGCAATATCTCCCACTTAGGATGGTTGCGGCGTCCCCGGGTGGCAAAGATCCAAAAGACGACCAGCGCGATGGGGGTACAAAGGGCCGCAATGCCGGCAAAAAAACCCATTGGAATCTCCTCCTCTCCAAGGTGGGTCCTCCCAGATCTCTCTCATTTTATTCTATCATTCCCCGGAACGGGTGTAAAGTGACAATCCGGTATCCAAAAGAGAATAGAAAAATCAGCCTTTGCTGGCCTTCAGGACCTTCCAATAGTCCTCATAGTTTTCTTTGAGCAGGCGGGGAGTATCCAGGCCGTAGGGGCACTTGGAGCTGCATTTGTTGCAGTGCAGGCAGGTCTCGATCTTCTTCATCTTCTCCTGCCACTCTTCGGTGAGCCAGCCGGCGGCGGGAGCGCGGCGCAGCATGAGGGACATGCGGGCGCAGTTGTTAATCTCAATCCCCATGGGGCAGGGCATACAGTAGCCGCAGCCCCGGCAGAAGTCGCCGGAGAGCTCCTTGCGGTCGTGGTCAATGACCGCCTGTCGCTCGGCTGTCATGGCGGGAATCTCCTGAATGCAGGAGAGGAACTCATCCAGCTCCCACTGGTGCTGCACGCCCCAGATGGGCAGAACGGTGGGCTGCTGCTCCATAAAGGCAGCGGCTACCATGCCGTCCCGGATGAGGCCGCCCGCCAGGCCCTTCATGGCGATAAAGCCCATGTCGGCCGCCTTGCACTTGTCCACCAGCTCCTGCTCCTGAGGTCCGGCCAGGTAGCTGTAAGGGAACTGGAGGGTCTCATAGAGGCCGGAGTCGATGGCCTCGTGGGCCACAGAGAGGCGGTGGTTGGTGATGGCGATGTGGCGGATTTTGCCCTGCTTTTTGGCCTCCAGAGCGGCGTCATACAGGCCGTCCTCTCCGCCGGGCTTGGGACAGAAGGCGGGGTTGTGGAACTGATAGACGTCGATGTAGTCAGTCTGGAGCATGCGCAAGCTCTCCTCCAGATCTTTCCACATGCCTTCGGCGGTGGTGGCACCGGTTTTGGTGGCGATGTAGACCTTGTCCCGCATGCCGGCAAAGGCGGCGCCCACCTTCTCCTCGCTGTCGGAGTAGGCCCGGGCGGTGTCAAAGTAGTTCATTCCTCCGTCATAGGCGCGATGAAGCAGAGAAACGGCATCCTCCTTGGAAATGCGCTGAATGGGCAGGCAGCCAAAGGCCTGCTTCTGCGCTTTGATTCCGGTTTTTCCCAGTGTAACAAATCCCATGGTAAGTCCTCCTCATAGGTGCTTTCTTATCTTTATTAAAAAACCTTTGCCTGGCCCTGTCAAGAGCAGGAAGGAGAAATAAAGGTAAAAAGAGGGGAGACGCAAATGCGTCTCCCCAGAGGCGAAACGAAGTTTCGCAGGAAGTTCTTTTGCCTACTTTTCTTTCAAGAAAAGTAAGTTACATGGACTGGAGCTGCTCCTGGAGCTTGGCCACCAGCTCGGTGAGCTTGACGGCGCGCTCCTTCTCAGCCTCTACGACATGAACGGGAGCCTTGTTGACAAAGCCGGGGTTGCTCAGCTTGGTGTTCAGCTTCTCCAGCTCGGCGCTGTTCTTCTTCAGCTCCTTCTCCATGCGGGCCTTTTCCTTCTCCATATCCACCAGCTCGGCCAGAGGCATGGACAGCTGAGCCACGTGGGTGACCACGGTGACGGTGCCGGCGGCCTCGGGAGCCACGCCGCTGTCCACAATGGAGACTTCGCTGGCATAGGCCAGCTTCTTGAGGAAGGGGATACCCAGCTCAAAGACGGCCTTCTCGCTGGTGGCCACGGTGAGGTGGGCCTTCTTGGAGGGGGGCACGTTCATCTCGCTGCGGCGGGTACGCACGGCGCGGATGGCGTCCATAATGAGCTCCATGGCCTTCTCTTCCTCGGGGAAGTTGCGGCTGTCGCTGACCTGAGGCCACTGAGACAGCATGAGGAAGTCGCCCTCGTGGGGCAGAGCCTGCCAGATCTCCTCGGTGATGAAGGGCATGAAGGGGTGCAGCAGCTTGAGCATGTCGGTGAGGACATAGCACAGCACCTGCTGGGCACGGACCTTGCTGTCCTCGTCGTCGCCCTGGAGGCGGGTCTTGGTCAGCTCGATATACCAGTCGCAGTAGTCGTCCCAGATGAAGTCGTAGATCTTCTGCGCGGCCACGCCCAGCTCGTACTTGTCCATGTTCTCGGTGATCTCGCCGATGGCACGGTTGAGCTTGGACAGGATCCACTTGTCCTCCAGCTCCAGCTTCTCGGGCAGCTCACACTTGTCGATGGTCAGGTTCATCATCAGGAAGCGGCTGGCGTTCCAGATCTTGTTGGCAAAGTTACGCATGGCCTCGCACCGCTCGGTGTAGAAGCGCATGTCGTTGCCGGGGCTGTTGCCGGTGACCAGGTTGAAGCGCAGAGCGTCGGCGCCGTACTTCTCGGCGATCTCCAGGGGATCGATGCCGTTGCCCAGGCTCTTGGACATCTTGCGGCCCTTGTCGTCGCGAACCAGGCCGTGGATGAACACGGTGTGGAAGGGAGGCTGCTTGGTCTGCTCGCAGGCGGAGAAGATCATGCGGGCCACCCAGAAGAAGATGATGTCGTAGCCGGTAACCAGCACGTCGGTGGGGTAGAAGTACTTCAGGTCCTCGGTCTCCTCGGGCCAGCCCAGAGTGGAGAAGGGCCACAGGGCGGAAGAGAACCAGGTGTCCAGCACGTCGGGATCCCGGTGGATGTTCTTGGAGTGGCACTTCTCACACTCGCAGGCATCCTCGCGGCTGACGGTCATATGGCCGCAGTCGTCGCAGTACCACACGGGGATCTGGTGGCCCCACCACAGCTGACGGGAGATACACCAGTCGTGGACGTTCTCCATCCAGTTGAGGTAGGTCTTGGAGAAGCGGTCGGGGACGAACTTGGTCTCGCCCTCTTCCACTACACGAATGGCCTCCTTGGCCAGAGGCGCCATCTTGACGAACCACTGGGCGGAGATGATGGGCTCCACATCGCTGTGGCAGCGGTAGCAGGTGCCCACGTTGTGCTGGTGGGGCTCCACTTTCACCAGATAGCCCTGCTCCTCCAGATCGGCCACGATGGCCTTACGGGCCTCATAGCGGTCCATACCGGAGTACTTGCCGTAGCCTTCCACCACCTTGCCGTTGTCGTCCAGCACGCGGATGGTCTCCAGGTTCTGGCGCAGACCGACCTCAAAGTCGTTGGGGTCGTGGGCGGGGGTCATCTTTACGCAGCCGGTACCGAACTCCATGTCCACGTACTCGTCAGCCACGATGGGCATCTCACGGCCCACCAGGGGCAGGATGCACTTTTTGCCCACGATGTCCTTATAGCGCTCGTCGTCGGGGTGGACGGCCACGCCGGTATCGCCCAGCATGGTCTCAGGACGGGTGGTGGCCACGATGACATAGCGGCCCTCCTCGCCCTGGATGGGGTAGCGGATGTGCCAGAAGTAGCCGGGCTTGTCCTGATACTCCACCTCGGCGTCGCTCAGAGCAGTGACGCAGTGGGGGCACCAGTTGATGATGCGGCTGCCCTTGTAGATGAGGCCCTTCTCATACAGGCTGCAGAAGACCTCACGCACCGCCTTGGAGCAGCCCTCGTCCATGGTGAACCGGGCGCGGTCCCAGTCGCAGGAGACGCCCATCTTCTTCTGCTGCTTGACGATGCGGTCGCCGTACTTGTGCTTCCAGTCCCAGACACGCTCCAGGAACTTCTCGCGGCCCAGGTCGTAGCGGGTCAGACCCTCCTTGGTGCGCAGCTCCTCTTCCACCTTGATCTGGGTGGCGATGCCGGCGTGGTCCATGCCGGGTACCCACAGGGCGGCGTAGCCCTCCATGCGCTTGAAGCGGATGAGGATATCCTGCAGGGCGCAGTCCATGGCGTGGCCCATATGCAGCTGGCCGGTGACGTTGGGGGGAGGCATGACGATAGTAAAGGGCTTGCGCTCCGGGTCACGGTGACCCTTGAAGCAGCCGTTCTTCTCCCAGGTCTCATAGACCCGGGATTCGACTTCCTGGGGCTCATAAACCTTTGGCAGTTCTTTTTTCATGGGTGTTGTAACACTCCTCTGTTGTGTGCTCCGGCAGGGCCGGGCGGGGTTCGGCTCCGGGCAAAAAAATCGCCCTGAGCCATAAAAGGCTCAGGGCGAACGAAACGTCCGTGGTACCACCTGAGTTCGGACCGGAGGCCCGCGCTCTGACCCGGTAACGGCGGGAGCCGCCGTCCCTTACTGCGACTTGGGGGACGGAGCTTGGAAGCCACCTTCACCTGCTTTGGGGGGAGACTCGCACCGACCGTCTCCTCGCTGTGCCGCCTGGGCAGGCTACTCCTCTTCCGCAATGCTTTTACAAAATAACATTATAAAGAGGCGGTTTCCAAATGTCAATGGGGAACTTCACTCACTTCTTGTCAAAATACTCCCGGGTCAGGCGAATGACCGTTCCGGACAGGAGCAGCAGGCCCACCAGGTTGGGGATGGCCATCATACCGTTGAGGGTGTCGGAGATGTTCCACATGAGGGTGCCGGAGCCCACAGAGCCCACCACGCACATAAGGACAAAGGCGATTTTGAAGATGACGTTGACCACCTTGTTGTTGTTGCTCAGGTAACCCCAGCAGCGCTCGCCGTAGTAGCTCCAGCCAAGAATGGTGGACAGGGCGAAGAACAAGAGGCTAATTTGCAGGACTGTGCCGCCGATGGTGCCGGGGAGAATGGCGTTGAAGGCCGCTGCGGCCGCCGCGCCGTTGGAGGCGAAGGAGCTGAGGTCATACTCCAGAACGCCGGAGAGGAGGATGGCCATGGAGGTGAGGGTACAAATCACGATGGTGTCCACAAATACCTCAAATACACCCCACATGCCCTGCTCCACCGGCTCCTGAGTATCGGAGGCGGCGTGAGCCATGGGAGCGGAACCAAGGCCGGCCTCGTTGGAGAACACGCCCCGGGCCACGCCCTGCTGCATGGAGATCATAATCGTGTAGCCGGCCACACCGCCGCCGATCTCACGGGGTTCCAGGCTAAAGGCCTGAGTAAAGATGGAGGCCAGAGCGGCGGGCACGTCGGTAATGCGCAGGAGGATAATGGCCAGACCGGCCACGATGTAGAACAAGGCCATAAAGGGTACCAGGTAGGAGGCCACCTGACCGATGCGTTTGACCCCGCCGATGACGACGATGGCGGTGAGGATGGCCAGGATGATGCCGGTATACAGGGGATCCAATCCAGTGAGGGACTGCACCGCGCCGGCGATCTCGGTGGACTGGGCAATGTTGCCGATGCCGAAGCAGGCGATGCCGCCCAGCAGGGCGAAGAGGATGGCCAGCCACTTCTGGCCTGCGCCCTTCTCAATGTAGTACATGGGGCCGCCGTAGTGGGCGCCCTTCTCGTCTACCTGACGGTATTTCACGGACAGCACGATCTCAGCGTACTTGGTCATCATGCCAAAGAAGGCGGAAACCCACATCCAGAACACCGCGCCGGGACCGCCGACAAAGATGGCGCCGGTAACGCCGGCAATGTTGCCAGTGCCCACCGTACCGGCCAGAGCGGTAGATACCGCCTGGAAGGGGGTGAGGTTATGCTGGCTGCCGCTCTTTTTCTTATCCTTGGAAAACAGGGTGCCGATGGTGTTGCGCAGGATGAACCCAAAGCGCCGGGCCTGCAGCCCCCGGGTGCGGAAGGTGAGGTAGATGCCGGTGCCAACCAATAAAACCAGCATGATAGGACCCCAGACCACACCGTTTACCGCACTGTTAATGGCTTCGATTTGTGCAAGCATTGTGATCCCTCGCTCTCGTGTTTCAGCGGAACACACACATCCGCTGTGCCCGTGTAAAGGGCTAAAAATACTCCACATTATAGCGGTTTTTGAGGAGAGATGCAAGCAAGAGATCGTTAAAATGCAAAAAAGGACGGAAAATGGGAAAAATAGGAGAAAACTCTACAAAATATGCAAAGGATATCCGTCCAGCTGCACCACCTGGTCGGCCAGAGAAAGTACCTGAGTCTCGTGGCTGGACAGCAGAACCGGTGTGCCCAGCTCCCGCAGAAAGGTCATCAGCCGCTTTGTGCGTTCCGGATCGATGCCGGTGAAGGGCTCGTCCAACAGGTAGAGTTTTCCACCCAGAGCCAGACAGCGCACCAGAGCCAGCCGGCGGCGCATCCCGCCGGAGAGGGCGGCGGGACGGCGGTGTTCCTCCCCCTCCAGCTCCGCCAGGGCGATCCAGCGGGGGACCTCATCCCAGCGGCTGCGGGGCAGTATGTCGGTGAGGTGCTGCTCTACCGTGCGCCAGGGAAAAAGCCGGTCCTCCTGAAAGAGAAAGGCGGTCTCGGCGGGGGGGATTCCCTCCACCTGTCCGCTCTGGGGATGTTCCAGTCCGGCAATGACCCGCAGGAGGGTGGTCTTTCCACAGCCAGAGGGGCCGGAGAGGACCGTCACTCCCTGGGGAATTTTCAGGGAGAAGCGGTCCAGCACCTGTTTTTTCCCAAAAGAGAGGGTCAAATCAGTGACCTGCATGGGACGCACCTCCTTTCCAGCGCCGCACGGCGGCAGCCAGGAGCCACTCCATGGTCAGGCTCAGGGCCACCACCACCGCCGTCCAGGCAAAAAGTGTGGGGATCTCCAGATAAAATTTGGCGTTGTAGACCTCGGTGCCGATGGCTTGGCGAGGGGTACACAGCACCTCGGCAGCTACCCCGGACTTCCAGGCTAGGCCCATGCCTGTGGTAACGGCGGAGAGAAAATAGGGCTGGATAGAGGGGAGGTAGATGAGCTTGACCTTCTTCCAGCGGGAGAAGCGATAGGCCCGTCCCAGCTCCAATAGCTGCCGGTCTGCCTGGCCAATGCCCTGCTTCACGTTACTCCACACTACCGGCAGCACCATCAGGGTGACGATGACCATGGGGACCGTAGAGCGGTATACCGCCAGCATGACCAAGAGAATGAAGGACACCACCGGGACGGCCCGGATCATGCGGATCACAGGGGAGAAGAGAAGGTCGGCCCAAGAGCAGGCACAAGTGAGGGCGGCCAGCAGAGCGCCCAGCAGAGTGCCCAGAACCATGCCGGCCAGGATGCGGCCCAGAGACAGGGCAATGGTACACCAAAATTCGCCGGTGACGCAAAGCGCAGCCAGAGTCTGGACTACGGTCCAGGGGGTGGGTAGGAAGATGCCCAGCTTCTGCTTCTGGGCAAAAAGGGCCGCCAACTGCCAAACCCCCAGCCAAAAGGCCGGGGGCAGCAGATAAGTCAGAAATTTACGCCACGCCATAGTAGAAGCTGTCGTAGGGCATTCCGCCGCCGATGGAGGCGGGATTGGCCTGGAACAGAACGGAGAAGTAACCCTCCACCAGGTCCTTCATCTCCTGACCGGAGGCAAAGGTGAGGTTGCACTGGGGAATGGCCGCAGCGGCGATGGCAGTGGAGGGAGTGATCTTATACTGGGCCACCAGTTCACTGGCGGTATCCACATTGGCCTCGTCCTTCATGTAGTTGATGGAGGCCTCATACTCGGTGAGGAAGTCGGCCACAGCCTGGGGATTCTCCTCGATAAACTCGGTGCGGGCCACCACGCAGCCCATGGCCAGGGAACCGTTGCCCAGCTCGTCCCATGCGTCGGACAGGGAGATGGCCTGCTTGACCGCAGAGTCCTTGGCCATCAGAGCGGTGGCAGCGGGAACGGGGAGCATACACACGGCGCTGTCGGAGGAGATCATTTTGGCGGAAACCTCTTCGGCGGTGAGCCACTCAATGGTTACGTCAGTGGCGGGGTCCACACCGTTCTGGGTGAGCAGGTAGTTGAGAATGTACTCAGGATTGGCGCCCTTGCCGGTGGTGTAGATGGTCTTGCTGGACAGGTCGGCCAGGGAGGTGACGCCTACATTCTTATCCAGGATATACAGCACGCCCAGGGTGTTCACCGCCAGCATCTGGATGGAGCCGTCGCTTTGTGCGGCAAGATTGGCGGCCACATTGGTGGCGATGGCGGCGATGTCCACCTCACCGGAGGTGAGGGCGGTCTGAATCTGGCCATTCTCGGTGACCACCTCGGCATTGTAGTCGTTGAGGGTGGTGCCCGCGTCGTTGTCAGAGAGCAGCTTGGCCGCGCCCACGCCGGTGGGGCCGGAGAGGACCATGAAGTCTACCTGGGTGCGGTCCCCGGTGTTCTGACTGGTGGACTGGGAGGTGCTGTCCGAACCGGAAGCGGAGCCATTGCCGGTATTTTTAGGACCGCAGCCTGCCAGCAGGGACAGGGTGAGTGCAGCGCACAGGAGCAGAGAGAGTTTGCGTTTCATAATATCTTCCTTTCGTTTTGAAACTACAAAATTATAGGACGGACTGGAGGGCGGGGAGGCTGGGAACTTCAATGGTCTTCCCTGAGCGGCGGATGAGATCCGCCTGTTCCAGTGCGTCAAAGGCCCGGTAGAGGGAAGCGCGGCTGAGTCCCAGCTGCCGGGCAAGATCGGTGGCCGAGATGTTGACCGGACCGTCCACGGCATTGGCCAGCAGATAGCGGGCCAGCTTGCCTTCCGATCCCGACTGGGTCACCGACTGGAGCCGCCCGGAGAGAAATCGGATGCGGCCGGAGAGATAGCGCAGGTAGTTGCGGCGCAGCAGAGGTTCTTCCCCCAGCAGCCGGTCCACCGTGGCCTGGGGAAAGAAGATAGCCCGGCAGGGGGTGTGGGCGGTGAGAGTCGTGGCGTAGTCAGGGGCGTCGTTATAGAGAGCAGCGGCTCCGAAGAGTTCTCCAGCCTCCAGGGTGCTGACTGACAGGGCCCCATTGGTCACCCGGACCTGCCCGGAGAGCAGTACCCCCAGACAGCGGAGAAACCGGTGTGGCTGGTAGAGTACCTCACCAGCGGCAAAATCCTGGACCCAGGCGTCTTCCGACCCGGCAACGCGCAGCACCAGTGCCTCATCCCCGCCCAGAAGCAGGGGGCAGCGGCTCAGCAGGGAACGCTCGGCCGCGGTAAGCTCCGTCACAGGGGACACCTCCAAACTGTCTTATTTGAGACAGAGTGATCATACCACGGTGGAGTGTCCCGGTCAAGAAGAAAAAAGACCGGAGCGACTGCTCCGGTCTTAAAAATGAAAAGAATTAAGGGTTGTTGAGATCCAGCCGGGATTTGAAATATCCGTCGGCGCAGTAGATGGCGGCGGCGGGGTTGTTGCCTGTGGCCCGGTCCTTGGCCACCAGGGTGGTGACCAGAGCCTTGGAATATTTATAAAAGAGGGAGTCGTGGCCTACGAACAGGCCTAGGCAGATGTTGAACTGGGTGCCCTCCTTGTTGAGCAGCTCCGCCTGGGCGATGGGGTTGCACATCACCTCATAGGTGCCCGGGCGTACCCGGTAATCCGCCGGGACTCCGGCACGGTCCTTGGGGATGGAACCGGTCTTGCAGATCACGGAGGAGACCTCAAAGCCGTTCTGTCTTAAGATGTGGTCCACAATGGCGGCCTCCTTATGAAGTCCCGCGCAGAAGGCCAGGCCCAGCTTGGTGTAGCCCATCCGCTTGGCAAACTCCACCGTCTCCCGCAGACGGGGCCAGCGGCAGTAGCCCGCCGCTTCGATGACGGCGCTGGTGACAAAGAAATCGTGGTTCTCCGGCTTAAAGTATTCCTCTAAAAGCTGCTCAAAAAAGGCCGGATCCTGCATAGGACAGTTCTTGGGCATCTTGTCCAGCTGTCCGGAACGGCAGGCCTCGATGGCACATTGGGTGCAGGTGAACATCCTTTACCCCTCCTTTGCCTCAAGGGAAGCTAGGTATGCCGCCGGACCGCTCTCGTAGAGGTCGCCGCCCTGGGAATCCAGAATTACCGTAAGGGGAAAATCCTTTACCTCCAAACGGCGGACGGCCTCACAGCCCAGATCCTCCCAGCAGATGACCTCCAGCTCTTTGACGCTCCCCGCCATGAGTGCGCCTGCGCCGCCCAGGGCAGCCAGATACACCGCACCGTTGCGTACCACTGCATCTTTGACCGCCTGGTTGCGCTTGCCCTTGCCGATCATGATGGACTGGCCCAGATCCAGAAGCCGGGGGGAGTAGGCGTCCATCCGCCCGCTGGTGGTGGGACCGGCAGAGCCGATGACCTGCCCGGGCTTCTCCGGAGTGGGACCTACGTAATAGATGGCGCTGCCCTCCAGAGGGAAGGGCAGGGGCTCCCCGGCGTCCAGCCGCTCCATGAGCCGCTTGTGAGCGGCGTCCCGGGCGGTGTATACCACCCCGGAGAGCAGAACCGTATCTCCGGCCCGCAGGGGAGCCAGATCCTCCCGGGTGACGGGAGTGGTCAGTTTATATTGCATGACATGGACCTCCTTTACAGCTCTTCCGTGGCCCGGCGGGTCACATGGCAGCTCACATTGACGGCCACCGGCAGTCCGGCCACATGGGTGGGGGCAGTCTCAATGGACAGCCCCAGGCAGGTGGTCTGCCCGCCGAAGCCCTGGGGACCGACGCCCAGAGCGTTGACAGCCTCCAGCAGCTCCTGCTCCAGCTGGGCGTAGTAGGGGTCGGGATTGGGCTGGTCGATGGGGCGCAGCAGGGCGTGCTTGGCCAGATAGGCTACCTTGTCAAAGCTGCCGCCGATGCCGATGCCCAGCACGATGGGCGGGCAGGGGTTGGAGCCGGCCAGACGTACGGTCTCGATGACAAAGTTCTTTACGCCCTCCACGCCGTCGGCGGGCTTAAGCATGCCGAGACGGCTCATATTCTCGCTGCCGAAGCCCTTGGGAGCCACGGTGAGGGTGCACCGGTCCCCAGAAACCAGGCGGACCGTGATGGCAGCGGGGGTATTGTCCTCGGTGTTTACCCGGCGCAGGGGGTCGCCCACGATGGACTTGCGGAGATACCCTTCGCCGTAGCCCCGGCGCACGCCCTCGTGAATGGCGGCCTCAAAGTCGCCCTCGATGTGCACATCCTGGCCCAGCTCCACAAATACGCAGGCCATGCCGGTGTCCTGGCAGACGGGCATGTGGGTCTCCTCGGCCAGCTTCATGTTGTCCCACAGCAGGCCCAGAGTCTCCTTGGCCAGGGGCCAGGGCTCCGCCTTGCGCTGCCGGTCCAGGGCGGCGACGATATCGGCGGGCAGGTAGGTGTTGGCCTGGATGCACAGGCGAGCCACCGCTTCCGTGATGGCGGCGGCTTGGATGGTACGCATACACATTCCCTCTTTCTTCGCGTTTTCTCCATTGTATCAAAATGGGACTGGCATTTCCAGAGGAGGGCAAAAAAATCCCGCCGGGAGTTCCGGCGGAATTTTCGATCATTGTGGGAAGGGAGCGGAGTACTCAAAGGTTCCGTAGGCGGAGCGGATGGGGCCGTAAGCGCCCAAAGAGCCCAAACCTCCCAGGTCGTCGATGGAGCGGAAGGGGTAGTGGAGTAAAGAGGTCTGGCGGCGGAGAAAGAGATGGGTGAAGTCGTAGTAAGGATAGTCGTTTTCTCGCTCTAAGTGTTCGCTGGCATCTGCGGTATAGGCCAGATAGCCGCCTAGCATGGTAGCCTTTTGGGGGATGGAGAAGGAGAAGTAGGGGGCGTAGTGGAGGTGTCCCAGCCGCTCCAGCTCTTCCTCATACCACCACTGCTGCGCCTCGTTGAGTTCCTCTGCGGTTTGGCCGCCGGCCAGCTGCACCTGGGGATGGGAGAGGTAGGCAGTCTCCCCTTCCTGCCAGAGCAGGGCGGCGGTGTAGTCGTCGTGAGCATCGTTGCCCGATACGTCCAGGGAGAACTGTTCCTGAAGGCGCAGAGCAGGCAGGGTGTCGTACTGGAAGAAGTAGTACCACCGCACTTGCCCCTGGGGAAGAAAGACCAGCCACACGGAGAAGCGGGCCTGGGTGTCCTCCACCTGGACAAGAAGATCATTTCCTTCGGTCTGGGGGACTATGTCATCGGTGAGATTCAGGTCGCTCCAGGACCCGGTCTCCACGGCGTAGGCGTCCTTGCAGCGGGTAAGCTCTGCCTCGTCTAGGGTGTCGGCCAGCTCCTGGGGCAGACCCAGCTCTACCAGATGGTCCCGTACGGCGGTCTGGTAGCCGGCCAGGGGGGCGGTGACCTCCTGGGTCTCCCCGATGGGCAGGTAGCAGCTGAGCCACAGAGCAGGGAGAATAGCCAGCAGAACCAGGAGAAAGACTCCCAGGACGAAGAACTTGCCTGGCAGCCGGACCGGTGCGGGAACAATGTCATACCCCTGGCCGACCAGGGACTCACTTTGGCGGAAGATGCAGACCAGCAGATAGATCTGGAATACGATGACAGCAAGGATACGGCCATAGTAGAGCCAGTCGTTGGTAATGGAGTCGCCGAACAGGCCGGATTCGGTAGCTGGCTCCAGGGTGGACCACAGGGCAAGTGCCAGGCACAGAAGGTAGGCGACCAGTCCCCGGCCCAGCCAGTCCTTGGGTTTCACTCCTGCTACGGAAGCGAAGCGGCGGCGGATACCGGCACGCAGGGCGAAGAGAATCACCGCGTTGGCAACCACCATCAGGGCTGTCAGGGAGTTGTTGAGGACTGTATTTTGCGTGATTTGTGCCATGATTGGGGTGGCTGTCAGAATGTCATAGGCTATGTGGATGACCAGCAGAAAGGCGGACAGGCTCCAGCACAGAGTAAACCAAGGGTCGCTTTTCCGCAGGGAACGGTAGCCCAGATAGAGGAGGGTGGCTCCCAGCAGGGGCAACAGGTACTGGAGGGAGAAGAATTCAAAGCGAAAGGTGATCAGCACCATGCCCCAGATGATCTTACGGATGGAGGCCTGCCAGGGGGTATAGTCGTGCACCTCCGGAGCAGGGGGAGGGAGTTGGGACATCTCGTCCATCAGCTGGAGGTCAAATTCATCCGGCTTCATGTGGCGTCACCTCCTAACAAGGTTTGCAGGCGTTTGCGGATGCGGTAGAGCTTCCCCTCCACGGCTCGCTCCGTGGTGCCCAGCTCGGCGGCAATCCGGGCAGTGGACTGGAGGTAGTAATATTTGCGGTAGAAGAGGGCGCGGTCCCAGGCGGACAGCTTGTCCAGTGCCTCCTGCAGACGCTGGATCCGCTCCTTTTGAAGCACCTTCTCCTCCGGTCCGGGGGCCGGGTCGGGACGGCGGGGGTCCAGTTCTTCCGGAAATCCGCGGCGGCGCTGGGCGCGGAGGTGGTCGTAGGCGGTGTTGCGGCACAGGGCGGTGAGCCAGGTGGTGGGGCTGGCTTTTTCCCGATCATATTGGTGACGCCCCTCCCACAGCTTGGCGCGGACCTGGGCCAGGCAGTCCTCCTGGTCCTGGGGATCGGAGAGCATGCCGCTGATGATGTAGCGCAGCATGCCGTCGTAGTGGGCCAGCAGATGCTCCAGGGCTTCGTGGTCGTCCTGGCCCAGCCGCTCCATCCATGCCCATAGGTCCATGTCCTCACCTCCTGGTTGTTGTTTCTATTGATATATACGCGGCTTGGCGGGAAATCCCACGAAAAAATTTACCCCGGGCCGATGATCTCAGCTCGAGGCAAAGGGAATTAAAAGGGGAGAAGCGGTCCAGCGGCGGTAAACACCGCACCAAAGACCAGAGCGGGCAGCATATTGGCAACCTTGAACTTGGTGCCGAAGCACAGGTTGACGCCCACACAGAAGATGAGCATGCTGCCCAGAAAGGACAGATTATCGATGACGGGCTGGCTGAACACGGGGGAGAGGAGCCCGGCGCACAGAGTGACCGTTCCCTGGAGCACTCCCACCGGCAGGGCGGAGAAAATGGCTCCCTTGCCATAGGTGGAGGCAAAGATCATGACAATAAGAAAGTCCAGAATGGACTTGGTATACAGGGTGGAGGGGTCGCCAGACAGACCGTCCTGGATAGAGCCCACAATGGCCATGGCACCGATGCATACCACCAGAGAGGCGGTGACAAAGCCCTGGACAAACTGGTTGTCGCCTCCCTTACGGTCGGCACGGGCTTTCAGCCACACGCCCAGCCGCTCCATCTTGCCGTCAAAATCACAAAATTCGCCGACCAGAGTACCCAGAGCCAGAGAGAGGATCATAAACAGGGTGTCCCGGGTGCTGACGGTGGACAGTCCTCCGTCAGAGACCACCAGCATCCCACACAGGGCTCCGCCTGCTCCAATAAACAGAGTGGCCAGCCCCAGGGAGCGGATGACGCTGTCCTGAACAGACTGCTTCAGCCCACCTTTGGCCAGCAGGCCGATGTAGCCGCCCACGACGATGGCCAGCACGTTGGCGATGGTACCCATGCCCACCATAAAAAACACCCCCAAAATCTGCTGCACTAACCATTTAGTATAGCAGATTTCAGGGGGATGTAAAGAGAGATTGTCAGGAATCGTCGTCTAATAGCACGCCTGCGGCGGATTTGGCCAGCAGTCCCAGCGTGCGGGCGATGCTGGTGCGGGTGCCCTCGTCCAGGCGGGTGAGGCCCTGAAAGACGGTGTACAGATTTTTGGGCTGGGCCAGGTCATCCAGGGAGCGGGCCTGGGTGCCCGCCAGAGCCTGATACAGGCCGTCCAGGAAAACTTCCCGGTCCGTTGGGGTGAGGGCGTCCAGCCAGGTTTTTACCGTTTGGTCTAGTTTTCGGCTGCCCTGCGTCACCTGATCTACTACCAAAAAGCCGCCGCCCTGTACCTCCCAGGAGTAGGGATCGTGCTGGAAAATGCCAAGCTGGCGGCTTTTGATGACGGTGTAGGGGTCCTCATGCTCCAGCAGCATCCCCACCACCGAGGACTGGGGAACAAAGGAGTGGATACGGGGGATGAGTTCCAGATAGCCGGGCGCAGTGAGCACCTTTTTGGTAAATCCGGGGCCGTCGTTGTTGTACACCGCTTTGACCCGGTCCCGTACCGTGGGGGAGGCCAGGGCGGCGGCGTAGACGGCCAGGTTACCACCCTTGGAATGGCCGCCCAGAATAACAGGACCGGGGCTGTGGGCGACCCAGGCGGTAAGGTAGTCCAGGGCGGCCTGCTGAGCGGGGACGGTGTCCAGAAAGCTCATGTTGAAGTCCTCTTTCCAGCCTACCAGAGTGGAGTCGGTCCCCCGGAAGGCCAGAAAGGTCTCTGCCTGGCTCACCCGGATGGCCAGTGCGGCAAACTGAGTCTCCCGCTGGGGAGAGAAGATATCCTGGTGAAAGGTGAGCGTCAGCCCGGAAAACCGGGGAGCGTCCATCAGGGCACGGAGGAGCTTTCGGTCGTTGTCACACCGTACCCGATCCTCCGTAGAAGATTCCGGAAGGGAGAGAAAAGCCTGGGCGGCCTGGGCCAGAGGCACGCCGGGACCGGGCCGCTGGGGGACCAGGTCCTGAAAATGAACGTAGGCTAGGGTGGATAAAATCAGCGCGTCCACTGGGTTCAAAGGAACTTGGGCAAAGGGGATGTCTCCCCGCCAGTCCAGGTAGTCAAAGATGGTACCCACAAAACTCCTCCTTGTTGGATGGTGATTTCATGATAGCAGGGCGGGGTGTCAAAGACAAGAAAAAATGCCCGGAACGGGAGATCCCGTTCCGGGTGGAAAGGAGAGAGGCTCACGCCAGGCCCAGCAGCAGATAGGCTGCGGTGCCTACCACGCCAGAGCCGAAGATGACGGCGATGGCGCTGGGGCGGAACTTGCGCAGGATAAACAGGGCGCCCGCAAAGATCACGGCCTCGATCCAGCGGAAATTGGAGAGAGCCACGTGGGCCAGGTCGGACTGGAACACACCCAGCAGCAGGATGGACAGTCCGGCGGAGGCGATAAGGGCGACCACCGCGGGGCGCAGGGCGGACAGAACGGTCTGCACGCCGCTGAAACTGCGGTACTTGTAGTAGAAGTGGGCCAGAGCCAGGCAGATGCAGAAGGAGGGGATGATGCAGCCCAGGGTGCACAGCAGCACGCCGGGGATGCCGGCCAGGCGCATGCCTACGAAGGTGGCGGAGTTGATGGAGATGGGACCGGGAGTCATCTCCGCGATGGTGATGAGGTCGGTAAACTCAGCCAGCGTCATCAGGCCGTGGATGTCCACGATCTGGTTCTGGATGAGGGGGATGGCGGCGTAGCCGCCGCCCACGCTGAACATGCCTACCTGAATGAAGGCGAAGAACAACTGCGTAAGGATGTTCATTTACGCCACCACCTTTCGATTGCTGCGCAGCTCCATGGCCAGATCCACCAGGCCGACCACCAGGCAGCACAGGATCACGATCATGGCGTCTACGCCCAGGATGACCTTACCCACAAAAGCGGTGGCCATGAGGAAAATGTAGAGGGTACGCTTGGTGGCGATCACGTTCTTGGCCAGGTTGATGACCACGTCGAAGATGACCGCCGCCACACCGGCTCGCATGACCTGCAGAGCGATGGCGATAATGCGGTTGGAGCGGAACTGGGTGTAGAAAACAGAGATGACCGAGATGATGATCATAGGGGGGAGGGCGGTGCCCAGGATGGCAACCAGGGAGCCGATCACTCCGTACATCCGGTACCCGAGGATTACCGAGGCGTTGATAGGAATAGGACCGGGAGAGGACTGGGCGATGGCGGTGATGTCCAGCATCTCCTCCTCCTCCAGCCACTGAAGATCTTCCACGAATTTCTTCTTCATCAGGGATACGATGACAAAGCCGCCGCCGAAGGTGAAAGCGCTGAGCAGGAAGGTGGCTTTAAACAGCTGCCACAGCATCCGTGCCGGGTTCTCTTTCGTTTTCATAACAAGTTGTTTCCCCTTTCGTACTCTCTTTTTCTGAGGTGGCCTTATCATAACATACTTTTTCCATAATGAAAAATTGTTTATCTTTATTTATATATAAATCTATGTTATGATAAAAGCAGGAGGGATACCCATGCTAGATTTTCGAATGGATACTTTTCTGGCTGTGTGCCAATATATGAACTATACCCGGGCTGCCGAAGCGCTGAACATCACCCAGCCTGCCGTCTCCCAGCATATCCGCTGGCTGGAGGAGCAGTATGAGGCACCGCTGTTCACCTATGCCAACAAGCGCCTCTCCCTGACCCGGGAAGGAGAGCTGCTGCGGAGCATGGCGCTGACGGTAAAGCATGATGAGCAGATGCTGCGCCGCCGCCTTCACGATCCGGGACCTGGAGCCCACCGTCTGGTTTTCGGCGTGACGCCTACCGTAGGTATGTCGCTGATCCCGGAGCCTCTGGCCCGGTACCACCGGCTGTATCCCGACGCGCCCATCTCCATGCGGGTGTCCAATACAGAACGTTTGTGCGCCGCCCTGGACCAGGGAGAGCTGGATTTTGCCATCGTGGAGGGCTATTTTTGCAAAAGCGACTACGATTCCCTTCTCTACCGGCGGGAACCCTATCTGGCGGTATGCGGGGCAGAGTATCAGTTTGAGCAGGAGCCTAAGGTGCTCTCCGACCTTCTGGGGGAGACTCTGGTGGTGCGGGAGCCGGGTTCCGGCAACCGGGAGATCATCCGCCGGGCGCTGAGTCGGGAGAATCGGGCGGTGGAGGATTTTCGCAGCGTCATTCAGGTCAGCGACATGAATGTATTGAAAAAACTGCTGCTGCTGGGCTGCGGGGTGGGATTTCTCTATCAGGCTGCGGCTCAGCCTCAGCTGGGACAGGGGCTTTTGCGGGCTATTCCCTTGGAGGATTTTCAGGAGAGCCATGATATCACCTTCCTGTGGCGTAAGGGCAGCGTCTTCGCCCAGCGGTACCGGCAGCTGTTTGAACTGCTCTCTCCCCAGGACATAGAGGGAGAATCGTGTGCAGCAGGTGATTGACAGGGGAAAGGGATTCCTGTATGCTAGTATCTGTAAAAGAATGTCCAGGACCGGCTGTACGGCAGAGGAAGGTGGGGAAGCCTTCCGGGTCCTTTGGACATGCGGCAGATTTTATGCCCGGTGCTGCATGAAATTGCGGTACGGAAAACAGGGAGGTTATATTATCTATGAGTGAAAACAAGATTCCTCAGAGTGAGATCACCCGGGTCAAGGGCCTGGGCTTTTTGTGGGACAAGCGGACTGCCGACCGCTTTAATGGCCGGGTCATCACCCGCAACGGAAAGATTACAGCCGAGGAGTGCGCGGTGGTAGCTGAGGCCGCCAAGAAGTTCGGTAGCGGCGAGATCGCCATGACCACCCGCCTGACCATGGAAATCCAGGGTGTTCCCTTTGAGAACATCGAGCCTCTGCGTCAGTATCTGAAGGAGCAGGCCGGTCTGGAGACCGGCGGTACCGGCGCCAAGGTGCGCCCGGTGGTCTCCTGTAAGGGTACCACCTGCCAGTACGGCCTCATTGACACCTACGCTCTGTCCCAAAAGATCCATGAGCGTTTCTTTGTGGGCTACAATCAGGTGAAGCTGCCCCACAAGTTCAAGATTGCCGTGGGCGGCTGTCCCAACAACTGCGTCAAGCCCGACCTGAACGACGTGGGCATCGTGGGTCAGCGGATCCCCCTGGTCCACCCTGAGCTGTGTAAGGGCTGTAAGATGTGCGAGAAGGAGTGCCCCATGCACGTGGCCAAGGTCGTGGAGGGCAAAGCCACCATCGACCCCAACACCTGCAACCATTGCGGCCGCTGCATCCGCAAGTGCCCCTTCCACGCCATTGAGGCCCAGACCACCGGTTATCAGGTCTATCTGGGCGGCCGCTGGGGCAAGCGCACCGCTATGGGCCGTTGCCTGGATGTGATCTTCACCAGCGAGGAAGAAGTGCTGAACATGGTGGAGAAGTGCATGCTGCTCTTCAAGGCCTACGGCGAGCCCAAGGAGCGCTTTGCCGATACCGTCACCCGTCTGGGCTTTGACGAGGTCAAGAAGATGCTGATGTCCGATGAGCTGCTGGAGCGTAAGGACGAGATCCTGGCTCAGTAACATCAAAATAACGCAAAAAAGTGCCCCAGGCTACTGCCTGGGGCACTTTTTATACACAAATTACTTGCCGCAGAAGTCCTTGGCGACCTCCACGATGTGCTCCGCGGAGAGACCGAACTGCTTGAGCAGAGCGGCAGCGGGGCCGGAGTGGCCAAACTCGTCGTTGACGCCGATGCGGCGCACAGGGGTGGGGCACTTCTCGGCCAGAACACCGCACACAGCCTCACCCAGGCCACCCAGGATGTTGTGCTCCTCACAGGTGATGATCTTGCCGCACTCCTTGGCGGCCTTCAGCACCAGCTCCTCGTCCAGGGGCTTGATGGTAGCCATGTTGATGATCCGGGCGGAGATGCCGGCCTCGGCGAGGACCTTGCCCGCCTCGATGGCCTCGGCGACCATCAGGCCGTTGGCGATGATGGCCACATCGGTGCCGTCCTGGAGCACCTCGCCCTTGCCGATCTCAAAGGTGTAGCCCTCTTCCTCGTGGAACACGGGGACAGCGGCGCGGCCAAAGCGGATGTAGACGGGGCCCACATACTCGTAGGCGGCCTTCACCATGGCACGGGCCTCCACATCGTCGGCGGGAGACATGACCACCATGCCGGGGATGGAGCGCATGAGGGCGAAGTCCTCACAGCACTGGTGGGACGCGCCGTCCTCGCCCACGGAGATGCCGCCGTGGGTGGCGCCGATCTTCACGTTGAGGCGGGGATAGCCGATGGAGTTGCGCACCTGCTCAAAGGCGCGGCCGGCGGCGAACATGGCAAAGCTGGAGGCGAAAGGCACCAGTCCCATGGTAGAGGCACCGGCGGCCACAGCGATCATGTTGCCCTCGGCGATGCCGCAGTCAAAGTGACGGCCGGGGAAAGCCTTCTGGAAGGTGGCGGTCTTGGTGGCGCCGGCCAGGTCAGCGTCAAAGACGATCAGGTTGTCGTGCTCGGCACCCAGCTCCTTCAGAGCGTTGCCGTAGCTGTCACGGGTTGCGATCTTTTTCACGTCTGCCATCTTACATCGCCTCCACTTCTGCCAGCTGAGCCTTCAGCTCCGTCATGGCCTTCTCGTATTCCTCGTCATTGGGGGCCTTGCCGTGCCAGCCAGCCTGGTTCTCCATGTAGCTGACGCCCTTGCCCTTGGTGGTCTTCATCACGATGGCGAAGGGCACGCCCTTGGTTTCCTTGGCCTTGGCAAAGGCGGCCTCCATCTGTTCAAAGTCGTGGCCGTCGATCTCAGCCACTTCAAAACCGAAGGCCTTCAGCTTCTCAGGGATGGGGTAGGGGCTCATCACGTCGGCGATGTTGCCGTCGATCTGCAGGCCGTTGTTGTCGATGATAACGCACAGGTTGTCCAGCTTGTAGTGATGGGCCAGCATAAAGGCCTCCCAAACCTGGCCCTCCTGGATCTCGCCGTCACCCAGCAGGGTGTACACCCGGCAGTCCTTGCCCTGGTACTTGGCGGCCAGAGCCATGCCGGCGGCAGCGGAGACACCCTGGCCCAGAGAGCCGGTGGACATGTCCACGCCGGGGGTCTCGTTCATGTTGGGGTGGCCCTGGAGGTGGCTGCCGATGTGGCGCAGGGTGAGCAGGTCGCTCTCGGGGAAGAATCCCCGCAGCGCCAGGGCGGCGTACAGGCCGGGGGCAGTGTGACCCTTGGACAGGACAAAGCGGTCCCGGTCCTCCCACTTGGGGTTCTTGGGATCCACGTTCATCTCTTTAAAGTACAGGTAGGTAAACAGGTCAGCGGCGGACAGGCTGCCGCCGGGATGACCGGCCTTGGCGGCGTGGGTTCCCTCAATAACACCCATGCGCACCTTACAGGCGGTGGCCATCAGTTGCTTTTTTTCTGCTGCGGTCAAGTAGATCGCTCCTTTCATACGCATTGGCTTCCGTTGCATAAAAAGTGGACTGGAGGGCCAGTCCCGCAGGGTCCGAAACAAAAGGGCACCAAGCCCCCACGGAGTGCTCCGAACAGATGGAATGTATGATAAGTTTCTGGGTTTATTATAGTGCGTGACGGAGAGTGGTGTCAACCTTGAGGTGGCTCCAAGAGGCAGAAAAATCCCCCGGCAGGGCAAAATACCTCACCGGGGGAAGGAAAATCAGCGGAAATAAACCAGGGGATCTTTGGGAGGCTCGGCCTTTTCCACGGTTTGGGCATAGAGCACCACGCCCTCACCCTCGTAGACGGCGGCGTGCTCCCAGCGGATCTGAGCGGTGACGGTGACCCACTCCCCCTTGCGCAGGGAGCGGCTGCGGTCATATTTGCACAGGAAACCGAAGAAACGGATGTCGTCTACACAGCAGGTCATGGCGTTGCGGCCGGGAATGAAGGTGCCCTTGGGCAGCTTCATGCTGGTCATGGCCTGGGCCTTAAAGGTGACGGTCTTGCCCTCGTAGCGCTCGGGGTGGTCTTGGATGTCAATATACCAGATGCCGTAATCGTCATCCTCCAGCTCCAGGTGGTCGCTGTCCAGAGAGTAGGGGAGGATGTCCTCCACCTCCAGCTCCTCGCCACGCTCGTCCTCAAAGACGATCTCGCACATGCGGTTGACCGCCCGGATGGACCGCTTCCAGCCCGACAGAGGCATGTCCGGGGTGCAGCGGTTGAAGAGCACCATGTCTGCCTCGGACACCTGGTCCACGATCATGGACTGCATGTTGGTGCGGTACATCTCAAAGGTAGTGGCGTCGATGACGTGGATGGCCTGGTACAGTCCCCACTCCCGGGGCAGCTTCAGATCCCGGAGGATCTGGATGGGCCACATGCCGTTATACTCCAGCAGGACGCGCTCGGGCTGATAGCGCCGCTCCACCTCATCCAGAAAGCCGCGGGTGAGCTGGGACTGGTCCTCCACCGGCACCAGACGGCAGTTGCGCTTGGACAGCTTCTCCTGGTCGTACTCCTCCTCGCCGTCCTCACAGCGGATGAGCACGGTGCGCTGGCCGTCGTTGAAGTAGTCCATATTCAGGGTGTCGATAAGCAGGGTGGTCTTGCCGCTGTCCAGAAAGCCGGTGATCAAATAGAGAGGAATTCGGGAATCAGGCATGTTCCGTCACCTCACGCCAGCAGGAACAGCTTCTCCAGCTGTTCCTCCTTGAGATCGGAGCCGATGACGCACAGACGGCCGGTATAGTCGGCAGCGCCCTCCCGGATCTGGAACTCGCCGGGCACCAGGTCGAAGTGCAGCCAGGTCTGGCCGTCGTCGCAGGGCAGGATACCCTTGGCACGGAGGATCACGCCGTAATCCTCGCCCATGGCCAGGGCGGACAGGGCGTCCTGGAGATCTTCGCGGCTGTACTTCCGGGGCGTCTCGCGGCCCCAGGAGGTGAACACCTCGTCGGCGTCGTGGTCGTGGTGGTGATGGTGGTGCTCGTGGCCCATATCGCAGGCCAGGCAGGCGTCACAGGCAGCCTCGTCACAGCTGTGGTCGTGGTCATGTTCGTGGTGATGGTGGTCATGGTCATGATCGTGGCAGCCGCAGTCGCAGTGCTCGTCGTGGTCATGGTGGTGATGCTGGTGGGCGATTTCCTCCATCAGCTCCTGGGCCAGAGAGTGGCCGCCCTCCATGGCGGAAAGGATCTGAGCGCCGGTGAGCTGGTCCCAGGGGGTGGTGAGGATGGCAGCCTTGGCGTTTTTGTCCCGCAGCAGCTTCACGGCGGTGTTCAGCTTGGCCTCGTCCATCTTCTGGGTGCGGGAGAGGAGAATGGCGCTGGCGTGCTCCACCTGGTTGTTGAAGAACTCGCCGAAGTTCTTCATATAGATCTTGGCCTTGGTGGCGTCCACCACGGTGACAAAGCTGTTGAGGTGCAGATCGGGTGCCTCGGCCTGGACGCGCTCCACGGCGGCAATGACGTCGGACAGCTTGCCCACGCCGGAGGGCTCGATGACGATGCGGTCAGGGGCGTAGTCGGCCAGAACCTGCTTGAGGGCCGCGCCGAAGTCGCCCACCAGAGAGCAGCAGATGCAGCCGGAGTTCATCTCGGTGATCTCCACCCCGGCGTCCTTCAGAAAGCCGCCGTCAATGCCGATCTGGCCAAACTCGTTTTCGATGAGCACGATCTTCTCGCCGCGGAACACCTCGTCCAGCAGCTTCTTGATGAGAGTGGTCTTGCCGGCGCCCAAAAAGCCGGAGACAATGTCGATTTTTGTCATGGTGAATTCGTCCTTTCTACTGTAAAACGATAAAAATTATACATTCCAAAGCAGGCCGGAAGCCCGCAGAAATTGGCAGATCAGGTGGGCGGCCTGGTCCCGGGTGGCGGGAGCCTGAGGAGCGCTGAGATCCAGCTCCACCCCGAGGGCGGAAAGACGCCAGGCGGGGGCCTGAGCCCAGTCGCTCAGACCGGCGTAGGCGGCCTGCTGGCCGGAGAAAATGGGCTGGTCGGCCATAGCGTAGCCGTCCATACAGGCCCAGGAGGAGACAGCGGAGAGAATGGTGACCAGCTCCTCATAGGTGAGGCTGTCCTGGGGAGCAAAGCTGGTGCTGCTCCGTCCGGCCAAAAATCCTTTGGCCACCATGGCATCCACCGCCTTGGTGTACCAGGCGTCGGAGGGGACGTCGGTAAAGCCTGCCGAGCCGCTCTGACGCAGATTCAGGGCAGAGGCCAGCAAAACAGCAAATTCGCCCCGGGTGATGGACTGCTCCGGCCGGAAAGAGCTGTCCGGGAAGCCGCCCAGCAGCCCATAGGCGGACAGGGTGGCCACATCGTTGGCATAGTCGCACTGCTCCAGATCGGTGTAGTTCCAGCGGCAGTTGTAGCTCAGCCCAGAAGCCTGAGCGGCCTGAGCAGGGGAGACGGCGGTCCACTGGCTGCCTCCGGCACCCTGGCTGAGCTGGGCGGAGGGAGGCAGGGCCTCCAGCAGCTGGTCAAAGGCCTCCCGGTATTCCTCTTGGGCGGCCTGCTTGCCGGAGATGTAGAAGGTACAGCCGGCAAGTTCCAGCTTCCAGTATCCCTGGCTGTCCTGGGGCTGAGCGGCCGTGAGCAGCAGCGCCGCGGCCGGGGCATATTCCTGGGAGATCATGAGGGTGGGCAGCACACCAATGGTGTCGTTGGTGGCACCGTCGGGAGAGAAAAAGCGGTAGGAGGTGATCTTCAGAGCGTCCCCGTCAAAAAGGCCGGGAGCAGACTCCTCGTCCAGCACGATCTGGGCGATACCCTTGCCATAGGTGCGGCCGCCCACAGCGATTCCGGCGCGGTAGTCCCGGATGGCGGCGGAAAACAGCTCAGAGGCGCTGGCAGAATTGCCGTCGGTAAGGATGATGAGCGGCTGATCGGTCCGGTCAGCATAGTCGCTGCTGCTGTAAACCTGCGTGTATTTCCCATCGCTGTCCCGGAAATAGGTGATATTGTGTCGGCCAATAAAGCTGCCGACGCTGTCTGCGGCGGCATTGGTGGAGCCGCCGGGGTTGGAGCGCAGGTCCAGAAGGATGGGGCGGTCCAGATCGTCGTATTGGGCCAGCGCCTGGGAGATGGTTTCTGCGGTGGTGTCACCGAAGCTGATGCACTCGATCACGGCCACCCCGTCCACCAGAGAGTAGGTGACGATGGGCACCTGTACCTTCCGGCGGGTGAGGGTCAGCTCCCGGGTGGAACCCGTTTTGCCGGAGAGGACGGTCAGCGTGACCCGGGAGCCCTCCTGACCGGTCAGGGCAGAGGACTGCTCCGAGGCGGTGACGGGCACTCCGTCAATGGACATGATGCAGTCGCCCTCCTCCAGTCCGGCCTGCTCCGCCGGGGAGTCGGGGAGGATGGACAGGATCAGAAATCCGTGTTCCGTGACTTCCTTTTGAATGGACACGCCGATCCCCACCAGAGTTTCCCCGTTGACCGAGTTCAGGAAGGCACTGTACTCCTCCTTGGTCATGTAGACGGTGTAGGGGTCACCCAGGGCCTCCAGCATGGAGTCCAGATCCTCCTGGGCCAGAACGGAGTCGGGAATCTGGTCCACATAGAATTGTTCCAGAAGAGCACCGGCCTGTTGGACGGTAAGGGCGGAGACGGGAGTCAGGCACAGGGAACACGCCAGAGCCACAGACAGGCCGGCAGAAAAGATACGTTTCATAGGTAAAACTCCTGGTCCGTAGAAATGGCACGCCGGATGCCACAAGGGGGTGGCATCCGGCGCGATGGATCGGTTAGATTTTGGGGGTGCGGTAGGTCATTTCATCACGCTTGGGGCCGGAGGAGACCATGGTGATGGGGGCGCCGATGTGGGCCTCCAAAAAGTCCACATAGTCCTTGGCCTGCTGGGGCAGGGACTCGTAGTCCTTGCAGCCGCGGATGTCGCACTTCCAGCCGGGCAGAGTGGTGAAGACGGGCTTGGCCTTCATCAGCAGGGGAGTGACAGGGAAGACGTCGGTGACCTTGCCGTCGATCTCGTAGCCGGTGCAGACCTTGATCTCGTCCAGGTAGCCCAGCACGTCCAGGCAGGTGAGAGCCACCTTGGTGGCGCCCTGCACCATGCAGCCGTACTTGGTGGCTACGGCATCAAACCAGCCCACACGGCGGGGACGGCCAGTGGTGGCGCCGAACTCGCCCTTGTCACCGCCACGGCGGCGCAGCTCGTCGCCCTCCTCGCCCAGCAGCTCGCTGACGAAGGGCTCGGTGTGGGAGCCCACGGAGGAGGAGTAAGCCTTGGTGACGCAGATGACGTCCTCCACCGCGGTGGGGGGCACCGCAGCGCCCACACAGCCAAAGCCGGCCAGAGTGTGGGAGGAGGTGGTCATGGGGAAGATGCCCAGGTCGGGGTCCTTCATGGAGCCCAGCTGACCCTCCAGCAGGATGGTCTTGCCCTCCTTCAGGGCCTGGTGGACAAAGCCCACCGCGTCGCCCACGTAGGGACGGATCTCCTCACGCAGCGTGACCAGCTCCTGGAACAGCTCGTCCACATTCAGCGCGGGCTTGTGGTAGAGGTGCTCGAAGAGTACGTTTTTCAGGGAAACAGCGGCAGTCAGACGCTCCTTCAGCCGCGCCTCGTCAAACAGGTCGCACACCTGGATGCCGATCTTGGCGTACTTGTCGGAGTAGAAGGGGGCGATGCCGCTCTTGGTGGAGCCGAAGGCCTTGCCGGCCAGACGCTCCTCTTCATAGGCGTCCTGCAGGGTGTGGTAGGGCATGAGAATCTGGCAGCGCTCCGACACGATCAGGTTGGGTACAGGCACGCCCTGATCGGTGAGGGATTTCAGCTCATCCACCAGCTTGCGGATGTCCAGTGCCACACCGTTGCCGATGATATTGGTGATGTGGGGGTAGAAGGTGCCGGAGGGGAGGATGTGCAGAGCAAAACGGCCATAATCATTGATGATGGTGTGGCCGGCATTGGCACCGCCCTGGAACCGGATGACCACATCAGAGGTCTCCGCCAGCATGTCGGTGATCTTGCCCTTGCCCTCGTCGCCCCAGTTGGCGCCTACGATCGCTTTTACCATAATGTTACCTCCGTGAACCGGGATTCGCAACCGAAAAACGGATTTGCCTTATCCGGCTCATAACGCAACAACCATATTATACTTCCTTTTTTTTCGGGACGCAAGAGCCAATCGTGTAGAAAAAAGGGGAGCTTTTGTGAATGATTTGCCAAAAAGGAGAACTAAGGGGCGGGGACCACATCGGGGGCCATCAGGTTCAGGCCCTTTTGCAGCAGTTCGGCCGAAAGCTTCCCCTGACCGTAGGTGATCAGATTACCCTGGGCGTCAATAAAGATAGAGAAGGGGAAGGAGTTGATACCGTAAGTTGAGATGGCCTGGTAGTCCACGTCGTAGTACACCGGGAAGGTGAAACCCGCCTCCTTCAGGTAGTTCTCCGCCTTTTCCCGGGTGTCGTTCATGGCCGCGCCCACATTGACCAGCACGAAGTGGATCTGGTCCCCGTACTGCTCATACAGAGCCTGGATGTCGGGCATCTCCTGCTTGCAGGGGGAACAGGTAGAGGCCCAGAAGTTGAGGAAAACAGGTTTATCCCCTAAAAAGTCGGACAGCTGTACCGTATTGCCCTGGGAATCCTCCATGGGAAAGGAGGGAGCGGGATTGGCCTGCTGGGAAGAGGAAGAAGAGGAAGAGGAAGAAGAGCCCTCCGACTGGCTGGGCTCATTGGCCAGCTGGCTGTTCTGCACGCCGGGAGCCAGGCGGGTGTAGAGAAATCCGGCGGCGGCCAGAATTACCACCAGGGCGATGCCTAAGATGACAGTAGATTTTTTACCCATAATGAAGTACCTCCTTAGACAAGGCGGGAGAGCAGCGTGCCCATGGTGCCGGTGGCCATGAGGATACCCACCACGATGAGCAGTCCGCCCGAGACGGCGTTGATGATAGAATAGTGGCGCTTGATCCAGTCAAAGGCAGTTTTCAGGGACTGGATGAGCAGGGCGCTGGCCAAAAACGGGATGCCCAGGCCGGCGGAGTAGCACAGCAGCAGGAGAATCCCCCGCAGGGTAGAGCCCTGCTGGGAGGCCAGTACCAGGGCCGAACCAAGGAAAGCCCCTACGCAGGGAGTCCAGCCCACGGCAAAGACCGCGCCGAATATCAAAGCGGAGAAAAAGCCCATATCATGGCCCACGGAATAGCCCTTGGAGCCCCGGAACAGGGACAGGCGGAACACACCCAGGAAGTTGAGGCCGAAGAAGATGACAATCAGACCGCTGACGATGTTTACCGCCTGCTGGTGCCGGGTGAGCAGCGCGCCGATGGAGCCGGCAAAAGCGCCCATGGCTACAAACAGCAGCGTAAAGCCCAGCACAAAGCCCAGAGCGTTTTTCAGCACCCGTCCCCGGGAGGCATCCGGCTGTCCGCCGGCAAAGTAGGACAGGTAAATGGGCAGCATGGGGAGCAGACAAGGGGAGATGAAGGTGATGAGACCTTCCAGAAAGGTGACAAGATAGACCATAGGATTCCTCCGGTTTGATTACTGAGATGAGCGGGAAGTCAGGCGCTGCCGCAGGGCGGACAGCAGGTCTCCGGCCAGCGCGCCAAGCAGCCCTCCCACCAGCATGGAGTAATAGGGGGTGGAGGTGAGGGGGCAGGTCCCAGTGGCACACAGGGTGAGACGGTAATAAAGGTATCTCCCTGCCAGGCCAAGAGCGATAAAGATAAGACCGGCGGCGTTGGAGCGCAGAAACGAAAGAACTTGCTTCATGATAAAAACCTCCTGTGGGTTTGTCAAGAAAAATCGGTTTGGATAGGGTAACCATACCACAGTGAAATCGTTCCCTCTGTGACAGGGTCACAAACCTCTTGCCCCAGGAAGAAAAAACAGTATAATAAAGGAGAAACAAACGATCCCCGGAGAGAGGAGCCCACTATGAATACCCTGACCTCTGAATCCCTGTCCTTCTGGCCTCACCTCACCCGGCAGCAACAGGAGACCTTACTGAACTGTGTACAGCGGGCGTCCTATGCCCCTGGACAGATCATCCGCTCCCCGGATACTGACTGCTTGGGAGCTCTCCTGATCCAGAGCGGTGTGGTGCGCATCTACCTGCTCTCAGAGGACGGTAGGGAAGCCACCATCTCCCGCATGACGGAAGGGGAGGTGTGTGTGCTGTCCGCCTCCTGTATGCTCAATGCCATCACCTTTGATGTACAGATCCAGGCCGAGACAGCGGTGGAGGTACTGGTCATCCCCATTCAATATCTGTCCGTTTTGATGCGGGAGAATATCTATGTAGAGAATTTCATCTACAAGGCGGCGGCGCAGCGGTTCTCCCACGCCATCCGGGCCGTGGAACAGATGCTCTTTTATACGTTGGAACAGCGGGTGGCCTCCTATTTGCTGGAGGAGTCCCAGCGGCTGGAGACCGATACCATTCAAGTTACCCAGGAGCAGCTGGCCCAGGCCATCGGCAGTGCCCGGGAGGCGGTGACCCGTACCTTAAAAAAACTGTCCGCTGCGGAGACGGTGGAGCTGTTTCGGGGCGGTGTGCGTATCCGGGACCGGAAGGGGCTGGAACGGCTGGTAGAGCGGGGCGGCTTGTAAAATCACAAAAGGAAATGTAAAACCGGGGCGGTTCCCATTAGGAAACCGTCCCGGATCTTTTTTGCCTGCGGCAGTATGAAGAGAAGAAAAAACGGGCTGATTTTACATTGAAACCAGATAGGAGGGGGTTCTTTTGATGAAAAGTGACCAAATTCCTGGTGAATATGCGATTTTACGTGGATTTAACACAAAGGGGCTTTTTCATTTTACATGGCTTTTTTATACTGAGACACGCAAAACGGGAAACGGATTGCACAGTACTTAAATGAAAATGAACCAAAGGAGAATGATGAATATGAAGAAGCTTACTTGCCTGGGCCTGTCCCTTGCTCTGGCCCTGGGTCTGTTCACCGGCTGCGGCAGCAGCAATCAGGATCAGGGCAGCAGCTCCGGTTCTCAGAGCAACACCAATGACTCCTCCACCGTGGAGCTCAGCGGCACCGTAAACACTGCCGGTTCCACTTCCATGAAGGACGTGATGGCGGTTCTCACCGAAGTGTTTGAGAAGGAAAACCCCGGCGTGACCATCAACTACACCGGTTCCGGTTCCGGCGCCGGCATCGAGGGCGCTACCTCCGGTACCTGCGACATCGGCCTTTCCTCCCGTGCTCTGAAGGATGAGGAGAAGGAGAGCGGCGCTGTGGAGAACATCGTGGCTCTGGATGGTGTGGCTATCGTGGTGAACCCCGCCAACGGTGTGGAGAACCTGACTGTGGAGCAGATCGCCAAGATCTTCACCGGTGAGATCACCAACTGGTCTGAGGTAGGCGGCGCTGACGGCGAGATCGCCGTGTTCGGCCGTGAGGCTGGTTCCGGCACCCGCGGCGCCTTCGAGGAGATCGTGGGCGTGGTTGACGGCTGCAAGTACACCAACGAGTACTCCTCCACCGGCGACGTGATCGGTAACGTGGCCTCCAACCCCAATGCCATCGGCTACGCTTCCCTGTCCGCCGTGGACGATACCGTGAAGGCTGTGAAGGTTAACGATGTGGCCCCCTCTGAGGCTACCGTGAAGGACGGTACCTACGAGATCCAGCGCCCCTTCGTCATGGTCACCAAGGAGGGTGCTGAGCTCTCCGAGGCTGCCCAGGCCTTCCTGGACTTCGCCATGAGCGCGGAGGCTGCTGACTACATCGCTGCCGCCGGTGCCGTGTCCCCCAAGGGCTAAGAAAGACTGAATCCCAACAGATAAAACAGGCCCCCGGCCACGGGGGCCTGTTTTCAAAAAAATTATCCTCAGTTGACAAAGGGGCCGGACCCCCTTGTCACCGATTGTTCCGGGCTCTCTGTCAGCTGAGGATTCAGAATCTGCGACAAAGGTTGGTTACATATGAACAAACAAGCAAAGCCCTCCCTGCGTGCCAAAAACGCGGTGGAGCGGGGCATGAACCTGGTATTTCTGCTGTGTGGTTTTATTGCTATCGCCTTCGTGGTGCTCATTACCATCTATCTGATTATTTCCGGTCTGCCCGCCATTAAAGAGGTGGGCCTCATCGACTTCCTGTTTGGAACCCGCTGGGCATCCACTGACAAGACCAATCCGGCCTACGGCATCCTGCCCTTTATTCTGACTTCCATCTACGGCACTGCTGGAGCCATCATCATCGGCGTGCCCATTGGCTTTCTCACGGCTGTGTTTCTGGCCAAGGTAGCTCCCCCCAAGGTGGCGGCGGTGATCCGCCCGGCGGTGGATCTGCTGGCTGGTATTCCCTCGGTGGTGTACGGCCTGGTGGGTATGATGGTGCTGCTGCCCGCCATTCGAGAGTTTTTCAATATCCCTGCCGGTGACAGCCTGCTGGCCGCCATCATTGTGCTGGCCGTTATGATCCTGCCCTCCATCATCTCGGTATCTGAGACCGCTCTGAAGGCGGTGCCCAAAGAGTATGAGGAGGCCAGCCTGGCCCTGGGAGCCACCGAGCTGGAGACTTACTTCCGGGTTACCGCGCCCGCTGCCAAGAGCGGCATCGCCGCGGCGGTGGTGCTGGGCGTGGGCCGTGCCATTGGCGAGGCCATGGCTATCCTGATGGTGGCCGGCAATGTGGCCAACATGCCCTCCATGCTCTCCAGCGTCAAATTCCTCACTACGGCCATCGCCAGCGAGATGAGCTACGCCGCTGTGGGTAGCCTGCAGCGCAATGCCCTGTACTCCATCGGTCTGGTGCTGTTCCTGTTTATTATGCTGATCAATGTGGTCCTCGATGTGTTCCTGAAACGGGACAAGGAGGCGTAAAGGATGACGAATGCTATGACAACGACTTCTGCAATTCAGACGGCCGGCAAGGCCAAAAGCAAGCTCTCCCCCCGCCGCAAGGCATACGAAATTGGGATGCGCACCCTGCTGTATGTGTCTGCCGGGGCCACCTGCCTGCTGCTGCTGTTTTTGATCGGCTATATTTTTGTAGAGGGCATGCCCAACCTGACCTGGGAGTTCCTTACTACGGAGGAGAGTGTGCTCAACGATACCGTAGGTATTCTGCCCGCCATTCAGAATACCGTGTATGTGGTAGTAGTTACCCTGCTGTTTGCCTTGCCTCTTGGCGTGGGCGCTGCTATCTACCTCACCGAATATGCCACCAACCGCAAGCTGGTGACCGCCATTGAGTTTGCCACCGAGACCTTGGCCGGCATCCCTTCGATCCTGTACGCCCTGGTGGGTATGCTGGTGTTCTGCCAGCTGATGAAGCTGGGCACCACTCTGCTGGCCGGCTCGCTCACCTTGGTGATTATGACCCTGCCCACCATCATCCGAACCACCCAAGAGTCTCTGAAGACGGTCCCACAGGGCTACCGGGAGGGCGCGCTTGGCCTGGGCGCAGGTAAGTGGCACATGATCCGCACCATCGTCCTGCCCGACTCTATCGACGGTATCGTCACCGGCTGTATCCTGTCCATCGGCCGCATCGTAGGCGAGTCTGCCGTGCTGATGTTCACTGCCGGTATGAGCACTGGCCTTCAGGACTTTTTCAGCAAGGGTGGACTCACCCACAGCTCCGGCGCTACCCTCACCGTGGCCCTGTACGGCTACGCCAAGGAGAATGCCCGTTTCGATCTGGCCTTCTCTGTGGCTCTGGTGCTGCTGGTCATTACTCTAGTCATCAATCTGGCCGCCAAGCTGGCGGGCAAGCGTCTCAAGAAATAAGGAGTTTTACGATATGAACGGAAATACCATCGTTAAGGCGGAAAACCTGGACCTGTATTATGGGGAAAATAAGGCCCTGAAGGGAATTAACATTGAAATCCCTGAGCACCAGATCACCGCTCTCATCGGCCCCTCCGGCTGCGGCAAGTCCACCTTCCTGCGCTGTCTCAACCGGATGAACGACCTCATTCCCAACGTGAAGATCACCGGTTCCCTGCTGTATCGGGGAGAAGATATCTATGCTCCCGGTCAGGATGTCACCGACCTGCGCAAGCGCATCGGCATGGTCTTCCAGAAGGCCAATCCCTTCCCCATGTCCATCTACGACAACGTGGCCTACGGGCCTCGCACCCACGGCATCCGCAGCAAGGTAAAGCTGGACGAGATCGTGGAGGAGTCCCTGAAGAGTGCGGCCATTTGGGATGAGGTAAAGGACCGGCTGAAAAAGCCCGCCCTGGGCCTCTCCGGCGGCCAGCAGCAGCGTCTGTGCATCGCCCGCGCGCTGGCAGTCAAGCCCGACGTGCTGCTCATGGACGAGTCCACCTCCGCTCTGGACCCCATTTCCACCTCCAAAATCGAGGACCTTGCCACCGAGCTGAAAAAGGATTACACTATCATCATGGTCACCCACAATATGCAGCAGGCCGCCCGTATCTCCGACAAGACCGCCTTCTTCCTGCTGGGTGAACTCATCGAGTACGGCGACACGGAGCAGATGTTCTCCATGCCCCAGAACAAGAAGACGGAAGATTACATCACCGGGAGGTTCGGATAATGCGGGACAGATTCAACGAACAGCTGGAACAGCTGAATGTAGAGCTGATCAAAATGGGAGCCTTGTGCGAGGAGGCCATTTCCGCCGCCGCCAAGGCTCTGCTGGAAGGAGACGCCGCCCTGCGGGAGACTGCCTGTGTTGCTGAGCGGGAGATCGACCAGAAGGAGAGGGACATCGAGAGCCTGTGCATGAAGCTGCTGCTCCAGCAGCAGCCGGTGGCCCGGGACCTGCGCACCATCTCCGCAGCGCTGAAGATGATCTCCGACATGGAGCGCATCGGCGACCAGGCCAGCGACATTGCCGAGATTACCCGGGACATTGAGGATAGCCCTGTGATTTCCCATGTACCCATCGCTGAGATGGCCCGCAGCACCATCGGCATGGTCACCGACAGCATCGACTCCTTTGTGCGCAAGAACCTGGGCCTGGCTCAGGAGGTCATTCGCAAGGATGACGAGATCGACCGCATGTTCCTGGAAGTCAAGGACGAACTCATTCGCCGCATCGGCCAGGGAGACAGCGGGGAGACCTGTATGGACCTGCTGATGATCGCCAAATACTTTGAGCGCATCGGCGACCACGCCTGCAACATTGCTGAGTGGGTGGAGTACTCCCTCACCGGACAGCACGGCGATATGTGAGCTTCCCGGAAGGGGAGCGGAGGAGAGGTAAACGCACGTGATCTATATTTTAGAGGATGACGCCAGCATCCGTAAGCTGGTGGTCTATACCTTACAGAGCCAGGGCATGGAGGCCCAGGGCTTTGACCGCCCCTCCCAGTTTTGGGAGGCCATGGAGAAGGGCAGCCCCGAGCTGGTGCTGCTGGATATCATGCTGCCTGAGGAGGATGGCCTGCAGGTGCTCAAACGCTTGCGCTCTATGCCCGCCACCAAGACCCTGCCTGTTATTATGCTCACGGCCAAGAGCACGGAGTATGACAAGGTGCTGGGACTGGATGAGGGGGCGGATGACTATGTGGCCAAGCCCTTCGGCATGATGGAACTGATGGCCCGTGTACGCACCGCCCTGCGCCACGCAGGGCAAAACCAGCCCAAGGAAAAGACCTACTCCCTGGGAAGCCTCTTTGTGGACCCCGAGCGGCACGTCGTCCGGGACGGAGACCGGGAAGTCACCCTGACGCTGAAGGAGTTTCAGGTTTTGTGCCTGCTGTTGGAGCGGGCCGGTACCGTATTTACCCGGGACCAGCTGCTCAATACCATCTGGGGCTATGAGTTTGACGGCGCCAGCCGGACTGTGGACGTACATATCCGTACCCTGCGCCAGAAGCTGGGCAAATCCGGCGACTGCATTGAGACGGTGCGGGGCATCGGCTACAAGATCAGTGCCGACTGACCGGCGGAGGGATAGAAGTTGAAAAATATGACCGCCAAATTATTTCGAAATTCCACAGCAGTAGCCGTCTCTGTGATGGTGCTGTCCATTGCCCTGTTTTTGGGGATGCTGTACCAGTACTTCAGCAACCAGCTGATGACCGAGCTGGAGACGGAGACCTGGCTGGTAGCCCAGGGCGTGGAGCTCAACGGGATGGACTATCTCACCGGGCTCAACACGGAAAACCGGGTGACCTGGGTGGATACAGACGGTACTGTGCTCTATGACAGCCAGGCCGATGAAACTGCCATGGAGAACCATGGTGACCGGGAGGAGATCCAGCAGGCGATGACCGGTCAGTCCGGTACCGCCCGGCGCTACTCCTCCACCCTGGCCCAGCAGACCCTGTATGCCGCCCGACGGCTCAATGACGGCACCGTGATCCGTGTGGCCAGCGCGCAGCAGACGGTGGTGACCCTGCTGCTGTCCATGGTACAGCCGATTTTGATCATTCTGGCTCTGTCGCTCCTGATTTCGGCCGTGCTGGCCTCCCGAATGGCCAAGCGAATCATTCGCCCCATTGTCAATCTGGACCTGGAGCACCCGGAGGACTGCGACACCTATGAGGAGCTGACCCCCCTGCTCTCCCGCATCAAGCATCAGAACGATACCATCCAGCAGCAGCTGCTGCAGCTGCAGCAGAAGCAGCAGGAGTTTGCCGCTTTGACAGAAAATATGTCCGAAGGTTTTCTGCTGATGGACCGGCATGGCCATGTGCTCTCCTATAATAAGGGTGCCCTGAACCAGCTGGGTGCTCAGACGCCACAGGGAGAGGTGAATGCCCTGGTGCTCAACCGTAGCGAAAGCTTCCGCCAGGCGGTGGATGAGGTGCTTTCCGGCCACCGCAGCCAGCAGATGCTGCGTCTGAACGGCCGCTGCTGCCAGCTACTGGCCAACCCGGTCATGCAGGGTGAGGAGCAGATGGGCGCGGTGATGGTCCTGTTGGATGTCACCGAGCAGGAACAGCGGGAGGACCTGCGGCGGGAGTTTACCGCCAACGTCTCCCATGAGCTGAAGACCCCACTGACTTCCATCTCCGGCATTGCGGAGATCATGCAGAGCGGCATGGTAAAGGCGGAGGACGTACAGGGCTTTGCCAGCGACATCTACCAGGAGGCCCAGCGTCTCATTGCCCTGGTGGAAGATATCATCCGTCTGTCCCAACTGGACGAGGGTGCGGTGAACATGGAACGGGAGGATGTGGACCTGTTCCAGCTCTCTCTGGAGGTGACAAAACGCCTGGAGAGCGCCGCTCAGAAAAATGATGTGACCATCAAGACTATGGGGCGTTCCGTCCAGGTCCACGGTGTGCGCCGGGTGCTGGATGAGATGATCTACAACCTGTGCGACAACGCCATCAAGTATAACCGCCGGGGCGGCACGGTAGCCGTCACGGTAGGCCCGGTAGAGGGCGGCGTAGAGGTTTCAGTGGAGGATAACGGCATCGGTATCCCCGCTGAGGATCAGAACCGGGTATTTGAACGGTTCTACCGGGTGGATAAGAGCCACTCCAAGGACATCAGCGGCACTGGATTGGGCCTGTCCATTGTTAAGCACGGCGCGGCCCTCCATGACGGACAGATTCGTCTGAAGAGTACCCCGGGCAAGGGCACCACAGTGACTTTGCTGCTGCCCCAGGGCTGAGCGCATAAAATTGAATTTCCTGGGAACCTTTTTTCTTGGAAGGCGTCAAAGAAGATGAAACGGGCCGATAATTAGTCCGTTCAGAACAAGAAAAAAGGAGACCACTCATGAAAAAATTGTTTGCCAGTTTGGCTTGCGCCGCGCTTTTGATCACTGCTCTGACCGGCTGCGGACAGAAGACCGGTAGCACCCGTACCCCGGAGGAACTGACCCAGCTGTACAGCCAGGCCATCACAGAGAGCGGGGGCGAGATGGTGGAATATAACCCCGTCATTACCCAGATCGACGACGAGAATGAGATCAATGGTATGATCCTGGAATCCATGGGCCTTAAGGAAGAGGATATGACCGCCTTTGGCGTGAGCGGTTCCATGATGAGCGTGAAGGCCTACGGCATTGCTGCCGTCATGCCCGCTGAGGGCAAGGAGGAGGCCGTGAAAGAAGGCCTTCAGGGCTTCATTGACAAGCAGAAGACGATCTTTGAGACCTACCTGGCGGACCAGTATGCTGTGGCAGAGAATGCCCGCCTGGAGACTCTGGAGGACGGCACGGTGCTGATGGTGATGTGCGAAGGCTCCGATACGGTGTTTGACCAGATCCGCACCGCTATTGAGGCGTAAAGCCGGATCGTCCGGAGCGCACCAAGCATCCAACCCAAAAACCTGCCTTACCGGCCGGCGGCATTGTCCGCCGACCGGTTTTTCTTCCCTGTCAGCTAAAAAAGAGCGGAGGGAAGGCTGGAATTGGAGAAGGACTTTTCTTGTTCGGCGCTTGACTTGTGGCGGGGGATACATTATATATAATAGAGCCTGAAGCGTCTTTTGAAGCGGCGTTCAGGGAAATAAAGAGCCGTGAGAACGATAAAAATTCCTTCCCAATTGGTTGGGCGGAACGCACTGCCGGGAGAAAATCGTTGACTTGAATATCCTGGGAGGGTATGCTATATTAAGGTCTGCCGAATCGGCCCCGGGAAGGGATACCCTGCGTCAATGGGATATTTTGTTGAAAAACAGCCCTTTTTTGCCGTTTTTTCTTGGAAAAGCTGGGGCGTACAGGGATATCGGCCAAATTGAGGCCGAAGGAACAAGCCCAAAAGGGAGACGTGTGCAGCGATGCAACTTCATAGAAATAAGCGAAAGAGTATTAACCCCACCCGTTACATCGTATTGGGTTTTGGGGCCATTATTCTGTTGGGCACACTGCTGCTGCATCTGCCCATCTCCGCCCAGGACGGACAGATGACTCCATGGCTGACCTGTTTGTTCACCGCAACCTCCGCCACCTGCGTGACGGGACTGGTTTTGGTGGATACGGCGGTACACTGGTCGATATTTGGTCAGGCAGTTATTTTGCTGCTGCTTCAGTTAGGCGGATTGGGGTTTGTTACCCTGATTTCGATCATCCCCTTTGCTTTGCACCGTCGTATCGGCTTGTCTCAGCGCCTGGTGATGGCCTCGGCCATGAACCTGGACCGGGTAGCCGGAGTGGTGCGAGTGGTGCGCCACGCCCTGCTGGGCACAATGCTTGTGGAGGGGATTGGAGCGGTCCTGCTGGCCATTCGGTTTGTGCCTCAGTTTGGACTGCTGGGTATTTGGTTTTCCATTTTTCACAGCATCTCTGCCTTCTGTAACGGTGGCTTTGATATTCTGGGCCTTTACAGCGGCCCCTACTCCAGTTTGGCGGCCTACCAGGGAGACCCGTTGGTGCTGGGCACCATCATGGCCCTCATTGTGATAGGCGGCCTGGGCTTCTTTGTGTGGGAAGATGTGATCCAGAAGCGCTGCTGGAAAAAATTAACTCTTTATAGTAAGATGGTACTGGGCATCACCGCCTGCCTCATTGTTTTTGGCGCGGTCTATTTTGCCTGCGCAGAGTGGGAAAACCCCGATACGTTGGGGAGCATGCCCCTGTGGCAGCGGCCTCTCAACGCCTTATTCCAGTCGGTTACCCTGCGCACGGCGGGCTATGCCACCTTTGATCAGGGAAAACTGCTGGAAGGATCGGCGGTTATGTCCATTCTGCTGATGCTCATCGGCGGCTCCTCCGGCTCCACAGCGGGCGGATTGAAGACGGTGACGGTGGGTGTGTTGCTGCTGGCCCTGCGGGACGGTCTGCGGGGACGGGATCAGGTCGTCTTCCGGGGCAGACGGATTCCCGGCCGAAAGGTCCTGGACGCCATGACCTTGGCGCTGACGGTACTGCTGCTGTTTTTGAGCGCGTCTATGCTCCTGTCCCTGATGGAACGGGTGCCCTATGTGCAGGCGGCCTTTGAAACGGCATCTGCTATGGGTACGGTGGGTGTGACCATGGGTATTACCCCCGGACTGAGCGTGCCCAGCGCACTGCTGGTGATTGCACTGATGTTTTTAGGACGGGTAGGAATCCTGTCCTTCTCCATTGCCTTCTTGACCCGGGGACGGGGGGAGAACAAGATCCTCTACCCTTCTACAGAGGTTATGATAGGCTGAGTATTAGGAGGAATATATGAAAAGCTTTCTGATTGTGGGGCTGGGACGGTTTGGCACCTCGCTGGCCCAGGAGTTGTGTGAGCAGGGCCATGAAGTGCTGGCACTTGATGTCCTTCCTGAGCGGGTACAGGCAGTGGCCGACCATGTGACCCATGCGGTGGTGGGTGATGCCCGGGACCCGGAGGTGCTCTCCGGCGTGGGAGCGCGGAACTTTGACTGTGCCGTGGTAGCTGCCGGCAGCGATGTGGGCACCAGCGCTCTGATTACTCTAAATCTGAAGGAACTGAATGGGCCTCGGGTGGTTGGAAAGGCCAACAGCTCGGTTCACCGCAAGGTGCTGGAGAAGATCGGGGCGGATCTGGTGGTCTTCCCGGAGCAGGAGATGGCTCTGAGTCTGGCCCGCCGTCTCATCAACGGCGACATCGTTAACTTTATCGAGCTGTCCAACGAATATTCCATTGTGGAGCGCACCCTGCCTGAGAGCTGGGTGGGCAAATCCATCGTGGCTCTGAACATCCGTGCCAAATGGAAGCTCACCGTCATTGCGGTGCGCCGCGGGGATGCAATGACCATCGCCCCGGGCGGAGATTTTGTCTTCCAGAGTCCGGAGGATTGCCTGGTGGTGCTGGGACGCAACAGCGATATTGAGCGATTGGAGCGGGCATGATGGAGATCATTACCAGCCGAAAGAATCCCCTGCTGCAAAAGATCCGGCAGCTCTCCTCGGGAGGACGGGGCGTGCGGGAGAAGGCGGGAGAGCACCTGGGCGACGGCATAAAGCTGCTGGAGGAGGCCCTGAAATGGGACGTGCCTCTGACCACGGTGGTGGTGACCCCGGAGGTGACACCGCCGGTCTTGCCCGCCGGCGTCCGGCTCGTCCAGGTGCCCCGGGACGTGATGGAGACCATCTCCCCTATGAAGACGCCCCAGGGCGCGCTGTTTTTGGCTCAGCTGCCCTCCACAACCCCGCCCCAGCGGCTGGAAGGGAACCGTTACTTGGTGCTGGACGGAGTCCAGGACCCGGGCAACGTGGGGACCATCTGGCGCTCCGCCGATGCCTTGGGCGCAGACGGGCTGCTGCTGGTCAACGGCTGCGCTGACCCGTATAGCCCGAAGGTGGTGCGTGCCACCATGGGAGCCTGCTTCCGCCTGCCGGTGTGGGAGACCACGGTGGAGGAGCTGGAGGGACTGCTGAAGACCTCTCAGATCCCGCTGTATGCCACGGCCCTGCGGGAGGATACGGTGGACGTGCGCCAGGCGGACCTTGGTCGGGCCGCCGTGGTCATTGGCAGTGAAGGCCGCGGGGTGTCCCAGGCTCTGTTGGAGCGGGCTGAACAGACCGTAAAGATCCCGATGCGGGAGAGGTGTGAGTCCCTCAACGCCGCCAGTGCGGCGGTGGTAGTCCTGTGGGAGATGGGAAAATAAAAAGCGGGCCGGAATCCGGCCCGCGTGAAGAGCGGCTTATTGAGGACGCTTTCCCAGATCCAGACGGCGGTATACCCCCTGAACCAGCACAGCGGCAATGAAGAGCATCAGGGCAAAGAGCAGATAGGCGGGCACATAGCTGTCCAGCCGGTCAGCTGACAGCCCGGGCAGAGGTCCGGTGACCAGAGAGCCCAGCATATAGGCGCTGGTAAACCACTTTACCGTGCACTGATAGGTATCTGCGCCGCTGAGATCTCCCGCCCATACGGACAGAGTCACGGAAGAGATGGGCATGCCCAGGGCGGTAAGGGTGATGGCGGCAAAGGCCAGGGGAACGCTGCCAAGAGGGGCCAGGGCGCACAGCAGGAAGCCTGCCAACATAACGGCAAAGACCAAAAAGTTGGCGGTACGGCTGCCCAGCTTGTCGCTGATTTGGCCATAGAGTACCTTGGCTGCCATGAGCACCACGCCCAAGTAGGACATAAGAAAGGCCACCAGCAGGGAGTCATAGCCGCAGCTGGTATACAGCACCGTCAGATGCGAGAAACCCGGACCGGAGGGTGCGCCGATGAGAAAGGCGGCCACCGCTGCTGCCCACCAGTGGATGGGGCGCAATCCGGCAGGGGAGAGGCGGACTGCCTGCGGCTGAGCGGCTGGCGCGGCTTTTGTTCCGGAGTAGGGGGCAAGCCCTACCTGGGAAGGGTGGCTGCGTACCAGAAGAAAGACGCCCAGGGTGAGCAGAACACCCAGCACAGCCTCTCCGTACAGGGCGGTTTTCAGCCCCCAGAGCTTGATGACCTGGGTAACCAAGGGTGGAAACAAAATGGTGGGCAGGCCGCTGCCTGCGGCCGCCAGACCCAAGGCCAGACCCCGCCGGGAATCAAACCAGTTGGAGATGACCAGGGTGAGGGGAATCATTCCACCGTAGCCGTAGGCCAGCCCGGACAGGGCGGCAGCGGCACAGTAGACAGGAAAGGTGCTGGCGGCGCCAAACAGAGCGTAGGAGGCGGCAAAGCAGGCCATCCCTGCGGTCATGGTGTACCGCAGTCCCAGTCGGCGGCACAAAGTATCCACCGAGAGCATGGCCAGCAGGGCAAACAGACTGCGTACCGTGGTGATCCAGGAGCCCTGGGCATTGGAAAACTGGTGGACCTGGATGATCCAGGGCTGATAGATGGTAAAGACGTTGACTCCCAGGCCCATCACCGTGAACAGGGCCAGGGAGCAGCCCAGGCAGACGGCCCAGGCCCGGTGAGGCCGGGTACGAAGCTGAGTCATGACCATTCCCCGTTTCCAAGATTATTTCCGCGGGCCTGCGCCCGCTGGTTTGTAAAAATACTGTAACACAGCCCGGATGGGCTTGTAAAGAAAATCCCCTGGGGAGAAAGGAGAAGGCCCATGGCGGCGCTGAACTACTGGCTCTGGCTGACCACCCGGAAAGGGGTGGGGCAGCGAGGCGTGCTGCGGGTGCTGGAGTACTTCGGCAAGCCGGAGCGGGTATACTTTGCGCAGCAGGAGGATCTGGAGATGATTCCAGGTCTTGCTCCCCAGGCGATCCGAGGCCTTCTGGACAAGAATATGGAGGAGAGCAAGGCGATCCTGGGGCGGTGTGACCGGCTGGGTGTGCAGATCATGACCATCCAGGATGCCGACTACCCTGAGCGCCTGCGCCAGCTCAGCGATCCACCGGCAGTTCTGTATATTCTGGGGCGCCGCATCCGCTTTGACGAAGAGGCGGCCATCGGAGTGGTGGGCAGCCGCAAGCCCTCCGCTTACGGCCAGCAGGTGGCTCCCAGGCTGGGGCTGGAGCTGGCCCGATGTGGAGCGCTGCTGGTGTCCGGGATTGCCCAGGGAATTGACAGCCTGGCCCTGCGGGGCGCCCTGAAGGGCGGCGGCAGCGTGGTATCCGTGCTGGCAGGCGGCGTGGATGTGCCCTATCCCAAAGAAAATCGCTTCCTCTATCAGGATGTGGCGGCGGTGGGAGCCCTGATCAGCGAGTATCCGCCGGGGACACCCCACCGGGCTGAGCAATTTCCTATCCGCAACCGCCTGATCAGTGGACTGTCTCTGGGAGTAGTCGCAGTGGAGTGCGCCCGGTTCAGCGGGACCATGCGTACCATCGACCACGCACTGGATCAGAACCGGGACGTGTTTGCCGTACCGGGAAATATTGACGCCCCTATGAGCCAGGGACCTAACTGGCTCATTCAGCAGGGAGCCCGTCCGGTGACCTGCGGAGAGGACATTTTAGCCGACTACTGGGATCAGTTTCCACAGAAGTTGGCCCACGCCAAGGCTCTGGAACCTGAGCATCTGCGGCAGCGGCTGGAACTGCCTGCCAAGGCGCAAAAGGAAGAGCCAAAGCCGGAGCCTCAGCAGGAGAAGTCCAAGGAGAAGCCTGGTCGTCCTAAGATCTCCCTGTCTGAGCAGCGGGAGCGCTTCACCGAGGATCAGTTGGTGGTACTTCATGCTATGCTGGAGGGGGCAGACACCGCCGACGTGCTGGTGGACCGCACCCAGATTCCGGCCCGGCGGGTGCTGTCGGCGCTGACCATGCTCCAGGTGGACGGCGCAGCGGAGCAGCGCCCGGGAGGCCGCTACGCGCCCCTGGTGGAACTAGAACAGGAATAATTCAGGCACCCTTCGTGCCTGTTACCATATCAAGCTAATTGGAGGTTGTCACATGGCAACAAAGACAGATCTGGTCATTGTAGAGTCCCCGTCCAAGGCCAAGACCATCGGCAAGTACCTTGGATCGGGTTATGAGGTGGTGGCGTCCATGGGTCACGTCCGGGACCTGCCCAAGAGCAAGCTGGGCGTGGACGTGGAACACGGATTCCAGCCCGACTACCAGCCCATCAAGGGAAAGGAGGAGACCATCACCGCCCTGAAAAAGGCAGCCAAGAAGAGCGGAAAGGTGTATCTGGCCACCGACCCGGACCGTGAGGGCGAGGCCATCTCCTGGCACTTGAAGGAACTGCTGAACATTCCCGATGAAAAGACCTACCGGGTCACCTTCAACGAGATCACCAAAAAGGTGGTCAACGAGTCCATTGCTGCACCCCGGGCCATTGACCAGAACCTGGTGGATGCCCAGCAGGCCCGGCGTATTCTGGACCGTATTGTGGGCTATGAGCTGTCTCCTCTGCTGTGGAAGAAGATTCGCCGGGGCCTGTCGGCCGGCCGTGTGCAGTCGGTGGCAACCCGCCTGGTGGTGGAGCGGGAGGAGGAGATCCGCGCCTTCCAGCCCCAGGAGTACTGGTCCATCCAGGTGGACCTGGAGCGGGTGCGCCCCAACCTGGGCGGCTTCCAGGCCATGTTCTACGGCCGGGAGAAGAAGATGGAGCTGCACAGCCAGGAGGAAGCCGAGGCTATCGTGGCCGAAGTGTCCGCCGCTCCCTTTTCTGTGTCCAAGGTGAAGCGGCAGGAGAAGCTGCGCAATCCTGCGCCTCCCTTCACCACCTCCACCCTCCAGCAGGAGGCCAGCCGCAAGCTGAACATGACCCCCGCCCGCACCATGTCCATCGCCCAGCAGCTCTATGAGGGCGTGGACATCACCGGCGAGGGCACCGTGGGTTTGATCACCTATATGCGTACCGACTCCCTGCGCCTCTCCGAGGAGGCCATCGCCGCAGCTAAGGGCTTTATTGAGACCCGCTATGGCAAGCAGTACTATCCGCCCCAGGCCCGGCACTACAAGACCAAGGGCAGCGCCCAGGACGCCCACGAGGCCATTCGTCCCTCCGACGTGAACCTGGTGCCCGACGAGATCAAGAAGGACCTGACCAGCGAGCAGTATAAGCTCTACAAGCTCATTTGGAGCCGTTTCCTGGCCTGCCAGATGGCCTCCGCCGTCTATGACAGCGTTTCCATCGAGGCCCAGTCGGCGGGCTATACCTTCCGGGCCAGCCACTCGGAGCTGAAATTCTCCGGCTTTACCGCTGTCTACGAGGAGGGTAAGGACGATGAGGATGAGGCTCCCCAGTCCCCTCTGCCCGATTTGAAGGAGGGGGAGGACCTGGACCTTAAGAAGGCGGACAAGCAGCAGCACTTCACCCAGCCTCCTGCCCGCTATTCCGAGGCCACCCTCATCCGGGCGCTGGAAGAGAAGGGCATTGGCCGCCCCTCCACCTACGCCCCCACCATCTCCACCATCCTCAACCGGGAGTATGTGGTGAAGGAGGGCCGTGCCCTCCGTCCTACCCCCCTGGGCGAGGTGGTCACCGGCCTAATGAAGGACAAGTTCCAGGACATCGTGGATCCCACCTTCACCGCCCAGATGGAGGAAGAGCTGGACAAGGTGGAAGAGGGCAGCGTGGACTGGAAGAAGGTGCTCTCTGCATTTTATGATGACTTTGAGGCGGAGCTTCACAAAGCTGAGCAGGAGTTGGACGGCGAGCGCATCAAGGTGCCCGACGAGGTTTCTGAGGAGATCTGCCCCCAGTGCGGCCGGAACCTGGTCATCAAGTCCGGGCGGTTTGGGCGCTTCCTGGCCTGCCCCGGCTGGCCCGAGTGTGACTTCACCATGCCCCTGGTGGTGGAGATGCCCGGCAAGTGTCCCAAGTGCGGCGGCCGCCTGCTCAAGCGTACCGGCAAGAGCAAGAAGACGGGCAAGCAGTACACCTACTACTGCTGTGAGCATTTGAACAGCAAGGACGAGAGCCGCCGCTGTGATTTTATGACCTGGGACGTGCCGGTAAAGGACAATTGTCCTGTCTGCGGCTGGACCATGTTCAAGAAGTCGGGCCGTGGATTCAAAAAGCCCTTCTGCATCAATGAACAGTGTTCTAACTTTACACCTGAGGAAAAGCGCGGCGGCTGGAAAAAGAAGACCGAGGAGGCCGACGCTCCCGCTCAGGAAGGGGAGGAGAGCGCCAAGAAGCCGGTGGCCAAGAAGAGCACTGCTGCCAAGAAAACGACAAAAAAGGCGGATTCCACGAAGAAATCTGCAAAAACTACTACAAAGAAGACGAGCACCAAAAAAACCACCAAGACCGCGGCCAAGAAGGCTAAGTTGGAGGAAACGGAAGCGTAAGGCAAAAACGCCTTACAGAATAAGACGGACACACGAGACTCTCAGGAGGTACTATGGAACCTGTTATTGTCATTGGAGCCGGCCTTGCGGGAAGCGAGGCGGCCTGGCAGCTGGCCAACCGGGGCATCCCGGTGCGCCTGCATGAGATGAAACCCAACAAAATGACTCCTGCCCACCACAGCGCCGATTTTGGAGAGCTGGTGTGCTCCAACTCCCTGCGCTCCGATCAGCTGGAGAACGCGGTGGGACTGCTGAAGGAGGAGCTGCGCCGCTGCAACTCCCTCATCATGGCCTGCGCCGATGAGCACCGGGTGGAGGCGGGGGGCGCCCTGGCGGTGGACCGCCACGCCTTCTCCGCCGCCATTACTGAGAAGATCAAGAACCACCCCAACATCACTGTGGTGGAGGAGGAGGTACTGGACATCCCCGAGGAGGGACAGGTCATTGTGGCCTCCGGTCCCTTGACGGCCGAGCCGCTGGCCGAGGCCATTGGCCGCCGCTACCCCCAGAACGGATACCTTCACTTCTTTGACGCTGCCGCCCCCCTGGTGACCTTTGAGAGCGTGGACATGGAAAGCGCCTGGTTTGCCTCCCGGTATGACCGGGGTACTCCGGACTATATCAACTGTCCCATGACCGAGGAGGAGTACGACGCCTTCTGGAAGGAGCTCACCACCGCCCAGGAGGCGGAGGTCCACGGCTTTGAGGACGCAGGGGTGTTTGAAGGCTGTATGCCGGTGGAGGTCATGGCCCGCCGTGGCCGGGACACCCTGTGCTATGGTCCCCTCAAGCCGGTGGGGCTCCGGGACCCCAAGACGGGAAAGGAGCCCTTTGCCGTGGTGCAGCTGCGCAAGGATAACGCTCAGGGCAGCATCTATAATATCGTAGGCTTCCAGACCCACCTGAAGTGGCCGGAGCAGAAGCGTGTGTTCTCCATGATCCCTGCCCTGAAAAATGCGGAGTTTGTCCGCTACGGCGTGATGCACCGCAACACCTTCCTGGACTCGCCCCGGCTGCTGGACCGCTACTACCGGGTGCGCACTGAGCCCCGGGTCCGCTTTGCCGGACAGATCACTGGCGTGGAGGGGTATGTGGAGTCCACCGCCTCGGGCTGTCTGGCCGCCATGGAACTGGCCCGGGAGCTGGAGGACAAGGAGCCCATCAACTTCCCACGGGAGACCGCCATGGGCGCGCTGGCTCTTTACATCAGCGACGAATCTGTGGTACACTTTCAACCGATGAATATCAACTTCGGCCTCATTCCTGCCCTGGGCTACCGGGTGAAGGGAAAGAGAAATAAAAATGCCGAGCTGTCCAAACGGGCTTTGGAGGCTCTGGATGGGCTGAATCTCACATAATTGTATCCTCGGCGGTCTGGGTGACTGTCGAGAAGGACGAGCCCAGGGCTCTCTAAGAAAGAAGGATATTTATGAAAATCATCGTTGACGCCATGGGAGGGGACAACGCCCCTCAGGCTCCTGTAATGGGAGCTATCCAAGCCAACAAGGAGTACGGTGTGGACATCGTGCTGGTAGGCCGGGGGGAGGAAATCCTTAAGGTGCTGGAGAGCAACGGCATCCAGGAGCTGCCCGCCGGGGTGGAGATCGCCCACGCCTCTGAGGTGGTGGAGATCTGCGACAATCCTGCCAATGCCTTCCGGGAGAAGAAGGACTCCTCTCTGACGGTGGGACTGAACCTGCTCAAATCCGGAGCCGGGGACGCCTTTGTCTCCGCTGGTTCTACCGGAGCTCTGCTCTCTGCGGCCACCCTGCTGGTCAAGCGCATCAAGGGCATCCGCCGGGCCGCTCTGGCTCCTGTGGTGCCTACGGGCAACGGGGGCGCAGTGCTCATCGACTGCGGCGCCAACGCCGAGTGTCCCCCGGAGTATCTGCTGCAGTTTGCCTACATGGGCTCCTACTACGCCGAGCACGTGCTGGGCCGTCCCGAGCCTAAGGTGGGGCTGCTGAACATCGGCGCGGAGCCCTCCAAGGGTACCACCCTCCAGACTACCGTCTACCCCATGCTCCAGGAGGCCGCCAAGGCCGGCCGCATCAACTTCGTGGGCAATGTGGAGGCCCGGGAAGCGGTTGAGGGTTCGGTAGATGTGATTGTCAGTGACGGCTATTCGGGCAACATTTTCCTGAAAACCATGGAGGGCACCGGACTGTTCCTGGCCCGGGAGATCAAGAAGATGTTTATGAAGAGCCTGCTGACCAAGCTGGCCGCTGTGATGGTCTCCGGCGGACTCAAGCAGTTCAAGAAGATGATGGACTCCAGCGAGGTAGGCGGCACCGCGCTGCTGGGCATCTCCAAGCCAGTGATCAAGGCCCACGGTTCCTCCGATGCCTACGCCATCAAGAACGCCGTGCGGCAGGCCAAACAGTTTGCCTCCTCCGGCATTATCGAGAGTATTACCGACAATGTGGACGTGATGCGTCTGGAGGTCACTCAGCTGTAAGGGAGACATGCTCGCTTGGGCACTTTTGCCCACCTGCATAAAAATTGCCAATTCCCTATTGACAGGCAGAGGGAATGTGCATATAGTAAGGAAAGAAAAACGTGCCTGGGGCACAGCAAAAGGAGCAGGCTACTATGATTTTTGAAAAGGTATGCGCACTGATCGCGGAGCAGTTCAATGTGGATGCGGATTCCATCACCATGGAAACCTCCTTTGAAGATGATCTGAACGCGGACTCTGTGGATATTGTGGACTTGTCTATGGCGCTGGAAGAGGAATTTGATATCGACGAGATGTCCGAGGAAGAAGCTTCTGCCATCAAGACCGTGGGCGATCTGGTCCGCTTCCTGCAGAATAAGATCGACTAATTTCCCAGACATTATAAGCAGAAACTCCGCCTTGGGGCGGAGTTTTGCTTATCTTACCTTGAAAAAAGTGAGGAACGACCAATGACCACCTTAGAAGAAAAGCTGGGCTACCAGTTTCAAAACCGGGAGCTGCTGGAAAACGCTCTGACCCACAGCTCCTGCGCCAATGAGAGCCGGGGCAAGCTGCAGAGCAATGAGCGGCTGGAATTTTTGGGAGACTCCATCCTGGGCATGGTAGTGGCCGACCACCTGTACCGGGGCCATCCCGATCTGCCCGAGGGAGAGCTGACCCGGGTGCGGGCCGCCCTGGTGTGCGAAGAGAGCCTGGTAGAGGTGGCGCAGGCCCTGGATCTGGGTTCCTACCTGCTGCTGGGCAAGGGGGAGGAGGCCGGCGGCGGCCGTACCCGTCCCTCCATTCAGGCAGACGCAGTAGAGGCTGTGCTGGCGGCGGTCTATCTGGACGGGGGTATTGGCTCGGCCCGGAAGATCATCCAGAAGTATATCCTCTGCCGGGAGATCGAGGGCATCACCAGTCCCCGGGACTACAAGACCGCCCTCCAGGAACTGGTCCAGCGGGAGAGCGGACAGGTGCTCAAGTACCGGCTGGTGGGCTCTCAGGGGCCCGACCACGCCAAGCGCTTCTTCGTGGACGTGGATCTGAACGGAGAGCCTGTGGGCTCCGGCGAGGGGCACAGCAAGAAAGAGGCCGAGCAGATGGCCGCCAAGGCGGCCATGGCGAAGCTGTCACAGCCGAAGGCGTGACGGCGGGGCCTCTTGCGAACGAAAGTGAGCCGCGCCTTGGGCGCGTCCAAGCAAAATTCCTGGCCAGAGGCCGGGAATTTTCTTGCCGGAGGGCGGATTGATTCCGCCCGAGGATTTAAAATGATGGGGTTCCCGGAAAAGCACAGCTTTTCTGGGAGTGGCCGAGCAGATGGCCGCCAAGGCGGCGCTGAACCGGCTGAGCAAAAAATAAGCAATCATTGGGGCCCGCTCCAGGTGGAGACGGGCCCTTTTTATATGCCTGTTTGGCCAGATTAAAAAAGTGTTGACAAAATGGTTAGCATATGCTAATCTATGGGTGGTTAGAGACGAGAGAACAAAAGCATCCCCTCCTCACACCTCCCTGCTTTCTTCCCCACACTCAGGCTTTTCAGATCTCTCTGGCCACCAGAATACCCAAAGGGACAGGCATCACCCTTGGGGAACCCCCAGCCGTGGGCATACACGCGGCTGGGGATTTTTTGCCTGGATAGAACCGGAAGGGTATGTTGACGGCAAAGGGCGGGCATGGTATAGTGGTATCGCGTTTTGCATGTGCCTGGGTATGATCCCGGGGAAAGGGGTTTTCTATGCCAATTAAATGGATGCGCAGCGTGATGCTGATTATTACCTATGCGGTATTTCTGGTGCTGGCGGTGATCAAATTTGATGTGATCCTGGATCTGGCAGGACAGGTCCTGACCAGCTGCCGACCGCTGTTTCTGGGCTTTGCCATCGCCTTTGTGCTCAACCGGCCCTGTGCCTTCTTCTGCCGCCACTATGAACGCAATCTGGGGGAGCGGTTCAAGAAACTGGGCCGTCCGTTGGCGGTGCTTACCTCCTATGTGGCCATGATTGCGATTATTGTGGCTCTGTTTTCCTTTGTACTGCCTCAGGTGGTGGACAGTATTCAGCTGTTTGCTGCCAGTGTCAGCGGCTATATGGTCAATCTGCAGGCCATTATCAATAAGATCGCTGAGTATCTGGATCTGTCTTCTCTGGACCTGAGTTCCCTGAGCAGCTATCTGCGCAGCTTTTTGGATGGGGTGCTCTCCAGTGTCACCACGGCTGCCTCCCAGGTGATGGTGGTCACCAGTAGTATTTTGTCCATGTTCGTCACCCTGGTACTGGCCATCGTGTTCTCTATCTACATGCTGGCCGGGCGGGAAAAGCTGCTGGACCAGGGCCGCAGACTGCTGCGGGCCTATCTGCCCGACCGGCATGTGACCTGGGTCAGCGATGTGATCCGCCTTACTGCCGAGACCTTTACCAACTTTGTCTCCGGCCAGGCTATTGAGGCCTGCATCCTGGGCGGCCTGTGTGCATTGGGTACCTTCTTTATCCAGCCTGATTACGCCGCTCTCATTGGCGTTATTGTGGGCGTGTCCGCCCTGATCCCGGTGGCGGGTGCTTATATCGGGGCGATCCTTTCTGCCTTCCTGCTGGTAATGGTGTCCCCGGTGCGGGCCATCATCTTCCTGATCTTTTTGTCCATTCTCCAGCAGATCGAGGGCAATGTGATCTATCCCCGTGTAGTGGGTACCTCCATCGGCCTGCCGGGCATCTGGGTGCTGACGGCGGTGACGGTGGGCGGCGGCCTGTTCGGCCTGCTGGGCGTGCTGCTCAGCGTGCCGGTGGCCTCGGTGCTGTATGCCCTGCTGAAACAGGATGTGGTGCGGCGGCTGCGAAAGAAAGAGTCTGTAAAACCGGAATCCAAAGAAGAATAACAAATAAAACGG
>OHAD01000278.1_pt1 | contig 62967 bp, 73 predicted proteins | sample 1577011 | NCBI WGS metagenome assembly OHAD01 (sample SAMEA3541510, study PRJEB24748) | human gut metagenome | biome: human gut; feature: human-associated habitat; material: faeces | place: China | collected 2012 | reverse complement strand
GGCCAGCCTCTCCAGCCTGAGGTCGTAGAAAACGAATTCTATGGCGGCTATTCTGCCTTCGCCAAAGACAGCACCGGCGACTATACTGCCTATGCCGTCTACGGCACCCCGCCCCACAACCATCAGTGGAGTGAGTGGAAAGTGACCCAGGAGGCCACCTGCGGTACTGCCGGCATGCAGATCCGCACCTGTTCCACCTGCGGCCTGACCGAAACCATGACCATCCAGCCCACCGGCCAGCATGTGCCGGAGGACAATGCCGACCCTGCAAAATCCACCTACTGCACCGTCTGCGGCGCTTTGATCAAGGCCGGAGAAGACAGCGCCTCCTTCACCGATGTAGCGGAAAGCGACTATTTCCATGACGCTGTCATCTGGGCTGTGGACAAGGGCATCACCAATGGCCTCACCGCCACCTCCTTCGGCCCCGAATCCTCCTGCACCCGGGCCCAGATCGTTACTTTCCTGTGGCGTGCTGCCGGTTCCCCCGAACCCAAGAGCCAGGAAAATCCCTTTACCGACCTGAGTGCCGACGACTATTATTATGACGCCGTGCTGTGGGCTGTGGAAAATGGCATCACCTCGGGCACAACTGCCACCACCTTTGGCGGAAACAGCACCTGCACCCGGGCCCAGGGCATGACCTTTCTCTACCGGGCCGCCGGTTCTCCTTCGGCCGGTTCGGGCAGTTCCTTCACCGATGTGGCCCAGGGCGACTATTTTGCCGCCCCTGTCCAGTGGGCGGTGGAAAATGCCATCACTTCGGGCACCAGCAATACCACCTTCAGCCCCAATGCTTCCTGCACCCGGGGCCAGATCGTCACCTTCCTCTATCGCGCCCGGTAACATAACAGCAAAACAAAAGGGCCCGGACAGCTGTCCGGGCCCTTTTTCTTTCTTACCATTACCGCAGAGGGGGATATACGCCCTCTTCAAAGGCCTTTTTCAAGGCGGCCTTTACCATATCCTTATCCTCGGGATAGGTGACGCCAAACCACTGGCTGCCGGTGCGCAGCATATGCACCTGGGCATTCTGCTGCTGGATCAGCCCGTCCACCGCTCCAGGCAGATAATATTCCGCCTTAAGGGGGTCCTGCATGGGAGCCTTGAGGAAAGCCTCAAACCCCTCTTCCAGGCAGGTGAACAACTCCGGCGAAAAGCCCCACACATTCATGGACACGGTGCTGTCAGGACACAGGGGGATGTAGTGCTCTCCATCCTCGGTGTATTCCGCGCCCCCGTCCTGGGTGCCCCGGATCTTGGTGCGCTCGGTGACCGTCTCCAAAAAGCCGTCCTTCACCTGGCAGACGCCCCGGGATACCGTGTTTACCACCGAGTATTCGGTGCGTACCGCCATGGAGGCGGTCTACGGCCTGCTGGGTGTGGACCGTGGCGTGCCTGAGGTATGGGGCAGCGTGTATGACATTCGCTGCCTGTTGGATAGCTCGGTTTGCCTGATGGACGGCAAGTCCCCTCTGGAGATGGAGCTGCCCGGTCCGCTGAATCTGCTGAAAAAACCGGCGCTTAAACTGATCCGGGGAACAGGGGTAGAAAAGGTGCTGCGGGATCACAACATTCTTCGGGATGATATGATGTAACCCTCTATCAACATCAAATTGATCAGGGGCGGCGTTTGATTACGCCGCCCCTTGCATTTTTTTGAAGGATAAGTTAGAATAAAGACAAAATTAGAAAGATGACATTATTTTGGAGGTGTGGGAATGCCTAAGGTCGCTTATTCAGACGCGGATCGGGAGCGGGTCCGAGACGATCTGATTACAGTCGCGCTGGAAAAAATGGCGCGGCAGGGGATCCAGCATACCACCGTGGAGGAGATCTATCGATCGGTAGGCATTTCTCGTACCTTCTTTTATATCTTCTTTCCCACAAAAGAGGATTTGATTGTAGAGGCACTGTATACGCAGCAGCCTAAAGTTTTGGCTCATGCTCAAAGGCTGATGGATAATCCGGCTTTCAGCTGGCGGGAAGGAGTGCGTCAGTTTCTTGTCTCCTGCTGCTATGGAGAGCAAAGCGGCATTGCAGTGATGACGCTGGAGGAGCAGCAGAATCTGTTTCGCCGGCTGTCTCCGGAGAGCTACCAGGTATTCCGGGAGAAGCAGGCCAACCTGTTTGGGAACATTTTGAAGTGCTTTGGAATCCGGGCGGACAAGGAGACCATAGGTTTGTTTACAAACCTATGCCTGACCGTGATGGTGATCCGCCGGGCCGTGCCGAAAAATCTGCCCTTTCTGGTGCCAGAGGCGGCAGACGCCACGGTGGAGTTCCAGATCAATGCCATTGTTGACTTACTGGAAAAGATGAAGCAAGGTCACGATATCTGAGTAAAGGGATGAAAATCCGTCGGTACCGTCCAGTCCGATGGTCCGACGGATGTTTTTTATTAAAAATAAAGATAAAATTAAATTATCATCTTTATTAGTTAATGCAAATCAAGGGAATATGATCAGCGGCTGGTGGGATTTATTTCTTTTGGCCCCTACTGCGGACAATGGGCCGCGAGGATATAGAACAACATACATAGGAGGAAAAACCATGGGATTTTTCAGCAAGATTTTCAAAGGACCTGAAGTGGACATGGAGAAAAGCAATGCCAATGCTCGGAAAATGCGCCAGCTGTTTGACCAGGCGGTAGACAATGGGGCCGATTACAAGCTGATCTTTGGATACACAGAAGATGTGTCCCGCTTCAACTATGGCTTTGTCCACGGAAGTAAAACCAAAATCGGCAATCTGATCGTGGGCTGGAACGAGGACAGCCAGACCATTGTGGCCCTCCCCACGGTCCCGGACCTCTCGGGCTGCGGTGAGCCCACCTACTACCGCCGCTCTGAAATTTTAAAGGCTTACCGCAACAAATATCCCACGGATGCCTTTGTAATCTATCCGGATAAAAAGGGGTATCTGGCCATCAATGCTTATGACTGGCTGGATGATGAGAAGCTGTATGTCTATGTTTCTCAGGAGGAGGAACTGGCTGCCTTTACCGATTTCTTCATGAATCGCTTTGCCACAAAGTAACCTTCTGGACAGAGAAAAATAGAGTATAAAAACAGGGAGACTGGATATTTTCCAGTCCCCCTGTTTTTATAACTTGCAGTTGCAAAAAACCTTACAGCCACAGGGCCGGTTCATCCCGGAACACCGGTACAGGTCCGTCGGCATAGGGATCATAGCGCTTGTCATTGCACCCGAATTCCTGTAAGAAACCAATCTTTTCCTCTTGGTCCCAGCGGATCAGGGAAAGACCGTCAAAACTCTGGCTCGGTTCCCCAGACAGCTGGCATTGGAAGTGCCACTGGACTACGGTCTGGTCACCCTTATGAAAAAACTGCTGAATATCCCATTGCTGAACGGTACCACGGGTATTCCATTCCTCAAACCAAAACTTGATTGCCCCAATTCCGTGGTACTCGGGTCCCCAGCTCTCCACATACGTGACGTCAGGGGAGAAGATGTTTTCAAGTCCGCTGTTCTGCCCGGTCAGCCACATGGAAAACCACTGGCGGATGATCGTTTCCCGTCGTTGAAGCAGCTCCATACTGCACCATCCTTTCTGCTAGGTGTTTAAAAGGTTTTCCCTTATAAAAACGCATTACGCATGGCTGTATTATAACACACAGATTTGATATTTGTCTGTGATAAAACGCAATGGTCAGAATGTTATGGAAGATCACCGGACTATCAAGGGAAGGGGGCTTATAAACAAATCAGCCATATGGCTGAATTTGTGATAAAATAAAACCATGAGTTTTGGGTAAGGGAAAGGAGCGGCGAGGCATAATGGAGTCAAAAGGAAATCCAAAAAAGAAAAGGTATCTTCGATGGCCCTGGAATGTGCTGGTTTACATACTTTTGGTTGTACTGCTGCGGGTCTTTGCGATCCCGTTCATTCTCCTGATCATGTGGTGGAATAAGAAACAGCAGCCTGACGGTCCGGAGGAGGGGTACTGTCTCCAGCGTACCCGGGGGCGACTTACCGGGCTGATTTGGGCAGCCATCGTCCTCATTGGGGGCGGCCTGGCGATCTGGTTTTTTATGACTGCTCAGTCCATGCCGTACGAGGCGGAACGGCTAAAAGAAGAGATGAGTTTCGGCTACTACCTGATTCCTGTGGCGGGGGTGGTCGCCATACTGGTGGGCCTCTTTTTGGCATACCGGAGCCTGCGGGATGCTCTGATTCCGGAGAAAAGCACCTTAGCCCAGTCCATCCGCGCTCAGCTCCCTTACCCGGATGAGGCACCCCCGGTGAAGGAACTGTTCGCTATGGTGGATCAGGACTTAAAGCAAAACGGCCAGTGGTGCGGTAAGCTGGGCGTGGGCCGCGAGTGGGTGCTGGGAGATGAGGTTTCCTCCATCCCTCGCATCCGGGGTGTGTTCAGCAGGGCGGAGCAGCATACTCGCCACGCCGGAAAACGCACCCAGGTCACCTATATCTACGAAATCTGGATCGTGGATGACCGCCGGGAGCGGCAGGTCACCTCTTTGAGATCCAAACGGGAGTTAGAGGATGCCATGGACTGTTTGCGTCAGCGAGCTCCCGCCGCTGTGTTCGGGACCTATGACTCTAAAGAGTACCAGGATCTGGTTTACGCCAAAGAGGAGGAGCAGCAGTACGCCCAGGAGCGTGCCTATCAGCAGAGAAAAGCCCAGTTTGATGAGCAGAACCGCCAGGAGCAGGAGCGGCTGGCGCAGAACCAGGTGCTCACAATGCCCGACGGATCGGTGACCTCCCGCATCACCTGGGACACCATCCGTCAGCTGCTGCTCCGACCCAGCCGGACGGGGGAATCCAGCCCCTTCCAGCTGGTGCCCGGTATTCCTTTCCAAGGGCAGGGGCATACATTCAGTCGTCTGGCCTGTCTTCCCGGCAGTGGGCAGGAGCTGACGCGCATCTTAATGGAGGAAGATTCCGGCTCTCCCCAGGAGCCCGGCCAATACGCCTGGACCCGGGACGTCTCCACCAGTGAGGCGGAGACGATCCTGCGGGGATGGCTGCGGGGGGAGATCCCTGCGCTGGACAACTGGACGCACATGGAGCGCGCTGGCCGTACCTGGCAGCAGGTTTCAGAGCGGAAATAGCATGCAGCAGAGAAGGGGGATAGTATGGGACAGTTTTTCAGTGACTCGGTGGAGCGGGCGCTCAAATATATCTACTATGATCTGCGTTCCCAACGTGGCGCAGAGGGATTCCGCTTGCTGGAACAGGCCGTGGATGCTGGAGATGCAGACGCCTGTTGCCTGCTGGCCCGGTGCCTGTACGGCCCGGAGTACACCTGGCCTGGCCACCGGTTTCCGACGGACGAGAAAGCGGGGGACGAGCTGATGCGCCGCTCCGTGCTGGAAGGCAGCGCCATCGGAACGCTGCTGTCCCTGCGCTGCGGGGTGATGAACCGGCAGCTGGCCCAGGCCATGCCCCTGAGTTTTCAGGAGGCCTTTGACATTGTGCTGGACAAGGCGGAGCACGGGGAGCCTCTGTGTCAGATGATCATCGGTAACGCCTACTACTGGGGAGATTTCCCGGAAATTCAGGGCAAGGCCCGGGAGGATTTCGACAGCGACGACGCCGTCCAAAGCTATCTGCGGGAGAATTACGCCAAGTGTGAGGACTGGCTGTGGAGATCCCTGCGCAGCGGCATCTCCACCGGCGGCGTCAACCTGGCCAATTTCTATCGGGAGGGGAAAGCGGGGCTCATTTCTCCCCGGCCGGAGAAGGCCATTGAGGTGTACCGCTATGGGGCGGAGAAGGGGTATCCCAGTTACTTCTTCTACTATGCTAATGAACTTTATGACCAGGGGGAAAAGGGAGAGGCCTTTGAGTTCTACCGCCGTGCAGCGGAGACGGGGGAACCCCGGGCCTTCTTCTGGGCGGGCTACTCCTATGAGCTGGGAGATGGGGTTCCTAAGGATGCCGCTCGGGCAGCCCAATATTACCAGCAGGCGCTGGAGGCGCCCATCCACGAAAAGGTAAACCCTGCCAACCGAATGGGCATGTGCTACTATGACGGGCGTGGCGTGGAGCGGGACTACGCTAAAGCCTTTCAGCTTTTGAAGTGGGCGGAGGACCACGGCGGTCCGGCCATGCTTTACTATCTGGGGGCCTGCTACGCCAACGGCCAGGGAACCCGGCAAGACTACGCCAAGGCATTTACCTATCTGGAGCGGATCGATTGGAACTGCCACCCCGCGTTTTATCTTCTGGGGAAGATGTACTGCAACGGCCTGGGGGTTCCGATGGACATTGCCAAGGGTGTGGAATATCTTCAGAAGGCCGGCGATTATGTAGAAGTCAAAGAGGAATTAAGACACTATAAAAAGACCTTCTTTGGTAAGTGGGTCCGGCGGTAATGTGTAACATTATATATGACGATAAAAGAGGGCTCCTGCTATCGGCAGGAGCCCTCTTTACCAATTCAAATTGACTTATAATTTGCAGTAATCCTCGTCGGATACCGCTTCCAGCCACTGGTTGGAACGGTTTTTACCGGGAACCTCCAGAGCCAGATGGGAGAACCAGCTGTCCGGAGCGGCTCCATGCCAGTGCTTTACCCCAGTGGGGATGTTGACGACATCGCCGGGGTGCAGCTCCTGAGCTGCTTTGCCCCACTCTTGGTAGTAGCCTCGTCCGGCCACACAGATCAGGATCTGGCCGCCGCCCTGATCAGCCTGGTGGATGTGCCAGTTGTTGCGGCAGCCGGGCTCAAAGGTCACATTGTACACGCCCACCTGGCTGGTGGAGAGAGGGTGGAGGTAGCTCTGTCCCACAAAATACTGGGCAAAACCGTCATTGGGTGCTCCAATGGGGAAGACCATCTCCTGTTGATGCTGTGCCTTGCCGTCTTCTCCGGCCTCCTCGCTCCAGACCTCCTTGGCCATGCGGAAGGCAGCACAGGCCTTGGGCCATCCAGCGTAAAAGGCGGCATGGGTCAGAATCTCAGCAATCTCCTCTCGGGTGATGCCGTTTTGCTTGGCGGTGGACAAGTGGTACTGGAAGGAGCTGTCCACCAGTCCCTGGGCCATGAGAGCCACTACGGTCACCAGAGAGCGGTCCCGCAGGGACAGTTTATCCTCCCGGCTCCATACTTCTCCGAACAATACGTCGTCATTGAGCTGGGCAAATTTGGGGGCGAACTCGCCCAGAGCATCTCTGCCAGCTGTCTGCTTTACTGCCATATCAATACCTCCTATGCAAGAGAAAAGGTTACCTGAACGGTTCCGGTTCCCAGCTTTGCCTGCAAGTCGGTGGAATCGTTGATTTTAGCCAGACGGGTAAAATTCCAGGTATTTGTGCCGTAATAAATGGTGATTTGATTGCCCTGATAGAGGATCACATCTCCGGGCTGAGTGGTGATCCGGGTATCGTTCCGAGTCAGTGTCGTGCCCAATGAGCCAACCTTCTCAAAGCCTCCATAGTCGTCCATGGAAATGGTCACCGGGCCTTGGGCCAGCAAGTCCCGAAACGCTTCTGCGGAACTGTTATCGGCAAAGGTGGCCAGCAGTTCCTGGTCCCCTACGGTGATTTTTAACATGGGTTCCTCCTGACTGGACGAGTTGTCCTGGGACTGGCTGCTCTCCTGCTCAGAGATCACCGACTGAGACGGCGGCGGAGCGGAGTCTGCCGGGGACGAACTGTTCCCACAGCCGGACAGACCCAGGACAGCAAGGAACAGATAGAGAATTCGTGTCATGGAATCTCTCCTCCCGCCAGTGCTTACTTCAAATTCTCCTGGAAAAACTGCTGGATCTTATCGAAGGGGATAATATTCTTTTGGTCGTAGAGGTCGGTGTGGACCGCGCCGGGGATGATGAGCAGATCCTTATTTCCGGCATAGGGGCTGTTCTTGACCATATCGGCGTAAGCGTCCCGGCTGAAATAGCAGGAGTGGGCCTTTTCTCCGTGGATCATCAGCACAGCGCTGCGGATCTCATTGCTGTAGCGCAGGATGGGCATGTTGAGGAAGGACAGGGAGGAAGTAGTATTCCATCCGTCGTTGGAATTGAGGGAGCGCTCGGTGTAGCCCCGCTCCGTCTTATAGTAGTCGTAATAGTCCTTCACAAAGAAGGGGGCGTCCTCCGGTAGGGGGTCCACCACACCGCCCGCCCGGGCATAGGTCCCGTTCTGATAGTCCACGGTCCGCTGGGCGTTGAGGGCTTTCTTGGTTTCGTACCGGGCATCGGCGCTGTCGGCGGAGTCAAAGTAACCCTTGGCGTTCACACGGGTCATGTCGTACATGGTGGAGGTGACGGTGGCCTTGATACGGGTATCCATGGCGGCGGCGTTGAGGGCCATGCCGCCCCAGCCGCAGATACCCAGAATTCCTACCTTGTCCGGATCAATAAACTCCCGGGTGGAGAGAAAGTCCACGGCGGCAGAAAAGTCCTCGGTGTTGATATCGGGGGAGGCCACGTTTCGCACCTGGCCGCCGCTCTCTCCGATGAAGGAGGGGTCAAAGGCCAGAGCGGCAAAGCCACGGCTGGCCAGCTCCTCGGCATAGAGTCCGGCGCACTGTTCCTTTACCGCGCCGAAGGGACCTGCCACCGCTACCGCGGCCAGTTTTCCGGAGATAGCCATGGGCAGATACAGGTCGCCTACAAGCTCGATCCCATAGCGGTTATGAAAACGTACCTTCTCACGCTGGACGGTGTCCCGCAGAGGGAAGGAGTATCCCTGATATTTGGCGTTCATATTCTTGTTCCTCCTTACGCGTGCTTGCCCAGCTCGTAGGCCTTTTCCAGTGCGGGGTGATTTTGGATTTCGCCCACAGAGGTCACGCCGCCGGCAAAGACCGTCCCGGCCAGACGGGCCTTTTCAAAGCAGTCGATCCAGCCCTGCAGGCCGGTGACCGCACCGTCCACGGTATGTTCATCCTCCTCTGCCGCAGCAGCCAGCAGGTAGATGTCCCGGAATTGGTAGTCGGAAGGAAAGAGAGAATTGGCCCGGTCCAGCATGGTCTTCATCTGGCCGCACATCCCGTAGTAGTAGATCGGGGTGGCAAAGGCGATGACGTCGGCGGTGAGCATCTTTTGGGCGATCACCTCCGCATCGTCGTGGATGATGCAGTGCTGGGTGTTCTGACAGGACAGGCAGCCCTTGCAGAACCCGATGGTTTTATCGTACAGGGTAACCTTCTCCACCTGGTTGCCGGCCTCCCGGGCGCCGCGGACAAATTCATCCGCCAGACAGTCTGAATTGCCGCCCTTCCGGGGGCTGGTAGAGATCACTAAAATATTCTTGCTCATTGCATTTCCTCCTCACTTAACGAGCGCATTACGCTGGCGGGTACGCCGCCCACGATGGTATTGTCCGGCACATCCCGGGTTACCACTGCTCCGGCGGCCACAATGGCTCCGTCGCCGATGGTCACACCGGGAAGAATGGTGGCATTGGAGCCGATCCAGACCCGTTTGCCGATGTGAATGGGGGCAGGGATCATAGTGGCGCGGTCCATGGGGGACTTGGCATGGTTGAGGGTGGCCAACACCACGTTATGGCCGATGAGCGTGCCGTCTCCGATAAAAATGCCGCCCTGATCCTGGAATTTGCAGCCCATGTTAATAAAAACGTGTTTGCCGATGTGGATGTTCTTTCCGCAGTCGGTGTAAAAAGGCGGAAACAGCGCGAAGCTCTCATCCACCGGTCTGCCGATGAGCTGGGAAAAGAGGGCGCGCAATTCCTCCGGCTGGTGGTAGCTGCCATTGATCTCAGCGGTGATGCGCAGGGCCTCCTGGCTGACGCCGTGCATAAACTGATGTGCCTCGCCGCCTCCCTGTACCGGGGCTCCGCTGTTCAGGTGTGCTAAAAATTCATCTAATTCCATCGTTTGCTCCTGATCTATCAAATTTCTGATGTCGTTGTACCATCGGTCATACAAGATAACAAATACCTATATAGAATAACTAACTATGCTTGAAACCTATATTTGGCCTGTGTTATCATCAAGGCATCCGGAGGTGAATGAAATGGAATTGCGAGTGCTGCAATACTTTTTGGCGGTGGCCCGAGAGCAAAATATTTCGGCGGCGGCCCAGTCACTGCACTTGACCCAGCCCACCCTGTCCCGACAGCTGAAAGAGCTGGAGGAGGAACTGGGCAAGCGGCTGATGATCCGGGGAAACCGGAAGATCGTTCTGACCCAGGATGGTATGCTGCTGCGAAAGCGGGCAGAGGAGATTCTGGAACTGGTGGACCGTACGGAAAAAGAGGTCATGTGTTCAGATGAGATCGTCAGTGGGGATATCTACATCGGTACCGGCGAGACCGACGGGGTGCGGCAGATCGTGCGCAGTGCAAACCACATCCAGGCGCATTATCCGGGTATCCACTTTCATATTGTCAGCGGCGACGCTGTGGATGTATGTGAACGGCTGGACAAAGGGCTTTTGGATTTTGGCGTTCTCCTGGGGGACATTGATAAAATAAAATATCACTATATGGAACTGCCCATGAAGGATACCTGGGGAGTCCTCATGCGGCGGGACAGCCCTCTGGCAGCCCAGGACACCGTTTCCCCACAGGATCTTTGGGACAAGCCGCTGATCCTCTCCCGGCAGGTGGACAACAAAAGCGGGCTGTACCGCTGGCTGCGGAAGGAGCCTTCCGAGCTGCACACCGCAGCGACCTATAACCTGATCTACAACGCCTCTTTGATGGTGGACGAGGGGATGGGCTACGCCTTCACGCTGGACAAGCTGGTGAACACAACCGGCAGCAGCCTATGTTTTCGGCCGCTTGAGCCGGAATTGAAGCTGGGCATGTATCTGGTGTGGAAAAAGTCCTGGATCTTTTCCCGGGCGGCTGAGCTGTTTTTGGAGGAGCTGAGAAAGCAACTGGAACCCGCACAAGGCCAATCGTTTGGACGGGATCAGAGCAAGACAAGAAACTCATGTTGCTAGCACCCGGAGCATAAAAGAAAATGTGATTATGGAACAAATAGTTTAAAGAGATACAAACTTGATTTAGTCAATCCTACAAAGTTTAACCGGCGTTTATTTTTGCTCGGGGCAGATAAAAATGAATGCCGGTTGCTACGGGAAATAAAACGGCGCGCAAAAAAAATAATGATATGATAGGGCCAGAATAAATACAAATCGATGTGGAAAGGGGTATAAACATGAATAAGTTAAAGCGCGCCGCCCGTATCGAGGAGATCACCAGAGACCTTGCCAGCCAATTCAGCGTATTGGAGACTCCCAACGAGGTCGCCATGGCCGAAAAGGTCTACCGTATTTTTTCTCAAATGCCCTATTTCCAGGCCCATCCGGAAAATCTGAGCTATGTTCCGGTCAAAGATGATCCCTGGAACCGGAAAAGCGTGATGGCCATTGTGCGCGGCGAGAAAAAGCCCAGCCCCCGCACCGTGGTTATGATCGGACACATTGATACCGTGGGCGTCTCTGACTACGGTCCGCTGGCCGCCTACGCCAATCAGCCCGACGTTTTGATGGAAAAATTCCGGGACATCGAGCTGCCTGAGGAGGTGCGCCGGGATCTGGAGTCGGGAGACTATCTGTTTGGGCGCGGCGTCTTTGATATGAAATCCGGCGACGCTATCATCATTGCCCTTCTGGAAGAGATCAGCCAGTCTGTTGAGGAGTTTGAAGGCAACCTCATCTACGGCGCGGTCTGTGACGAGGAAGGTAACTCCGGTGGTATGCTGAACCTGGTTCCCAAGCTGGCCAAGATGCAGGAAGAGGAACACCTGGAATATCTGGCTCTGCTGGACACCGATTACATGACCTCGGAATTCCCCGGGGATGAAAATAAGTACGTATACGTAGGTACCGTGGGCAAGCTGATGCCGACCTTCTATGTGGTAGGCAAGGAAACCCATGTAGGCGAGTCTTTCAAGGGACTGGACCCCAACCAGATCACGGCCCAGATCATCTCCCGGGTCAACCTGAATCCGGAATTCTGTGATGTGGCCGAGGGCGAGGTCACACTGCCTCCCATTACCCTGCGTCAGCGGGATATGAAGCCGGAGTATTCCTGCCAGATCGCAAAGTCGGCGGTGCTGTTCTTCAACTATGCCACCCACTGCAGTACGCCCGACCAGGTGCTGGAACGCATGGTGGGCGTGGCCCAGGAGTGTTTCCAGCAGGTGATCGATACCCTCAACCAGCACTACCGGACCTTCTGCAATATGTCCCGGCGTCCCTATGTGCGTCTGCCCTGGAAGGCGCGGGTCATGACCTATCAGGAGCTGTACACCGCAGTCAAGGCGGAACTGGGCAGCGCGCTGGATGAGATGGTCCGCGAGAAGTCGGAGGCCCTGCTGGCCCGGCAGGATATCGATACCCGGGTGCGGGCCAACATGCTGGTGGAGTACGTCCATGGGCTCTGGAGCGACAAGGATCCCATCGTGATCGTCTACCTCACGCCGCCTTATTACCCCCACGTCTATGTGGAGGGCAAGAGTGAGAAGGATAAAGCCCTGCTGGCCGCGGTGGATAAGGCAGTCACTTCTACCCAGACCGATTATAAGCTGGTCTACAAGAAGTTCTTTCCCTACATCTCCGACCTCAGCTACGGAGCGGCGCCCAAGGACCCGGAGATTATCCGGGCGCTCAAGCGTAACACGCCGGGCTTCGGTATCTTCTACGATCTGCCTCTGAAGGAGATGCAGGCTTTGGACCTTCCCGTTTTGGATATTGGTCCCTTCGGAAAGGATGCACATAAGTTTACTGAGCGCATTGAAAAGCATTATACCTTTGAGGTGGCTCCTGAACTGGTCTATAAAACGGTTATGAACCTGCTCCATGACGATCCTCAGTAACTGGAAGCTTGAAACGCGGCGCAGCAATCCCTGCTGCGCCGCATCTTATATTTTGCACAAGATTATTGTGATTGCTATTTAATTTTTATTCATATATAATAAGCCCAAGCGAAAGGGGGAGACCTTGTATGCTCCAAACTCCTGCACATTCTGGAAAAATGACGCTCAGCGCAGGCTCTGCCCATGGCCGGTCGCTGCTTTTGTATAATGGGAATTTTTTTCGCTTTGGAGGAAAAAAGCATTACACGTGGGTCTGGATCAAAAATGGCATGATTCAGGATGCGGGGTACCGCAGTTGGGAACCGACCTATATCCGGGATGCGGAGGAGGCCATTGATCTGAAGGGAAACCTGGTGCTTCCGGGTTTCTCCGACAGCCATGTCCATTTTGTGCCCAGCGCCGTGGACCGCATGAAAGTGAATCTCAACGGCTCCCGGAATTTTGAAGAAATCGGGCAGCGGCTGAAGGACTGGGTGGAACGGCATCCTCAGGAGAGCACGGTGCATGCCTGCTGCCTGGAGGTATCGGACCTGGAGGAAAAGCGACCTCCCACCCGCAATGTCATTGACCACTATCTGCGGGACTATTCGGTTTTGATTGAAAGCCGGGACTTTCATTATACCGTGCTCAACACCCGGGCGCTGCACAGTTCCCGCGTCCCCTTTACCATGGAGGGGGTGGAACTGGACGAACGTCAGCGGCCCACAGGAATTTTCCGTGGGAAAGCGAACGCCTTTCTGCGCCGGAAGACGGCAGACAGCTATTCCTGGGAGGATAAAGAGCGGGCAGTCTATGAGCTGTCCGGACGGCTGCTGAAAAAGGGAGTTACCTCCATCCACGCCATGGAGGGCGGCTACGGTTTCCCGGAGTCGGACGCGGAATTTCTGGCCTCCTGCGGGCCAAAACTGCCGCTGGATATTGCCATCTACTTTGGAACGACCTCGCCGGAAAAAGTCAAAAGGCTGGGGTTATCCCGGATCGGCGACCTGTTTCTGGACGGCTCCTTTGCCTCGGGAAATGCAGCCCTGCTCAGCAATTATGAGGACCATCCCGGGAACGGAACCTTGAACTATTCCCAGGAGGAATTGAATTCTTTCCTCTTGCGCTGTTACCTGGCTGATTTGGATACTTCTCTGCATGCGGTAGGAAACCGGGCCATGGAACAGGCGCTGATCGCCCATGAGTATGCCCGGCAGAAGACAGGAAATGTCTATCTCCGCCACCGGATCGAGCATGCAGAGCTTACCACAGAGCTTCAGCGTAAACGGGCCGCCGCCCTGGGCCTCACGTTTTCTATGCAGCCGGCCTTCGAGTATTACTACGGCGGCAGCCACAGCATGTATGCCGAACGTCTGGGAGAGCGCTGGAGACAAACCAATCCCTTCCGGGAAATCCGCAACGCGGGCATCCGGATCTGCGGCGGCTCGGACAGCGGTCTGACTCCCGTCAATCCTCTGGTAGGAATCTATGCCGCAGTCAATCCTCCGGTGGATGAGAACCGCCTGACCATTGAAGAGGCGCTGTCCATGTTTACCCGTGACGCAGCCTGGGCGGTACGGGAGGAGGACTACAAGGGGGAGATCGAGATCGGGAAAATTGCAGATCTGACGGTCACCGACCGGAACATTTTCCTGACCAACCCCAAAAACATTATTACCGCGGAAATCATCATGACCATCAAGTCTGGCTCTGTTCTCTATCACAATCTTTAAGGAGGCAGCCATGGATCAAGGATTGTTCATTCAGATGTTTGGCTCTGCAGAATTCTTTGTTTCAGGCAAGCCAGTGACCACCCGACTGAGCGCAAAATCCCTGGCTATCTTGGTATTTTTAATCTGCCACGAGCAGCGCCGGGTCACCCGGGAAAAACTGGCCTCCATGTTTTGGGCGGAGAGCTATGATACCGCAACCTATAATCTGCGCTATAACCTGTGGAACATCAAAAAGGTAATTCCGCCGGATGAAAACGGAGCAGAATTCCTGATCACGTCAAAAGATTTCTGTGGAATCAATCCTGCCTACCGGTATACCTCTGACCTGACACGGCTTGAGCAGCTGCTTGAAATCCATGACGAAGATGCACCTGCGGACATTCTTCTGGAAATCAATGAAATTCTCAGCCGGGAATTTTTAGAGGACTTTTATATCCGGGACAGCGACGAGTTCAACGACTGGCTGCTGTTTGAACGCACCCGCTATCAGAAGCTGTCTCAGCAGAATCTGGAGCAGCTCTACGACAGCTATATCAAAAACCAGGATATCGACCGGGCGGAAGAGGCGCTGCGCGCCCTGCTGCGGATCAACCCTTACGAGGAAAAGTATTACTGCCGGATCATGAAGCTGTGTCTTCAAAAGGGCGAGCGGCATGCGGCACTGCGCTGGTATCAATCCTGTGAGGACCTGTTGCGGAAGGATTTGAATCTGGCACCCTCCAAGACCCTGCGTGAGCTATATCTGGAGATCACTTCCCAGGAGCAGGAGCTGTCCCCGCGGGGGGAGACGCTGGAGGAACTGACGCTGGAACTGTCGGGAAATGAGGATACCGCGGTGATTTCCGGTCTGCTGCTCAGCGAGTTTATCGAATTGCTGACCTGTGCCTGTGAACGTACCGTGGTCAATCAGATCCCAAAGGTATTTCTGGAAGATCTGTCCAGCATACAATCGGCCCTGATTCCTACCTATGGGTTGGAGGGCGACTGCCGCCAGGTCTCTCAGGCAAGACTGCTGAACTCGCTACGGGGGTTGATCACCCAGCTGTCCAAGACTTACTGCATCACGGTTTACCTCAAGCAGGAGGCGATGGCAGATCCCTTTTCCCGTCATGCCCTGCACTATCTCCAACGTACATGTCCCGATGTTTTCCGGTTATATCCCCAATAAACCCGTGGTGTTTATTTGAGGTTTAACTTAAATTTCCACAAAAACAAAAAAATAAAAAAACAAACGTTTGTGCCCTTTCAATAAAATACAGAGAAAACCACTTCAGCGGTATAATGCAGAAAAACGAAGGAGGGGTTTTTGTGGATCAAATCGTGAAAGCAATCGTAGACTTTACCAACTGGCTTTGGGGTCCCCCGCTCATGATTATCCTGGCCGGCGGCGGCCTGTTCCTCACCATTCGTCTTGGGTTTTTCCAGTTCCGGCATCTGTTCTACATGTGGGGACAGACGTTCGGACAGATGATGAAAAAGCCCGAAGATCCCAACGCAATTTCTCCCTTCCAGGCCGCAACGGCGGCCATCGCATCCACCATCGGCGCGGCAAACATCGTAGGTGTTCCGGTAGCCATTGCATTTGGCGGCCCGGGTGCCGTGTTCTGGATGTGGATCATTGCCCTGCTGGGCTGTGCCTCCAAGTTCTCTGAGATCGTTCTGGGCATCAAGTACCGGGAAAAGGATGCCAGTGGCGAGTATGTAGGCGGACCGACCTACTACCTGGCCAAAGGTTTTAAGAACAAGGCCCTGGGTAAGTTCCTGGCCGGCTGGTTCGCCTTCTTCCTGATGATCGAGATCATCCCGTCCATCTCTACTCAGACCGTTTCCGCTGCGCAGAATGCAGCCACCCTGGGTATTCCTGATATCGCTACCGGCATCGCCATGGCCCTGATCGTTCTGGTCATCGTGGTGGGCGGCACCAAGCGTCTGGTTCAGGTTACCGAGCGCCTGGTTCCCGTTATGGCTCTGATCTATGTCATTGGTGCCCTGGTGGTTATCGGCGTCAACATCGATAAGCTCCCCGGCGTCTTTGTCCTGATTTTTGAAAGCGCCTTTGCTCCTATGGCTCCTGTGGGCGGTTTTGCCGGTTCCACTCTGGCTCTGGCTCTGCGCTGGGGCGCCGCCCGCGGCACTTACTCCAACGAGGCCGGTATGGGTACCGCTCCCATCGCCCATGCCACCGCTCAGACCGACCACCCTGTCCGTCAGGGCTTCTGGGGTATCTTTGAGATCACTCTGGACACTCTGATCGTCTGCACCGTTACCGCTCTGGTGGTGCTGGTCACCGGCGCTTGGCAGGCCGTTCCCGCCAGCGAGGCTGCCGCTATGCCTTCCATGGCCTTCCAGACCGTGTTCGGCAAGGTGGGCGACTATGTGGTTACCATCTCCATCCTGCTCTTCGTGCTGTCCACCGTCATCGTGCTGGTGTTCTACGGTGAGCGTCAGGCCCGCTTCCTCTTTGGTTACAAGTTCTCTCGTATTTGGAAGTTTATCTACATCGCTGCCATCCTCTTCGGCGTGTTCGGCGGCCTGGAGTTCCTGTATCAGTTCCTGGACTTCTTCCTGGCTCTGGTCATCCTACCCAACATGATTGCGCTGATCGCTTTGAGCGGTGAGGTGAGGGACCTGAAGAACGAGTTCTTCACCGGCGAGCAGTATTACCTGCGGGATAAGGCGAGAAAGCACGCGAAGAAGTAATCCCAAACGTGCCAACCTTTTTTCCTCATATGCGCCCGGGGCCGAAAGCTTCTGCTTTTGGCCCCGGGCGTATCATATGCTGTGAGAGAAAGGGATTGTGTATCTGCCATATGACAAAGGAGGTGCTGCGACTTTTTTGGGGTAATTGACAAGAACGGCCGTTGGTAGTATACTGTGGTAAATTGAATCAGGATCTTCAGGGCGGGGTGCAATTCCCCACCGGTGGTATAGCCCACGAGCCGAAAGGCATGACCCGGTGTGATTCCGGGGCCGACAGTATAGTCTGGACGGAAGAAGATCGTGTACTGCGGGGAGTCATATACCTGCGCGCATGAAGTTGCTCTGGAATGGTATCATTCCGGAGTTTTCTTTTTTTGCGGCAGGTTTTGATTCGCTTTCCTGCACCATGATGCCTTGAACGATTCCGTTCAAGGCATTTTCTTTTTCAGGAGGCACAGGATGAACGATACCGACTATATGAACCTGGCCCTGGAGTTGGCCCGGCGAGGGATGGGCTGGACCTCACCCAATCCCATGGTGGGAGCTGTTCTGGTGAAGAATGGAGAGATCATCGGACAAGGGTGGCACACCCGGTACGGAGAGCTCCACGCGGAGCGGGAGGCGCTGAAAAACTGTACCGGTTCGCCCGCCGGAGCAACCCTCTATGTTACGCTGGAACCCTGCTGCCATCAGGGCCGCCAACCGCCCTGCACCCAGGCCATTCTGGACGCGGGCATTACCCGCGTGGTGGTGGGCTCCAATGACCCCAACCCTCTGGTGGCGGGAAAGGGGTTAAACATTCTGCGGGCGCACGGCGTCCAGGTGGAGACGGGGGTGTGCAAGCAGGCCTGCGACGCCCTCAACCAGGTGTTTTTCCACTTCATCACCACCCGCCGACCCTATGTGGTTCTGAAATACGCCATGACTATGGACGGAAAGATTGCCACCCGCACTGGGGCATCCAAATGGATCACCGGGGAAACGGCCCGAAAGCGGGTCCATGAGGACCGGCACCGCTACCGGGCCATTCTGGCCGGCGTGGGGACCGTGTTGGCCGATGACCCGCTGCTTACCTGTCGCATGGAGGGAGGACGGAACCCCATCCGGGTCATCTGTGATACCCATTTACGTACGCCGTTGACGAGCCAGATCGTCTGCACTGCAAAGGAGGTGCCGACCATTCTGGCTACCGCCTGCCCTGATGAAGCACGCCGGGCCATCTATGAGGCCGCTGGATGCCAGGTGTGGATGCTGCCTGAGCGGGGGGAACATGTGGATCTTGCCGCCCTCATGGACCGGCTGGGAGCGGAGAATATCGACAGCGTCCTGCTGGAGGGGGGAGGCACCCTAAACTGGTCCGCTCTGGAGCAGGGACTGGTTCAGAAGGTGCAGGCCTACATCGCGCCCAAACTCTTTGGCGGCGGTGCGTCCAAGTCCCCGGTGGAAGGGCTGGGGGTGGAGACCCCCGACCAGGCGGTGCAGCTCATCAACACCACCATCACCCCCCTAGGGGACGACTTTTTGCTGGAGAGCGAGGTAGAACACCATGTTTACCGGGATCGTTGAGGAATTGGGGAGCATCCGCTCCGTACGCCGGGGACAGCACTCGTCGGTACTGTCCATTGCGGCGAAGGATATCCTGTCTGACCTGAAGATTGGGGACAGTGTGGCGGTCAATGGGGTGTGTCTCACCGCTACCACCGTGGACGGTAGCGGCTTCACCGCCGACGTGATGCACGAGACCCTGAACCGTTCCTCACTGGGCAGTTTGACGGTGGGCAGCCACGTGAATTTGGAGCGGGCCATGGCAGCAAACGGCCGCTTCGGCGGACACATCGTCTCCGGCCATATCGACGGAACCGGTACCATCACCGCCCTGCGGAAGGACGATAACGCGGTATGGTACACCATCTCCGCTTCCCAGGAGCTGCTTCGCTACATCGTGGAGAAGGGGTCCATCGCCATCGACGGCATCAGTCTGACGGTGGCGGAAGTGGGGGAGAGTTGGTTTTCCATCTCCGCCATCCCCCACACAGTGGCTGTCACCACCCTGGGTGAGAAGCGGCCCGGCGACACGGTGAATTTGGAAAACGACGTGATCGGAAAGTACGTGGAGAAGCTGCTGCGGCCCCAGCCCCAAGAGACGGCCAAGAGCTCCCTCACCTTGGAATTTTTAGCACAGCACGGATTTTAAGCACATATAAGGAGGATTTTTAACCATGGAACATCCCTATTGCACCGTGGAGGAAGCCCTGGAAGAACTGCGGGCGGGCCATCTCATCATCACCATCGATGATCCTGACCGGGAGAACGAGGGGGACCTTATCTGCGCGGCTCAGTTTGCCACCACGGAGAATGTGAATTTTATGGCCGTCCATGCCAAGGGACTCATCTGCACCCCCATGAGCGAGGAAGTGGCTGCCCGTCTGGGGCTGGAGCAGATGGTAAAGGTAAATACCGACAACCACTGCACCGCCTTCACTGTCTCCATCGACCACGTGGACACCACCACCGGCATCTCCGCCCAGGAGCGGGGCTACACCTGCCGCAAATGTGTGGACCCGGCTACCCGGCCTGAGGACCTGCGCCGGCCCGGCCACGTGTTCCCCTTGGTGGCCCGGCGGGGCGGCGTGCTCACCCGCAACGGCCACACCGAGGCTACGGTGGACCTGTGCCGTCTGGCAGGGCTGACCCCCTGCGGCCTGTGCTGCGAGATCATGCGGGACGACGGTACCATGATGCGCACTACTGAGCTTCTGGAGAAGGCCCAGGAGTGGGGGCTGAAGGTCATCACCATCAAGGCGCTCCAGGACTACTGCCGCCTCCACGACAAGCACGTGGTGCGGGAGGCATGTGCCAAGCTGCCCACCCGCTTTGGAGAGTTCCAGATTTACGGCTATGTCAACGACCTCACCGGGGAGCACCATGTGGCCCTGGTGAAGGGAGAGATTGGCGACGGCAAGGACATCCTGTGCCGGGTCCACTCCGAGTGCCTCACCGGGGATGTGTTTGGCTCCCGGCGGTGCGACTGCGGCCAGCAGCTGGCTGCTGCCATGCGGCAGATCGAGGCGGAAGGCCGGGGCGTGCTGCTCTATATGCGCCAGGAGGGCCGTGGTATTGGCCTCATCAACAAGCTCAAGGCCTATGAGCTCCAGGAGCAGGGCTTTGACACGGTGGATGCCAATGTGAAGCTGGGCTTTGCCCCCGACCTGCGGGAGTACTGGACCGGCGCGCAGATTCTGCGGGATCTGGGTGTGCGGACCATGCGCCTGCTCACCAACAACCCGGACAAGGTCTATCAGCTCTCTGACTTCGGCCTGGAGATTGCCCAGCGGGTGCCCATCCAGGTGGAGGCCAACAAGGACGACATCTTCTATCTGCGCACCAAGCAGCGTCGTATGGGCCATCTGGTGAACTATTGATCAAACTCAATTTACATAAAACAGGAGGAATTTACTATGAAAATCTTTGAAGGCAATCTGGTATCTCAGGACATCAAGGTGGGCATCGTGTGTGCCCGGTTCAACGAATTCATCGTCTCCAAGCTGCTCAGCGGCTGTGAGGACGGCCTGCTGCGCCACGGCGTGAAGCCCGACGACATCAGCGTGGCCTGGGTGCCCGGTGCCTTTGAGATCCCTCTTATTACCTCCAAGATGGCCAAGAGCGGCAAGTACGATGCGGTCATTGCTCTGGGGGCTGTCATTCGGGGCAGCACCAGCCACTACGACTACGTGTGCAATGAGGTGTCCAAGGGTATCGCCGCCGTGGCCCTGGAGAGCGACATCCCCGTGATGTTCGGAGTGCTCACCACCGATACCATTGAGCAGGCCATCGAGCGCGCCGGTACCAAGGCGGGCAACAAGGGTTCTGAGTGCGCTCAGGGCGCCATTGAGATGGTCAACCTGATCCGCGCCCTGGAAGCCTGAGTATGGTAAATCTGCTCTTTGACTACGACGGTACCCTCCACGACAGCCTGGCTATCTATGCTCCCGCCGTCCTGGCGGCCTACAATGATCTGGCTGCCCGGAGACTGGCTGTGGGTGATCCCCCAGACCGGGAGACCATCCAAAGGTGGATCGGCATGACTCCCTCAGAGATGTGGGAGCAGTTCCAGCCTCAGCTCTCTTCTCAGGAAAAGCAGGCAGGGGGCGCGTACATTGGCCGGCGGATGCAGGAGCTGGTGGAGGAGGGGAACGCCCGACTCTATCCCGGCGTGCCCCAGGTCCTGGACGCGCTGAAGAAGTTGGGGGTAGGGATGCTGCTGCTAAGCAACTGTCCCGTCTCCTATCTCCGTGCTCACACGGCTTGCTTTGGGTTGGAGCGCTGGTTTGACGGGCTCTATTGCGGCGAGCAATTTCAATATCTGCCCAAATACGAGATCCTGCCTATTCTGAAAAAACGCTGGCCGGGAGAATTTCTGGTTATTGGCGACCGGAATCAGGATATGGAGATGGCACGGAAAAACCAAGTATCCGCGGTGGGCTGTACTTATGGCTATGGAAGTCCGGAGGAACTCTCCGGGGCGGACTGTCTTGCAGGGACTCCGGAAGAAGTGCTGTACTTTGTGCGGGAATTTCTCGTACAAACCAGGTTTTAGAGCATATATAAGAAAACCCCGGGCGGATGGCTTATAGACCATCTGCCCGGGGTTTTATGTAGATTCTAAAGAATTATTTCAGCTTTGCTCCATCCTGGAACGCATTGCCCACTTTTTCACCCAACTTGCGGTAAGCGCTGTGAATGGGGTCAAAGGTAATGGGCTGAAGCTTATCCTGATCGATTTTTCCGTCATCCCCCAGCACCGATTCGTCGGCACTGATATTGACGATCTCGCCCACCAGACGGCAGCTCTCCGGATCGTAGCTGATCAAGCGGCACTCCACGGCCATGGGCAGCTCATCAATGACAGGGGCGTCCACAAATTCCGATTTGGTGGTGTGCCAGCCCGCCTTCTCCAGTTTGTTGGCCACATTGTTGCCCGACTCGATGCCCACGTAGTCACAGGCCACCATTTGCGCCACCGTGGCCATGCTGACGGTAAAGGCTTTTCGGGCCAGAATGTTGGCGGTGGTCTTGTGACCGGCACTGATGCACATAGACAGCTCTTTATCGTCGCTGATCCCGCCCCAGGCCGCATTCATGGCATCGGGCGGACCATCTTCCCCATAGGTGGCGAGAATAAAAACCGGCTGGGGATAGGTCCAAGGTTTGGCTCCAAAATTCTTACGCATAAGAAATACCTCCTATTGTATGGATGTTTGCATCAGACGGCAGTGTTTTGGGCCGTGAGGGCAAAAGAGAGGACGATCATGCCTGTTCCCTTGCAGGAAATATTATAGCACATCGGCGCGGAAAGGTCATAGAAAATCAAATAGGTACAGCGGCAGGATCAGAGGGGTACGATTGCGCCGCCTGTGATTTCCGGATATAATGGTGATAATCCATATCGGTTTGGAGGAGCACAGCCATGAAACTGATCCATCTCTCCGACCTGCATCTGGGCAAGCGGGTCAACGAATTTTCCATGCTGGAGGACCAGCAGTATATTCTGACTGAAATTTTGCAGATCATTGACCGGGAGAAGCCGGATGGCGTGATGATTGCCGGGGATGTCTACGACAAGTCCGTACCCTCCGCTGAGGCTGTGGCGCTGTTGGACGACTTTCTGGTGCGCCTGGCCAAGCGGGACCTCCAGGTCTTTCTCATCAGCGGAAACCACGACTCGCCGGAGCGCATGGCGTTTGGCGGCCGGCTTATGGCGCAAAGCGGCGTACATCTGGCCCCCGTCTATGATGGCAAAGTGAGCCCGATTACGTTAACGGATGAGTACGGCCCGGTAAACCTCTATTTGCTGCCCTTTCTGAAACCGGCCCATGTCCGCCGGTGTTTTCCGGAGCGGGAAATTTTGACCTATACAGACGCACTGGCCGCAGCCATTGAGGCCATGGGAGTAGATCCCGCGCAGCGGAATGTGCTGGTGACCCATCAGTTTGTCACCGGCGCAGCCCGGTGCGACTCGGAGGAAATCTCGGTGGGTGGCACAGAGAATGTGGATGTGTCGGTCTTTGGGCCCTTCGACTATGTAGCCCTGGGCCATATCCATGGTCCCCAGCAGGTGGGACGGGAGACCGTACGTTACTGCGGTACGCCTTTGAAATACTCCTTCTCTGAGGCCAAACACCAGAAGTCGGTGACGGTGGTGGAGTTGGGGGAGAAGGGGGCTGTGTCGGTGCGCACCGTGCCTCTCACCCCTATGCGGGATCTGGCAGAACTGCGGGGTACTTATGAGGAACTGACTTTCCGGGGCTTTTATGATGGCACAAGCTATCCCCGGGACTACGTCCATATCACCCTTACAGATGAGGAGGACATTCCCGATGCGGTGAGTAAGCTGCGGATCATCTATCCCAACCTGATGAAGCTGGACTATGACAACAAGCGCACCCGGGCAGGGATCATCCTGGAGGGGGCGGAGGATCAGCAGCGCTCCCCGTTGGAGCTGCTGGAGGAATTTTATGAAAAGCAGAACGGGCAGCCCATGGGGGAGAAACAGCGCGCCTTTGCCAAGAGCCTGATGGAGCGGATCTGGGAGGAGGATGAGCCATGAGACCACTAAAATTGACTGTATCGGCCTTTGGCCCCTATGCCGGAAAAGTGGTCATGGACCTGGAGAAGTTGGGAAAGCAGGGGCTTTACCTGATTACCGGGGATACCGGCGCGGGAAAGACTACGATTTTTGACGCCATTACCTACGCGCTCTACGGAGAGCCCAGCGGTGAGAACCGGGATCCATCCATGTTCCGCTCCAAATACGCCCAGCCGGACACCCCTACCCAGGTGGAACTGGTTTTCTCCTACGGAGGCAAGACCTACACTGTGCGCCGCAATCCGGAGTATGAACGTCCGGCCAAGCGGGGCGGCGGGATCACCACGCAGAAGGCGGAGGCAGAACTGATCCTTCCCGATGGCCGTGTGGTTGTCAAACCCCGGGAGGTCAACCGGGAGATCGTGGATATCATTGGCCTGGACCGAGGCCAGTTTGCCCAGATCGCCATGATCGCACAGGGAGATTTTTTGAAGCTGCTGCTGGCAGATACCAAAAGCCGTCAGGAAATTTTCCGGGAGATCTTCAAGACCCGGTACTATATGGTGTTTCAGGAGCGGATGAAGAACGAAGCGGGACAGCTTCAGCGGGAGTGCGAGGCCGCCCGGGCCAGTGTACAGCAGTACATTGGGGGAGTGGTCTGTCACGAGGACGACCTTTGTAAGCCTACCCTTCAAAAGGCCCAGGAGGGTCAGCTGCCGTTTCCGGAGACTGTGGAGCTCATCCGTCAGCTGATTGCCCAGGACTGTGAGGCCCAGGAGGAGCAGCAGAAGATACTGGACCGCCTGGAGGAAGAGCTGAAAGAGATCTCGGTCCTGCTGGGTAAGGCAGAGGAGGCTCAAAAGACCCAGAAGAAGCTGGAGGCGGCCTGCAAAGCCAGGGAAGAACTGCTGCCCCAGGTGGAGGCAGCCCGGAAGGCACTGGAAGAGGAGGTACAAAAGGCACCTCGTCAGGAGGAATTGAGCAAGGAGTTGGCTGCGCAGGAGGCGGAACTGCCCCGGTATCAGGAACTGTCAGAAAAGGAGGCTGCCCGCGCGGTTCTCACCGGGCAGATCGCGGCGCTGGAGCAGAAGCGGAACGGTCAGACACAAATGCAGCAGGCCAAAGTCCAGAATCTGGAACGCTGGAAGCAGGAACTTGCCGGACTGACCGGAGCGGAGGCAGAGCAGGAGCGCCTGCTGCGGGAGAAGGAACAGACAGAAAACCGCAAGGCTGCCCTGGAATTTCTGCAGGTTCAGGTAAGAGCCTGGCAAGCCTGCTTGGGACAGTTGACCGAGAGCCAGACCCGGCGGGAGGCCCTCTCACAGCGGCAAAAGGATCTGGCTGCCCGAGTTCTCCAGGCAAAAAACACGCTGCAGACCAGCCGGGAGACCTGGCAAGCGGCTCAGGGTTTGCCGGAGGAGAAGCAAAAGCTTCTGCGCAGCCAGGAGCGGGCGAAGGAGAAAGCGAAGGCTCTGGATGAACTGGCGGCCACGCTGGATGACTGCGGTAAGGCGCAGCAGGCGCTCCAGAGGGCTCAGACGGCGTATCAGCAGGCCAGAGAGCAGGCGGAGCAGCTGGAGGAGGACTACCGCCGAAAGAACCGGGCGTTCCTGGACGAGCAGGCGGGGGTGCTGGCGCAGTCCCTGGAGGATGGTAGTCCCTGCCCCGTGTGCGGTTCCCTTCATCATCCGGCTCCAGCCCAACTGTCCGGCGGCGCTCCCACGGAGGCAGAACTGGAACAGGTGAAAGGAAAACTGGAGGCGGCCCGGCAGCAGGCCCAGACAAAGAGCCTGGCTGCGGGGGCGGAGCGGGCCGCCCTGGAGGAGCGGCAGCGCCAGCTTCTGACACAGATGTCGGTGTATATTCCGGACCCTAACCTGGAACGTGCCGGGCAGCAGATCGACGCTGGCCGGGAGGAGGCTGGGAGAGAGCTGTCTCAACTGCATCAGGCGCTGATGGAGTTGGAGGCGCAGCTTGCCCGCCGGGAGGAGCTCGGACAGGAGATCCAGCGGCAGGAGCTGGCTTTGGCTGACCTGGAAAAGCAGCAGGAGCAGCTGCAGCAGGACCTTACCCAGGCGGAGGTGGCCCGGAGTGCCTTAGACGGCCAGAGGGAGCAGATGGAGAACACCCTTGGACGGGAGCTGACCGTCCACCTGGGAGGCTGCGCACTGGAGAAAGCCCCCGCTGTGATCGCGGAGGATCTGGAGCAGGAGAAAACGACGCTGACACAAATGGAGGAGCGGGCCCAGATACTCCGGAAAAAATTACAGCAAAAGCAGGAACTGGACCAGAGAATTCCCCAGGAGGAGCAGGCCTTAAGAGAGCTGGAGCAGTCTGCTGCTGCTCTGCGGGAGGAATTGGCGGGTGCTGAAAGCCGGAACGAGGAGATGACGGAGCAGATTGAGGCTCTGCGCACCCAGCTTCATCATCCGGATCTGCAGGCGGCCAGAGGACGTATTGCCGCACTGGGAGAGGAGATCCAGAGTTTGGCCGCAGCGCGGAAAGCGGCCGAGGAGACTGCAAACAGCCGTCAGGCAGAACTGACCAGGGCGGACGCTGCCATCCAGGAGCTGAAACAAATGCTGGAGAGCGGCCAGAAGGTGGATATCCAGGTCCAGCAGCAGCGAAGCGAAGAGCTGACCCGGCAGCGCAGCGAAGCTGCCCAGGCCCAAAAGACCATCCATGCCCGTCTCGTGACCAACAAGACAGCTCTGGAAAATATGCAGGAAAAGGCGGCGGACCTGGAGAAGCTGGAAAAGCGGTATACCTGGATGCGGGCCTTGTCCAACACGGTCAACGGCAATCTCGCCGGCAAGGAGAAGGTCGCCCTGGAGACCTATATCCAGATGACCTTCTTTGACCGTATTTTGCAGCGGGCCAATGTCCGCCTGCTGGTCATGTCGGGGGGACAGTATGAGCTGAAGCGCCGCCGGGAGGCGGAGAATAACCGCAGCCAGAGCGGCCTGGAGCTGGACGTGATCGACCATTACAACGGGTCCCAGCGCAGTGTCAAATCCCTGTCGGGCGGAGAGTCCTTTAAGGCCTCGCTGTCTCTGGCGCTGGGGCTCTCGGACGAGATTCAGTCCGCCGCCGGAGGAATCCGGCTGGATACCATGTTTGTGGATGAGGGCTTTGGTTCTCTGGATGAGGAGTCGCTGCAGCAGGCCATCCGGGCGCTCTCCGGACTGACCGAGGGAAACCGTCTGGTGGGGATCATCTCCCATGTGGCGGAACTGAAAGAAAAGATCGAAAAGCAGATCGTAGTTACCAAAGATAAGTCCGGCGGAAGCCGGGTGGAGATTTTGGCGTGAGCCGTGCTGCGCCCATTTGTCCCCTGTGTCCATGCGGATACAGGGGACTTTTTTGCGCTGTGGGGTAGGGAAGCAAGGAAAAAGCAAGATTTCCAGGCGAGCCAAAGAGCGGCTTCTATGGTATGATAGGGAAAACCCGTGGAGGTGAGAGATGTGAAAGGGGAGCGCACCATTCATCGGCGTGTTCTGGAGTACGCATATATGGATACTGACGCGCTGTACCGGGATTTTCATATTCCGGAGCAGGGCTATGATGAGGAGCAGGCGGAGGAGAGTCGGCAGCGGTATGGCAGCAATGTGTTGTCAGGCCGGGCGTCGGACACGGTGCTCTACCGCTTGCGCCGGGCGTTTATCAATCCGTTTGCAGTGATCCTGTTTGTGCTGGCCAGCATTTCTTTTGTGACCGACGTTCTTCTGGCCTCCAATTTCAGCCGGGATATGACCACCGTCATCATCATTTTATCCATGCTGCTCATCAGCGGCGGCGTGCGGTTTATTCAGGAGATGCGGGCCAAGCGTGTGGCAGACCGTTTGACCGAGATGATCGCGTCGGAGGTGTTGGCGTACCGGTACGGCCAGTGGGTGGGACTGTCCTCCACCGAGCTGGTGGTGGGCGATACGGTCCGCCTGCTTGCCGGGGACCGTGTTCCGGCGGATATTCGCCTGACGGCGGCCAAGGATCTGTTCGTCTCTCAATCGGTGATCACCGGCGAGAGCGCCATATGGGAGAAACAGGCCCAAGTCCTTCCCGAGGGACAGGCGCGCTCCTATGGCGAGTATGAGAATATTGTCTTTATGGGCTCCTCCGTCATTGGAGGTACGGGGGAGGGCATCGTGCTGGCGGTGGGAAAGGACACTGTCTACGGCGGCTTCTCGGATGCCGAGGCCCACTTGAAAAACGGCTTTGACCAGGGGGCCAACTCCATCGCCTGGGTGCTCATCCGCTTTATGGTCATTTTGACCCCCATTGTGTTTGCCGCCTGCGGGCTTACAAAGGGCAACTGGTTTTCCGCCTTCTTGTTTGCCCTGTCTGTCGCGGTAGGACTTACCCCGGAGATGCTCCCCATGGTCATCAACGCGTGTCTGGCCAAGGGCAGCGCTGCTATGGGGAAAAAGCAAACTGTGGTCAAAAACATCAATGCCATGCAGGGCTTTGGCAGCATGGACATCCTGTGCGTGGACAAGACCGGCACTCTGACCGGAGACGAGATTCTACTGGAATATTACATGGATATCCTGGGCAACGAGAGCGAGAAGGTGCTGGACTTTGCCTATCTCAACAGCCTTTACCACACCGGGGTGAGAAACCATCTGGATTCCGCAATTTTAAAGTGCCGGGAGATGCCGGGGCGCAGCGGGTATTTTCAGTGGTGGGCGGAGGAGCATCCAAAGCTGGATGAGCTGCCCTTTGATTACGAGCGGAAGTTTGCCAGTGTTCTGGTGAAGGGAGAAGAGAAGAATCTGCTTGTCGTCAAGGGCAGTGTGGACGAGGTGTGCCGCCGGTGCAGCTTTGTGGAATATAGGGGAGAGCGGCAGGCCATGCAGGCCGACGGACTTGCCAGCGTTCACGCCATCGTGGACGAGATGCTGGAGGATGGCATGAAGGTGCTGGCCGTAGCCTATAAACCGCTGGACGCAGCGCAGTTAGAAGGAGAAGACGAGAGGGACTTTGTCCTGTTGGGCTATCTGGCCTTTTTCGATGCGCCCAAGCAGACTGCCGCCGCTGCCATCGGCAAACTGCAGGGACTTCATGTGGGCGTCCGGGTACTCACCGGAGACCAGAGAAGCGTGGCTGTGTCCATCTGCCGCAGGCTGGGCATCGATACGGTGCATACTCTGACAGGCGAGGAACTGGAGCGGCTTACCGAGGACGAACTGCCCGTCAAGATCGAGCATACCACCGTATTTGCAGAGCTGTCGCCCAAGCAGAAGGTGCGGGTCCTTCAGACGCTGCAGGCCAATGGGCATACGGTGGGCTTTCTGGGGGACGGCATGAACGACCTGCCCGCGATGGTGGAGTCGGATGTGGGCATCTCCGTAGACACCGCGGTGGAGGCAGTCAAGGAGGGAGCCGACGTTATCCTGACCATGGTCATCCTCTCCGGTACCCTGCGTTTTGTCCAGGAGTCCCGGAGCGGCAATGCGGCAGAAAAGCTGTTGGCCATGATCACCACCACCTGTACCGTTACCCGGAAGGGACAGGAGAAGGTGGAGATCCCCATGGATGACCTGGTGGTGGGGGACATTGTCCACCTGTCCGCGGGGGATATGATCCCCGCCGATGTTCGCATTCTGGAGGCAAAGGACCTGTTTGTCAGCCAGGCCAGTCTCACCGGAGAGAGTGAGCCGGTAGAAAAGACGCCCCACGTCAACGACCGGAAGGAGAGCGTAACCGACTACACCAACATCGCTTTTATGGGCAGCAATGTGGTCTCCGGCAGCGCAACGGCGGTGGCAGTGTGTGTGGGCGACCATACGATGTTTGGCTCCATGGCCTGCGCGGTAGCAGGGGAGGCGGTGGAGACCAGCTTTACCAAGGGCGTCAATGCGGTTTCCTGGGTGCTCATCCGTTTCATGCTGGTCATGGTTCCGCTGGTGTTTTTCATCAACGGCATCACCAAGGGCAACTGGCTGGAGGCATTCCTGTTCGGAATCTCCATTGCCGTAGGCCTGACCCCGGAGATGCTCCCCATGATCGTAACCACCTGCCTTGCCAAGGGCGCGGTGTCCATGAGCAAAAAGCAGACCATCGTCAAGAACCTCAATTCTATCCAGAATTTCGGCGCCATCGACATTCTCTGTACCGATAAGACCGGCACCCTGACCCAGGATAAGGTAGTGTTGGAGTACCACCTCAATGTGAACGGGGAGGACGACACCCGGGTGCTGCGCCACGCCTATCTCAACAGCTATTTTCAGACTGGTTATAAGAATCTGATGGACCTGGCCATCATCCACAAGACGGAGGAAGCAGAGGCGGAAGATCCCCGCCTGCTGGACCTTTCGGAACACTATGTGAAGGTAGATGAAATTCCCTTTGACTTTACTCGCCGCCGTCTGACCACAGTGGTGCAGGATCAGGCCGGAAAGACTCAGATGGTGACCAAAGGGGCGGTGGAGGAGATGCTCTCCATCTGCGCCTTTGCAGAGTGTGACGGCAGCGTGCAGCCGCTGACCGACGAGGTGCGCGGCCGGATCCTTCAGACTGTGGAAGGTCTCAACGAGAAGGGCTTCCGTGTTCTGGCCATTGCCCAGAAGAGCAACCCTTCTCCAGTGGGAGCTTTCGGAGTGAAGGATGAGCAGGACATGGTGCTGATGGGCTACCTGGCCTTCCTCGATCCGCCCAAGGAGTCTACCGCCGACGCCATCAGAGCCTTGAAGGACCACGGCGTGACGACCAAGATCCTCACCGGGGACAACGAGAAGGTGACTCGAACCATCTGCAAGCAGGTGGGACTGAAGGTGCGCAACATGCTGCTGGGGTCCGATCTGGAACATATGAGTGACGCTGAGCTGGCAAAAGCGGCAGAAGCCACCGACGTCTTTGCCAAGCTGACCCCGGACCAGAAGGTGCGGGTGGTCTCAGTCCTCCGGGAGAGCGGACACACGGTGGGATTCATGGGCGACGGCATCAACGATGCCGCGGCGATGAAGGCGGCGGATATCGGTATTTCGGTGGATACTGCCGTGGATGTGGCTAAGGAGTCGGCAGATATTATCCTGCTGGAGAAGGACCTGATGGTTTTGGAGCAGGGGATCATCGAGGGGCGCAAGACCTATGCTAATATGATTAAGTATATCAAGATGACCGCCTCCGCCAACTTCGGCAACATGTTCTCGGTGCTGGCGGCCTCGGCGCTGCTGCCTTTCCTGCCCATGATGAGCGTACATCTGATTTTCCTCAATCTGATCTACGACCTGTCCTGCACGGCCATTCCCTGGGACAATGTAGACGAGGAATTTATTGCAAAGCCCCGGAAGTGGGATGCCTCCAGCGTGGGCAGCTTTATGCTGTGGATCGGCCCCACCAGCTCTATCTTTGACTTTGCCACGTATATCTTCATGTACTTTGTGTTCTGCCCGATGTTTGTATCCGGCGGTGTGCTGTATAACGATCTGGCCAATCACTTCAGTGGGGCCCAGCTGGTACAGATGCAGATGGCATATATGGGTCTGTTCCAGGCGGGATGGTTCGTGGAATCCATGTGGAGCCAGACGCTGGTCATTCACATGATCCGCACTCCCAAACTACCCTTTATCCAGAGTCGAGCCTCCGCGCCGCTGACTCTTTTGACCTTGACTGGAATCACGGTGCTGACTATCATTCCCTTTACCCCTCTTGGCACTATGTTGGGGTTTGTGGCTCTGCCTGCGGCCTACTTTGCCTATCTGATCCCCTGCATCCTGCTCTATATGGTGCTGGCCACCAGCCTGAAAAAGGCCTACGTGCGGCATTACGGCGAACTGCTTTAAGAATGGAGGAATGACTGATGAACTGGACGAAAATTTGGCTGGACCTGTTTGGAACCACCACTCTGTGGGGACTGGACATGGGCTTTTGGGTAGCTATGGCGGCTGTTTTGCTGATTGTGGTGCTGATGAATGTGGTGTTCTGGGGCATGAAACCTCAGCAGCCGGAATCGGGCAAAGAACAGTAACCGGAATATAAAAACAGCACTGCCGGCATGATGCGCGGCAGTGCTGTTTTTGTTAGTCCTCGTCCCCAGCTTTGAAATTATAGACCGGGCGAATGATCTTTTTCACTTCTGCAGTGGGACCGATGTTGTCCAGAATGTCCTGCATCCCCTTGTAGGCCATGGGACACTCGTCCAGAGTGGCGCGGCTCACTGAGGTGGTGTAGATGTCCGCCATCTGCTTTTTGAATTCAGAGACGGTAAAGGACTGTTTGGCGTCTGCACGGCTCATCAGCCGTCCGGCGCCGTGAGGCGCGGAGCAGTTCCAGTCCTCGTTGCCCTTACCTACGCACAGAAGACTTCCGTCCCGCATGTTGATGGGGATGAGCAGCTGTTCTCCTGCCTGGGCAGATACGGCTCCCTTCCGCAGGATCATGTTTTGGGTATCAATATAGTTGTGGATGGTGGTAAACTGCTCCTCCACGTGGAGCTTCATGCCCTTTATGATCTCATCCATCATGGCCTGCCGGTTGAGCATGGCAAAGTGCTGAACAAGTTTCATATCGTGGATATACTGCTCAAACAGCTCCCCGGACACATAGGCCAGAGCCTTGGGAATGTTAGTCTGCTTGAGATTTTTTAGCTTCTTCAGCTCTTTCTGAATGTCTTTTTCACGACCATCGGCCCGCATTTGGGCAACCAATGCCGCAATGGAGGCGTCATCGGTGCGGTTAAGGACCTTGTAGCCTGCCTGTTGATAGTAGCTGGCGACCTCCACACCCAAGTGACGGCTGCCGGAATGGACGACAATATAGAGATTACCCTCGTCATCTCTGTCCACTTCGATAAAGTGGTTTCCGCCGCCCAAGGTGCCGATGCTTTTTTCTGCCCGCGGCAGATCCACATGGCGGGCGCAGTACAGCTGGCTCAGGTCGATCTCGTTGAGATACCGGTGAGCTTTGTCTCGGATGGAGAAGCCGGAGGGGATCCGCTCATAAATAAGTTTGTCCAGCTTTTGCAGCTCCAGCCGCTTTTCCCGGATACGAGTAGTCTCCATCCCGCAGCCGATATCCACGCCGACCAGATTGGGCACTACCTTATCGGCGATGGTCATGGTAGTGCCAATGGTGCAGCCCGCACCGGCATGAATGTCAGGCATCAGACGGATTCGGCTGCCTGCGGTAAATTCCTGGTTACACAGCTCCTGAACCTGGGCAATGGAGGCGCTGTCCACCACGTCAGTAAAGATTTTGGCCTGGTTGTATTTTCCTTTAATTTCGATCATAGTCTCCTCACAATTATCTTTGTGGGGCATTGCCCCGCTTTGTTGTGCAGCAGGGGAGTATAGTCCGCACCCGGGCGGCGAAGACAGTTTGCTTCATAAACGGATTTTGATAAAAAAGTAGGGTTTGACACAGCCTTTCCTGCTTATCATACCGAATACACGGAAAATTATCAACTAAAGTTTCGTATAGCATTTAGGGATGAATTTAGGCAAACAAAAAAGGATGCCGATAAACAGTCTGTTTATACGGCATCCGAAATGTTGTTTTTCTCTGCGGTTACTCCACTTCCGGATCAGGCAGAAGCCGGACAGCTGCCAGCTGATGGAAGAGTGCAGCAAATACCAGGCCAAATGTCACGCCCAGGAACGTGTCTGCAATACGCAGAATGACTGCGCCCTGCAGTCCGTAGATCCCGGTTCCCAGCATCAGTGCGCCGAAGCAGTTCATGGCGGTTTTATACCGGTAATCGGTGCAGAAACCCAGACACAGCCCTCCCAACGGACCCATCAGTGGATGAAGGGCTTCCGGTGTTACCAAATGAAGGACAAAAAACGCGCAGCAGCCTGCGACGGCTCCTACAATCCGCTGCCGGAAGCGGACAACTGCATTGCCGGAGCAGGGATATTCCGACAGCAGCGACGCGCAGGCAAATCCCATCCACATAAACCGTTCCACGCCGAATACCTGCCCGGCAGTCAGAACCAGACTCACGCCAAGGGCCATGCGCAGCTGCCACAGGTGAACCGGTGTGGACAAATCAAATTTACGCATGACGTGGTGGAAACGGGTGGTTTTATGATGATGCCGGTGCTTGGCAAACAGGATCGCTCCGCAGATCAGGTAGCCCACCAGTGCCATGAGAGCGCGGCGAACCAGGGCCTCTCCCAGTACGGGATTGCCGGTCAGATAGACGTAGGCAAAGCTATATAAGCCGCCGTTTCCCATTTCGGGCCGTTGGGTAGTCATGTAGAGCATGGCAAAAAAGGCTGTAAAGTGCAGCGGGATCAGGAAAAGCGGCGGAAGCACCATGGCGGCGCTGGGAACCAGAACCAGAATGGCCAGAACGACCGCCAAAGTGACAAGAGAGTCGCCGATGCAGTATTCGAAATTGACAAAACGGATCCCCAGCATCATGCAGAATAAGGCCACAGCCAGAGGCGTGTTGTCCGAGCCAAACACACCAGACAGCAGGCTGATAAAGACGATGGCAAAGGCTACGATCAGTACCGAGTGCACGGCCATGGCGATCCAGTAATAGTTTTTTTCCTGCCTTGTGTCACAAGCGGCGATCTTCCGCTTCAGCACAGCAGGATCCATTTGCAGTGCATCATAGAACTTCGTGGTCACGGGATCTATCCTGTCCTTTCTCAATGTGTGTGGCAAGTTTGTCCGCGTAATACATAAATGCTTCAAAATCTTCGCTGGAGCTGCGCCACAGATCGTAAAATGGCTGCAAAATACTTTCGTATCCCTCTTTTAATTCGGCAAGGCCTGTTTCCGTAATAAAGAGCCGATAGCTGCGCTCGTCTGTTTCCTGGCGCTGTTTCCGGATACACTCTTTTTCGTAGAGGGATTTCAGACAGCGGCTCACCGCTTCTTTTTTCATACCGCTGTTCTGGCTGAGCAGAACAGGAGTATTTTGTTCCGGCTGCAAATACAGGTGGGCCAAGAGCTCACACTCGCTGGCAGTCAGCAGAGACTTCCGCAAAGGGAGCAAGGAGCGCATAACCTTTTGAAGCTGTTGCTGGAAGTGCATCATATCGGTCCATTCCACGCGTAGTGTCTCCTTCTTGCATATAGTTAACGGCGTTAAGTATATCGGAGAGACTTGCTTTTGTCAAGTGTTTTGAGAAAGGCAGGCGGCCACCCTGGGAGCGTATGACAGATTATGGATGGTCGGTTATAGGGAATGCGACTCCTTGATATTCTAGGACAAGTCGGGAAGCGTACCGGATCTGCCAGATACAGCAAGATCTGGAAGCTCTTATCCTCGGTAAATCCTATGGAGGACAATTCTGCCTTTTCTAATCCGGGCAGCGTCACCGGCGTCTGGCTGGGCCTCCGGCAGCTTTTGCCGGGATAACCGAGCGGAAAATAAAAAACCACTCGCAGAGCGAGTGGTTGAAAGATAGTTGGATACCTCAAAAAGAAAGGGGGGCGCAATGTGGAGCGGGAAATACGAAACGTTATCGGCACTCCTGCTTCATGGCGAAATACCCGATGAGTACCGTCCAAACATAGGCGCAGGTCTTGGGGATCATCAGCATCCCGATCATGGGGATGGCATCCGCCCACAGAACGACAGGGATGTAAAAGCCAAAGCTCAATACAATGGTCAGCCACATCCACCGAAACGCCCGGTCTCCGTGGTCTCTGGCGCTGCGATAAAACAGCACGATCACCAGCAGACCAAGCAGAGCGAAGGGAATGTTGCGGTAGATGCCCCAAGAGAGGGGGGCGTCGGCACTGAGCCACTGATTTTGAGGCATCATACATAGAAGGATCCGCAGACCGGCCAGAACATATACTGCGGTGGTCAGGCCGCCCTGTCCCTTGACATGGTACCGCTGCCGCCATACATAGTAGAGCAGTACATAGAAGATTGTCATAGTGACCGAGGTGATCCATTTTCCCAGTCCCAGAGGAACGGTGTAGTTTTCAAGGCCTGTGGTGCACAGAGCAACCGCACGGGGGATCAGATGGAAGGCGTCGCCTGCGCCTAGCACCACCGCCATGAAGCCGAACAAACGGAACTGACGGTTTCCCTTACTGCCCCGAATCATCAGGATACCGATAGTAATGACTGAGACCAGGTAGACCGCATCAAATAGAGTTTCCATAATTGCCTGCATCGCTTATACTCCTTTTTCTTCCATGTTTTGATTTGCAGCAAAGGCCGCTTTGCCAAAGTTTCGGCCTAACAGCAATCCGGCCAGCAGCAGGGCAGCTCCCAGGCCGGTGTAAAACACGGCAATAAACTGCTCCGGCGCAAGTCCACTTACCCGCAGGCCAATTCCACCAGTCATCATTACCGCCATAATGGCAAAGGCTTTTTTGTCAAAGAATTTCAGGAAAAAGTGTCGCTCCTCTAAATAGGAGACAATCCGGCTGGTGTGCTTTTTCACCAGTTTTCCAAAGATAAACCGCTGAAACACGGCAAAAACCAGCACAGACAGCAAAAAATTCAGCACCGAGAGGTAGGCTGGGTAGGCCGTCAGGCCGATGCGTAGGATATTGAATCCCGCCGCGCTCCACACCAGACAGGCCAGAAGCAGCAGGGTGTTTCGCTTTACTTTCATGGGTTTCCTCCTTCTTAAGTGAACAATGTTCAATTTTTGGGATATAAAATTCCCACTGTCCTGTGGGAATTTTAATAGAGAGTCCTGCGGACGATCTCCAATACAGCGGTAGGATCATAATCCTGCCGCAGCAAGGCTGACAGCATTAGGGAAAACAGAAGATCTGCAAATTTTTCCGCTGTAAATTGTTCTGTGAAGGCATCTGGCCGCACTTTGGTGTCCCGCTGTAAAACGGAGTGCAATCCATCCAAAATGTGCTGCCAGGTCTGCTGCATCTTCCGTCTCCCGTCCGATTTGTCTGCCCCCATAAAGCCCAGGGAGTGGAGGGTAAAGAATCCGGGATATTGTTTGCAGCCATATTCCATTCGTTCGTACAGCCAGGTAATGCAGGCCTGGGTGTCCTGAAACACAGCTCCATCCTCCGGGCGGTGGAAGATCTCACACCAGACGCTTTCCACGGTGGCGCCAACCAGGGCAGACTTGGAGTCAAAGTAGTTGTAAATGGAACCGACCGATACTCCGCAGGCCGCCGCCACTGAACGAATATTGACGGCCGACCAGCCCTCTCGCTGGATCAGTTCCCGGCTGGTTTTTAAGATATCCTCTTTTGATGTGACAACGGTATTCATCCAATCACCTCAATATGAACAATGTTCATTATAGGGATTTATCCATTGTTGTCAAGTGTGATTTGTATCGTAACTTTTGCTGGGACTGGATTGCCGATAAACAAAAGGGGGATTGTCTATGACTATAAGACCGCTTTGATTGTCAGATGGGGATGCTCATGGTATGATAAGAATATCAAATAAAGTGCCTGTCAAGAACCTTTGCCGGGTGGCTGAGGTTTGGAAAGGAGAAGTATATGCCCCGTACTGATGTAACACAGATGCCTTTTGCAAAACTATACCCGTTGCTGGTAAACAAGGCCGGAAAAAAGGGCCGCAGCAGGGAAGAGGTGGATCAGGTGACCGCTTGGCTCACCGGGTATACCGCGGAGGAGATTGCCCATCTGGAGCAGTCTGATACCAGCTACGGCGACTTCTTTCGGAAGGCTCCTGCCTTGAATCCAAACCGGACTAAAATTACAGGTAAGATATGTGGAATCCGGGTAGAGGAGATCGAAGACCCGCTGATGCGGGAGATTCGATATCTAGATAAGCTGGTGGATGAGCTGGCCAAGGGAAAATCCATGGAACAGATTTTGAGAACATAAATGAAATCCCCCTATTCTGTGCTGCTACAAGCATAAAATAGGGGAATTGTTTACTTTACATTTGTCCCTTCCATACCCGGGCCAAAATATCTTTGAGCACGAGCAGAGCGTCGGTGTTGTTATAGCCGTAGTCCACCCGCAGCTGGGTGAGCATCTCGCGCAGGGCCGGAGCATAGTCGTTGATACGCACCGTTTTATGGTAGGTGGCCAGCACCGGGTACTTCTTGCTCCATATCTTGTTCCAGTCGATCCGGGACTGAGCTTCGTCACTGACGCTGTCAATCATTTGCTGGGCCTGCTGCTCGTCAAAATCGTACTCAATAAATATGGTAGAGCATAGCCAGTCCCTTGGACTGCTGGATGTCGGGCAGAGTCTCGTTGGTCTCCCATTTGGAGATGGTCTGGCGACTGACTCCCAGCTTTTCCGCCACGCTTTCCTGGGATAATCCGCTTTTCTTCCGGGCGTGATATAAGCTGCTCCCTAAACTCATAACAGTTCCCTCCTGATATTACGTGTTCTGCACTTCAGTATACCGTCCGAACAGCAAAAAATCTACCAAGCGAAACACACACTTTCGCCCGGTTTCCTGACATTTCCCTTGCGGCTGTGCTATACTGGAGAAAACGGAGATGGGAGGGATCTGTGTGACAAAGGAAGAGTACCAAGCGGCCGCCCGCTACTGGGAGGAAAAGGACGCAGACAGCGTCAAACTGGAGCCCGGGAAGCTGCGCTCCATGGTGGAAGAGTATATCCAGTCCAACAACACCTGCGCTCTGGCCACCGGGACAGGGGACTATGTGCGCTGTACCCCTATTGAGTACAGCTAGCACGACGGCTGCTTCTGGATGTTCAGTGAGGGGGGCAAGAAATTCATTGGCCTTGAAAAGAATCCCCATGTGTGTCTGGCCATCTATGACCGGTACGAGGGTTTTGGGGCACTCCATGGGATGCAGGTCATGGGTTTGGCAGAGTTAGTGGAGCCGTTCAGTGAGGCTTACAACGACCACGCCGCACGCAAAAAGATTTCTTTGGAGTTTCTGCGTAAACTGCCGTCTCCCATGCACTTAATTTGTGTTCGGCCTACTCGCATCGACTGCCTGTTCTCTGACTTTAAAAAGCTGGGATGCGCTCCGCGGCAGACGTTGTTGCTGGAGGAGACCTTGTGACGACAGGAGTGTGCATAAAAAATTCAGACAGAGCCGATAGGAGGCAGAGCATGGTATATTCCGAAGAGGAACTTCTGGAGGCCAAACGGCAGATCGATTCCACCCTGCATAAGTTGGCAGAGACAGTCAAAACACTGGAGGGAAAAGAAAGCCCTGCCCGCTATAAATCTCAGATCACCTTGGCTAAGCGGCGCATCCAAGCCTTTACCCTTGCAGTGGATCTAATCCAGAGAGAACTGGAGCAGCGGACAACGTGATAACAAAAAGCCCGGAGCATCTGAAGTCGCAGAAGCTCCGGGTTTTCCTGTTCTTAGAATGGTCCCATCTCGCCGCTCTGGATACGGCGCTTCAGGTCAAGCACCTTTTCCTCGATTTGGGTCATGACGGTGAGAAATTCTTCATCTTCTTTGCCGCTGGGGTCATCCAGCCCCCAGTCCTCCCGATGGGAACAGGGGAACATGGGACACTGGACATTGCAGCCCATGGTGACGACGATATCTACCGGCGGAAGGTCGGAGAGCGGTTTATTGTACTGGGTCTGTTCCATATCGATGCCGTGTACCCGTTTCATCAGGCGTACCGCGTCGGGATTGATTCGGGAGCCGGGCTCAGTACCGGCAGAGAAGCTATCAAACACATCGCCGGCCAGTTTTTTGCCCAGTGCCTGGGCCATCTGGCTGCGGCAGGAGTTATGAACGCAGAGAAAAGCCACCTTGGGCTTTTGGTGGTTGGCAGCAGAGAAGGGGCAGCGCTTGCCGATGCACTGGTTGTTTTGACTGCTGTAAGAGCAGACGGGGAGAGTCCGTTCCATCTCCACCCCAAGATGCTCCCGGGTAAAGTCGATGGCGGCCAGGATGGACAGGAAGGAATCCCGTTTGCAGCACCGGGGGCCGCCCGCCTTCCCGATGCTGTCCAGTGCCCGGGCGGTCATCTGGTTGCTCAGTCCCCAAGGTTCCTGGGCCAGTGGTGTGGACTGCGTGGCAACGGCCAAAAACTGTCCCGCACTGATCCCAGCCCCGCAGGCACCCCAAAAGCCGCAGGCTCCGCCGGGAACTTCTTTGCCCCGGCTGTACATCTCGCGAAGGGCGGCCTCCAAATCCAAGCTGCCTCCGGCATTTTTATAGGCGGTGAGCAGAGCGGCTCCCACCATGACATGGTGTTCCGGGCCGTGCATATGGCAGAAGGGGAGATCCATCATCCGTCGGACAATGGCCACAGGGTCTTTGGAGGTCTCAGAGAGACACAGGCCAAAGATGCTGTCCATGCCCTGGGTATGGCAGTCATTGCACACATAGTGTCCTTTTACGCAGCGCGTTTTGCTGGGTTCTTTTTTATGGCAGATAGCGCACTCCATGATCTCATCCTGGATCAGATATTCCAGGGGCGCCCGACAAATCAAACATTCTTCCCGGTTCAAACCTCTGTTTCCTCCCATTTTTGCAGCGCAGCATGTTGTTCCGGTGTATGAAACCAGTGTTCTCCACCTTCCAACACAGTGAGCTTAGCATTGTGTTGATGAGTATACTCTTCCACAGTATGACGGGGAGTCATATTGTCCCCACTTCCGTAGAGAATGCAGATAGGGCAGTCCCAATGGTGGACTGGATGCTTCCGTACCCAGCATAGATACGTCCAGGATAGAGTTTGGCCAAAAGAGGTGGCGATTTCACCCTGCTCCTTTAGTTGTTCCTCCGACACTCCGGCCCAGCCCATCATAGTCAAAATCAAGCGTTCCATGTCCATAATAGGGGAGACAAGTAGAGCGCGACGGGGTGTGTCCAAGGCCAGCATAGCAAAATAAGCTCCGATGCTGTTGGCACGGAGAGAGACCGTTTTCCAGTGCTGCTTTGACCAATACAGCGCAGCTTGAATGTCTGGTACTGCTGTCCATGGGGTAAATACCTCATCTCGATTCTGACGTTCTCCATGACCAGGCAGATCAATGGACAGTACCTGGTACCCCTTGGGACAGGCTATCAGAGCAAAGGCTGCAGCTTCTTCTTTATGCCCCATTTGTCCGTGGAGAAATAGATATCCTCGCTGCGCAGGTTCCCCATATAAAATCGCGGGAATCATACCAATTTGAATGTGTTGGGTTTTCATTGTTTTGCCTTTCATTGGGTTAGTATCAACGCCATCCGCTCCAGACCCAGTCCAAGCCCCTCATGGCCTACACATCGGCTAGGGCGGGTGTTGACGGCATGATCCAGCAGAGGCTGAGTTTGGTTGGAAGTGTCCAAACATAGATCCAGTGCCAGAACATCTTCCCAAGCCCGGTTTAGGAAGGCTACCTCACGGCGGCCATGGGTACGGGTGATTTCAATCGTGCCTGCCTGACACAGGTAGTCCGCGGCCTGTTCGTTGGAAAAACCGGCGGCAGTGAGACTGTCGAGCAGTCCCTCCCGGAACAGTCCTGGGATGTCCACCCACTGGAAAGGCGATACATCATAGCGGACAAAGGTATACCGGCTGTGGCAGTGGACAGCCAGAAGGGACTTGTGCCCCCGCAGGTCAATGACATGAAGATCCCAGCAAAAACGCCGATCCGACTCAGTGCCATACTCCGGCGTTTTAACCTTCAGAAATCGCTGGAGAGGAAAAGTAAGACCCAGTTCCATCACTTCACCTCGTTGGGGATGGTGATCTTTGTTACCTGAATGTGCCCGTCTGCAATCTCCACCATCATCATGGTGATCTCCTGATGAAACCGCCTGGGACCGCAGGAGCCAGGATTGAGCCATAAAATACCGTCTTTCTCTTTCTGAAGATACTTGTGGGAGTGGCCGAACACCACTGCATCCACACCGGAAAGGTCTGCTGGGACCTCTTTTTTGTTGTGGACCATATAAAAGGTCACGCCACCCAGGGTAACTGTGAGATCGTGGGGGATAGCTTCCGCCCACTCTTTGTCGTTATTGCCCCGAACGATGTAGAGGGGAGCGTATTGCCGCAGTTCGTCTATGATGCCGGGTTTATTGATGTCGCCGCCGTGGAGAATGGCGTCGACGTCTTTCAGATATTCCAGCACCTCGGGCCGAAGCAGACCATGGGTGTCGGAGAGAATGGCAAGTTTCATGGGGAATATCTCCTGTCACGGGTTGATTTTGCGAATCTGTTCCAGATCACCGCTGCATAAGGCTTCCAGATTGCGGAAGATTTTCTCCGGCTCCCAGTCCCACCACCGGAGTTGCAGTAAGTAGGCCGTCAGTTCCTGGTTGAAGCGGGGACGGATCACACGGCAGGGATTTCCCGCTGCGATGGTGTAAGGCGGAATATTGCTGGATACCACGGAGTTGGCCCCGATAATCGCACCGTCGCCAATGTGGACACCGGGCAGGACGGTGACATTTTGCCCCATCCACACATCGTTACCCACGACAGTATCGCCCTTAAAGGGCAGCTCGTCCAATGTGGGTGTGCATTTCTCCCAGCCATAGGCAAAGATATTGAAGGGGTAGGTGGTAACCGAGGCCATGCGGTGGTTTGCGCCGTTCATGACAAACTCAACGCCCTTGCCGATGGCGCAGAACTTCCCAATGATCAGCGTGTCCCCGATAAACTCATAGTGGTGAGTTACATGGGATTCAAAGTCCTCGCCCCCGGTGGCCGCATCGTCGTAGTAGGTATAATCGCCCACCTGAATGTTGGGACGGGTAATGACATTCTTAATGTAGCAGACGCTGGGAATGTTCTCGTTTGGGTGGACAGCGTTGGGGTTTGGTCCAAACATTGTGAAGCCTCCTTATCCCTGTGGATTCTGTGCTTGGATTTTCCGGTAAAATTTGCGGGCGTTTTCCAGGTCCTGCGTATCCGGATGTCCCTTGGCAATGCCGCCAATCAGCTTGAAGGGACCGAAGGTATCGTAGCCCTTGCAGGAAAACTCGCCCAGCACCGGGCAGTTTTTCTCTCTGGCGATCTCAGCCACGGATTTCGCACCGCTGCCCTTGGCTCCACCGTAGGTATAGACGAAGAACACCGATTTGCCCTGGGGCAGATACTGCCGGGCAAACTCCACGACGGCCTTTTGAACGTCAAAGCCGTAGATGCCGGAGGCAAAGCCGATGCAGTCATACTCTTCCAGCCGGGCCGTCTGTCGGGTTGTCACATCAATGAGGTCGAGATTTCCTTCATCAGCCATGGCATCCAAGACCTTTCGGGTATTCCCATGGTGGCGGGAGTAGTAACAGACAGCGGTTTTCATCGGTTTTCCTCCAAGGTCCAGCCAAAGTCGTTATGGTAGATCATCTGGCGGGTCATGCCACCGTCAATGCAGATGTTCTCTCCGGTGATGAAGCCCGCCTTGTTCGAGCAGAGGTAGAGCACCATGTTGGCGATATCCAACGGATTGCCTACCCGGCCAGAGGGGTGCTGGTCGGCGTCCGGACCTTCATAGACCGTATAGTCCGTATCGATCCAGCCGGGGGAGACAGAGTTTACCCGCACCTTTCCGCTGAGACTCACCGCCAGCGCGTGGGTCAGGGCGGAGATACCGCCCTTGGCGGCTGTATAGCTCTCGGTCTGGGGCTGGCTCATCCGGTCCCGGGAGGAGGAAATATTTACAATAGCCCCGCCGGGAGCAAAGTGGGGAGTAAACAGCTTGGCCAGGTAAAAGGGGGCCGTAACCCCTACCCGCAGCGCATAGTTGAACTCCTCATAGGTGCACGCGTCGATGCCCTTCATCAGGGGCAGAGCGTTGTTGATGAGATAGTCTACATGGCCGAGGTCGGCAATGACCTTGCGGGCGAAGTCCTCTAAGACGGCCTGGTCGGCCAGGTCGCCCACAAAATAATCGTTGGGCAGCAGGTCGATGACACACACCTGGGCCCCTTCCTTCCGAAATTGCTCCGCAATGGCCTTGCCGATGCCTTTGGCGCCGCCGGTGACGACGGCAACTTTGTTTTCAAACATAGTGCTTCCTCCTTACTCGGCATCCTCATCCAGAGCTTCTACCAAAAAGCTCACCGGACGAAAGCCATCGTTGCAGGAGAGCATGGCAGACTTGGGATTTTTCATCCAGCCGTCATAGAAGTTCTCACCGCCGTGGCTCAGGGCCAGTACAAAGGGAGAGAGGGTATCCCAGGCACTTTGGCAAAAGCCATCCGGCTTCTCCCAGCCATTGGCGATAAAAATCTGTCCCACTTTCATGTCGCAGGCGTGGGAGATAGGATTCTCGTACTGGGCCATCAGGTCCTCATATTGCGTGATACGCATGACGGTGATCTTACATTTTTTCATATGATGATACCCTCGCAGTGGTCAATTTCGTGCTGGATGATCTGAGCGGTCCAACCGGTAAAGGTTTTGAGCCGCTCCTGGAATTTTTCATTCTGCCAGCGCACCTTGATGGACTTCCACCGCTTGGCCGGGCGGGTACCGGTGAGGGAGAGACAGCCCTCCTCTGCCTCATAGGGACCGGATTGTTTGATGATTTCCGGGTTAAACATGACCATGTAGGTGCCCTCGTTGTCAAAGGCGATGATTCGCTTATTGACGCCAATCATGTTGGCCGCCATGCCCACACAGCCGGCCTTGTGGTGCTCCAGCGTTTCCAGCAGGTCGGCAGCGATGGAAAGGTCGTCCGGGGTGGCAGGCTCTGCCTTTTGAGCCAAAAAGGTTTCGTCTTTACAGATATCTCGAATCATAATTGATTTCTCCTGATGTAATAATTAACTGCTTGGTTATGAAGGTCTTATTTATTGGGATAAATCCCGCTTGATCGTGTGGCCTATGGCATAGAATCCCATATTGGGCATTATAGCACAGCAAGAAAGATGATTCCAATGTTTCTGCCCGCATAGCACGGAAATAAATTGTCTTTTTTTCTTATATGCCGTATAATAGTACTAACATTATGCCGCATTTCCATATTCTCCGATCAGAGAGGAAGATAAATATGGCTCGAGTATCCACCAAAGAAAATAAGACCATTTACCAGCTCACGCGGGAGGGTTTAAAGCTGACCCGGGAAGAGGCCAGTGAACTGTTGGAAACCATGTCTCCCGAACGGATCGAGAAGATTGAAAATGAACGATCCATGCCTCATCCTGATGAAGTGCTTCTGATGTCAGATAAGTATAAGCAGCCGGGGCTGTGCAACCACTACTGTGCCAATCAGTGCCCCATCGGGCAGCAGTATGTTCCGGAGATCAAAATTAAAGAGTTGTCTCAAATCGTGTTGGAAATGCTGGCCTCACTGAACTCCATGAACAAGCAGAAGGACCGTCTGATTGAAATTACAGCCGATGGCAAAATCACGGATGACGAGCTGGAGGACTTTATCCATATTCAGGAGGAGTTGGAACGGATTTCGATTACTGTGGAGACCCTTCAGCTCTGGTGCGAGAAAATGCTGGATCATGGGGTGATTGACGTCGAACGGTATAACGCCCACCGTAAATGTGCGAAAGCCGAGGCTTAATTTTCTCTTTTATATTTTCTCTTTTATGTTTAAATAAACCATTGTAATTTGCGCCTGCATACCTTTATTCTCATGGCACATCACAGTAGAATAAAAGCATACAAGAGATGCTGTTTATTCCAAGGGGCAAAAGCAGGAATCTTTTGTTGGATGACCATGCAATCCACTTAGAAATTATTTTATGGAGGGAAAGATATGCGTTACGAAGTAAAAGGTGGCTCGTTTCCGGTTGTTGTGTGTAATCTGGACAGCGGAGAGCAGATGATCACAGAAAAAGGCTCTATGGTCTGGATGAGCCCCAACATGAAAATGGATACCCGTGGCGGTGGCCTTGGCAAGATGTTCTCCAAGGCATTTTCCGGCGAGAGCATGTTCCAGAATACATACACGGCTCAGGGCGATGGTATGATCGCCTTTGGCTCCAGCTTCCCGGGACAGATCAAGGTGGTTACGATTGCACCCGGGCAGGAAATGATCGTGCAGAAGAGCGCGTTTCTGGCGGCGGAATCCGGTGTGGAACTCTCTATCCACTTCAGTAAAAAACTCGGGGCTGGTTTTTTCGGGGGAGAGGGATTTATTATGCAGCGCCTGTCCGGCCGCGGAATTGCCTTTGTAGAGATCGATGGCGAATTGGTGGAATATGAATTAAAGCCCAGCCAGCAGATCATTGTGGATACCGGAAATGTGGCAGGCTTTGAGCCGGGCGTCCAGATGGATATCCAGCAGGTGCCCGGACTGAAGAACAAGCTGCTGGGCGGAGAGGGCCTGTTCAACACGGTCCTTACCGGCCCGGGTCGTGTATGGCTGCAGACCATGCCCATTTGCAATGTGGCGGCATCCATTCGTCCCTTTATCCCCACTGGGAATGGCTGACGAACTGGAATCTGCGCAGAACGAACCTCTGTGCTGCTTGCGCAGAGAAGTCAATGTCCCGTTCCAATCGGCAATGTGCAGACTGAAAGGAGGACCAAATGAAATACGCGGCTGATTTTCGCAGTATTGCAAGAGACTCCTTGCGAGGGAAATGGCTGTTTGCGGTTGCAGCTGGTCTGGTTGCAGTGCTCCTGGGCGGTATCAGTTCGGATGGACCTGAGATCAAATTCCATATCGATGCTGCGGGTGCAAGCGCCAGTCTGGAGCTTGCAGGACAGAATATTTATTCTACTAGCAAAGGATTGGGACCGGAGCTGAGCACATTCCTGATTGGAGGCGCTGTTTATCTTATCCTGATTGCCATTGTGTTTGCTGTGGCCTACTTTATTCTTGGCAGCATCATTGGCGTTGGGTATGCGCGGTTTAATTTGCGGATGGTAGATCAGGAAAATCCGGCCTTTGATGTCCTGTTTGCTTATTTTCCCTACTGGAAGACGATGGCTGCGGCCCGTTTTCTTCAGAGCCTCTACATCCTGCTGTGGACCCTGCTGCTGATCGTCCCCGGCATTATCGCCACATACAGCTATGCGATGACGGAATTCATCTTGGCGGAGCACCCTGAGCTTACGGCCAGTGAAGCCATTGCCCGTTCCAAAGAGCTGATGACAGGAAACCGTTGGCGGCTGTTCTGTCTGCACTTCAGCTTCATTGGCTAGCACATCCTGTGTATATTCACTCTGGGAATCGGCAATCTGTGGCTGAATCCATATATACAAACGGCGACAGCAGCATTTTACCGTGAGATTTCCGGCTCTGTACCCGAAATCGGATATGTTTAAGCGGAAATGCACGCGGATGAATTCTTAATGTAACAGAAAAGCAGGTCCCCTCCGTGGGGACCTGCTTTTTTGTCCAATAATCTTATTTGCCAATCTCTTTTGCCTGTTCCACAACTTTTTTGTAAGGGCCAATGATATACTGGTTCATTTGTCCCTTCATCTTTTTCTGTACCGACGGAACCGCAAGCATAGCGCCCACCAGTTTCATCTGCAAAATACGTTTCTTTTGCTTCTGAGGGAAGTCGTAGATGCCGTGGGCCTTATAAAATTTGTGGTCAGCCTTCATCATACCCTGCATCACATAGATGAGGTCACGGAAGATCTTCATGCCGCCCACACCATAAAAGTTGGCCGGGCGGGACAGCTTCTTTTCCATGGCAAACACCAGAGCATCGGCCAGAGTCTGAATTTCGGATGCAGGATCTCCCTCATCTGTGGCTACACCGCACAGGTAGTTGCCGCCCACCTCGCTGCGCCCCTCGATGATCATGCGAAGATTGCTTTCATGCCGATAGTCGCCGCTGATGAGATAGGCAATGGGAGTGCCGTGGGTCACGGTCCGGTGGCCGTTACAGAACTGTCGGTCATCGAAGCATTTAAAGCTGGAGTGAGTAAAAACGGCGCGATCTATTGAAAATGCTGGACTTTTGAGCGATTTCATGGTATAATTTATCCGTGAAAAATGTAGTAAACGAGCAGATAAGCAACACGGAGATGGTAAGCATTTCCCGTGCGGAATACGAGAAATTTCAAGCGCAGGGAGCACGGATCTCTGCGCTTGAAAAGCAGGTAGAGCAGCTTATGGAGGCGATCCGGCTGTCCCGTAAAAAGCAGTTTGGTTCCTCCTCTGAAAAACTGAGCGAAGATGCTTATGAACAGCTGAGTCTGCTGTTTAACGAGGCGGAGGCATGGAAGGCCGCAGAGGAAAGGGCACAGGCAACAACTACTGTTGCTGCCCATACCAGACAGAAACGTTCCTCCAGACTGGAAGAAGTTCTGCCGGAGGATGTTCCCGTTGAAATCGTGGAGCACAGAATGAGCGCGGAAGAACTGGGATGTCCGTCCTGCGGCGAGACCATGGTGGAGATTGGCAAAGAGGTACAGCGTTCTCTGGTTATGATCCCCGCTCAGGTAAAGATCCGCGAGGACTGGTATTATACATATGCCTGCAAGCACTGCAAGGAAGAAAACATAGAGACGCCGGTGGTAAAGACGGAGAAGCCTGCTCCCGTTATTTCCGGAAGTTATGCCTCAGCAGAGGCCATTGCCCATATCATGGTGCAGAAGTTTGTCATGGGCAGCCCGCTGTACCGGCAGGAGCAGGAGTGGAACCGGCAGGGCGTGAAAATTTCCCGGCAGACCATGTCCAACTGGATATTGCGGGCAGTGGAAGACTGGCTGAAGCCGGTGTACAAGGAGCTGCACAAACGGCTGGTACAGCGTGATGTGCTCCACGCGGACGAGACAACGCTGCAGGTGCTGCGGGAACCGGGAAAATCCGCCCAGAGCAAGAGCTATATGTGGCTGTACAGAACAAGCGGAGACTCAGAACATCCCATTGTTCTGTATGAATACAGTCCCAACCGGAAGCCGAAGAACGCGGAGGTATTTCTGGAGGGCTTTCAGGGTTGGCTTCATGCAGATGGATATCCCGGCTACCACAGCCTGCCGGAGCAGATCCGCGTAGTGGGCTGCTGGGCTCATGCGCGGCGTAAATTTGACGAAGCAGTGAGTTCTCTGCCCAAACAGGAGCAGGCCGACAGTGCGGCGCTGGAGGGACAGCGGTACTGCAGCGCCCTGTTTGCGCTGGAGAAGGAGTTTGCCTGTTTAACGGCAGAAGAACGATACAAAAAGCGGCAGGAACGGGCAAAACCGATTCTTGACGCCTTGTTGGCATGGTCTGAAACCAAAAAGGCTCCGCCGAAGTCCGCGCTGGGAAAGGCTCTGCACTATCTGCGCGAACAATGGCCGTGGCTGATCCGGTATCTGGAAGACGGAAGATTGGAGATCTCCAACAACCGTGCAGAACGCAGTATTAAGCCATTTGTAATGGACCGAAAGAACTTTCTGTTTGCCAACACACCCAACGGGGCCCATGGCAGTGCAATCATCTTCAGCATGATTGAGACGGCGAAGGAGAACGGGCTGGACCCATTCCGGTATCTGGTATGGGTGCTGCAGACTGCGCCGGGAATGAGTAAAGATACACCGGACTGGGCGGCAAAGCTTATGCCGGAGAACGTGCCGGATGTGTGCTTCGCGGGCAACAGGGACTGACTGGATTTGCTTCTGCAGATCCAGTTTTCTCTTGCTGCACGACATGTTTTTACATTTTTCGATATACCCGACATTTGTGCCGTTTGAAACGGAAATTGTTTCCTCTAAAATTAGAAAGGGCAACACACCCATTATAATTTACAGGAGGAAGCATTATGAAAAAAAAAGAACATTTCGGTCCGAGTATGTGGAGGGCATCCTGAGAACCCACTTCAACAGGCACGCTTGAAAGCCGGTGTATCTCAAGACCAAATTGCCGAACATCTTTCCTGCGATATTCGTACGATCCAACGGTATGAAGCTGGTGTGCAATTTCCAGACTGGAACGAACTGTTGAAGATGAAGGTTTGCTATTCATGTGAATTTGCTGATCTATTCCCGGAGGAGTTTCGATGATGGGAACAGACAGCAAAAGAAGTGCAAAAGATATGCCGAAAACTACGCACAACGCATCGTCTGTGATATCCTTTTCTCCGTCGTTTCTATGGCAACTGCTTATGCGCTTTGCTGAGTACCGCATGGAGCTCCTTGTTAATGAAGTGATGGTATTCCCGAATGGTCATGCCTATTATGTCTGCCCCAGATGTGGCATAACGCTGGAACGCGAGTTCGTAGCCTACTGTGACCGCTGCGGCCAGCACTTAGGTTGGAGAGGTTACAAGAAAGCCAAGGTCGTTTATCCTGGCAGCCGTAAAGAAGTACATACCTGAAACAGCACACAAGGGTGGAGGCAAAACTCCACCCTTGTGCTTTTCTAAATTTCTATTTGACGCTTACGATCAGCCCCGCCGAAAAGCCATACTTGAAATGGCTCTCACTTTCCTCGTACTGAGCGATAGCGTTCTGCGCCCGGAGTTCTTCCACCAGAGCATAGTCCTCTTTGCTGAGCCGCTGGGATAACTGCTCCATCAACGCCGCACAGGTTTGGATCGCCTTGCGGTATTCCGGGGACGTGGGAACAACGGTTTCACAGGGATAAAACTCCCCGTTATACATGGCTTCCAAAATCATTGCGTTCCCTCCCTCAACAGTAGACCAACTCCGCCAGGACGATTTCCTCGGCCCTGTTGTGGATGGAGTTCATGGAGCGCACCCATGCCATCTGGTCGGCAGTTTTCAGGGTTTCCGTGACACCCTCTTGCTGCATCATGGCTTTTTCAATGATTTCCAGTCGCTCCCGACAGGCGATGTCGATTTCCTCCAAGTGGGGAAACAACTTTTCAGTGACAATGAGATCGGTATACAGAATGGGCCGGTGTTCTTTTAAGTAGGCACGGCGCAACCGGCCATATTTCCCGATATGGTACTCTTTGGTGTCCGATAACACAAGGTCGGGAATGAGATAGTCGCCGCATTTGGTGTACGAAAGCGCATTCAGGTATGTTTGCGGCAGGATTCTCCGCAGGCGCCGGAGCATCAGCGGGAAGTATTGGGTACGAAGAGGAAACTGCCCCGACCCTTAAGGGCAGCGCCAGCGGGAATTGCATGCCCACGGTTTTGTGCCTGAACGACCAGGGCGGCAGTGTAATGGATGTGACAGAAGAGAAGGCTGGTACGCTGCGAGCTCAGGTACACGGCCATGCGCCGCTGATATTTGAGAATCATGGGATTGATGCCAGGTATACCGGTCCTCATGCGGTGGCTCCCACTTTACCCGCGAGAGCAGGAACCGGCGGAAACAATCTTCCGCTGGTTGCCGCTCTGGAGGAAACCTACTGCATCACCGGCAACGCAATTGATAGACAGCCCCAAAATGGCGGGAACGGAATTGGATATCAGCGGGATCTTGCGTACACTCTGACTGCGACAGACCATCATGCGGTGTTCCGGCGGCAGAGGGTCGATTTATTTCAGAATGATGTAATTGCGGGAACGCAAAGTGCGCGACAGCATAAAGATGCGACCGATCTTGTTTTCCGGTACCTTCCGACAAAAAAGGACATAGTCTATCTAATTCGCCGGCTGATACCGCTGGAATGTGAACGGCTTCAGGGCTACCCGGATGGATGGACAAATCTTCCAAAGGCATCCGACTCAAATCGGTATAAGGCGCTGGGCAACAGCGTGGCAATCCCGTGTGTACAGTACCTGATTCAACGTATTGCCATATGTCTTATGCTTGGGTTTCAGGGGTATTTTTAGTTGCTTTTGTGAATGGCTTTTTCTCTTATGTTTGAGTATGCTTGCTTTGCGATTACAGAAGGAATCAAAATGCGAGGTGAAGCCATGAACGACTATATGAGAGCGTTACACCAGCGGTTCTTCCAAGAACCAGAATGTACTGAGTTAGAGGCAAAGATCGAAAGTGCCAGGCAAGAGGTTCGAGACTGCCTGGATCAACTGTATCGGCGAAAACTGATGGATCTGATCGATACGCAAAATATATTGTGCGACGAGATTTCCCTGGCGAGCTTTACGGCTGGATTTAAGCTGGCCATAGGAATTGCAAAAGAACTGGAGGCAGGCGGCCTGTATTCCTTCGATCAGGAGGAGACAGAGCAGATCTGCCATCAAATGAAGGAGGAAGGGGGGAACTAAGACTATGTCAGAAGGTGTCAAAAATCTGTGTGCCCCTATACCGGAAGCCCTGCACACCAAGCTGCGCGAGCAGCAAGAAAAATCTGGGAAGAACCTAAGCCAATACATGACCTGGCTGATCACACAATTCTATGAATACGAACAAGGAGGAAAATCTACCATGGACGACAAGCGAACAGTGGCCTTCCAGGTGCCTGTGGATCTGTTCGAGCAATTCAAGGAATACTTGAAAGAGCACAATATGAAGCAGAATACCTTCTTCCTGGCGTGTATCCAAAGAGCGCTGGATGAAGACCACAACCAATAAGGACAGCAGGCCGCTATGGGATATCTCATAGCGGCCTGCTCTTGTGTTTGGAGGTGTTTTCTTGTTCATTTACCCTGAAAACTTAAAAGCAAAACCCATGCTCTGGCTCTGGGAGCTGCGGGATATTGGGATCATCGGCGTCAGCTTTTTGCTCTCTGTCCTGGCGCTCAGTCAAGGCATGAGCATGATCCCATTGGTGATTACTGTCCTGTTTGCGTTTCTTTCCATTCGCGTGGATGGTTCCAGTATCCTGGATTTCCTCCGCAGGGCGGCATGCTTTTTGCTCTTGCAGCAACAGTACTTTGAATGGAGGCTGAATTTGTGAAACGAAAAGAAAAATTAGCCTTCCGACAGCACCAATCTACCCGGCAGCTCATGGGCATCCAGCGGATCACTGCCCACGGCGTAACCACGGAGCGCGGGGAGATGGTGTTCTTTTTGGTGCGGCCGGATAATCTGACTGTTTTATCGGCGGAGGGGGTGCGGGCCCGAATTACAGCTCTGACCAATCTGCTCCGTGCGGAGCCGGCGGTGGAACTGATGGCCTTGGACTCCCGAGAATCCTTCCAGCCCAATAAAGCTTATTACCAGGCCCGGTTGGATAAGGAGACGGTTCCAGCGCTTCGAAATCTGCTTCAGCAGGACCTGAAGCATTTGGATGAGATCCAGTTTGCCTCCGCATCTGCACGAGAGTTTTTGCTGATCCTGCGGCCTGAGGGAAAAGTCATTCCTGACGAGGCGGGACTGCGGCAGATGGAGAAGGCCCTCTGCGACCATGGAATCTCCGTTCATTTGGCAGAGGAACAGGATGTCAAGCGCCTGTTGGCCGTTTATTATCAGCACGATGTGACAACGGACTTCTTTGAAGAGGCGGATGGAGAAGAGGTGGTGATGACAGATGGCCAATAAGAAAAAGAAGAAAACTGCACCGGCAAAACAGCCTGTGGTCGAACGGCCCAAAGAGTTTCTGGACCTTATTGCCCCGGCTGCAGTGAAGTTCAACACAGATCACTATATTCTGGGCGGCTCTTATCGCTGTGTCATGGTGCTGCGCAGCTATCCGCCCAGCACGGAAGAGTTGGCTCTTCTACGCCGCTTAGGAGAGCTGGGAGGAGTGACCCTTCACTTGGCTGCCCGGCAGGTGACCGCTGCGGAAGAGAATGCCATCCTCCATGCAGCGACCAATAAAACCAGGATGGAACGCAGCAACCTGAGCAACATGAAACAGAGCGTCACCGCTGAGGCCAAACTTCAGGATGTGGTGACCCTGATTACCAATCTCCGCCGGGAGCAGGAACCGCTGCTCCACTGCTCTGTTTTTATTGAATTGGCGGCAAGCTCCCAGGAGCAGCTGCGTGCCCTGCGGGATCAGGTGAGTGCATGGTTGATCCGATCCAAGTTAGGGAGTGATCCGTTGCTGCTGCGTCAGCGGGACGGTTTTCTCTCCGTCAACCCAGCGGGGCAGAATGCCTTTGGCTCCTTCGCAGAGCGAGTCCTGCCTGCGTCCAGTGTGGCCAATCTATATCCCATGAGCTACTCCGGCAAAACGGATCCAGGGGGGGTCTACCTGGGCAAAGAGAAATTCGGGTCCAACATCATTGTGGACCTGGACCGTCGGACGGGAGACAAGACCAACGCCAACGTGCTCATCCTGGGTAACAGCGGCCAAGGGAAGAGCTACCTGCTGAAATTCTTGCTGTGCAATGTGTTGGAGGCGGGAAAGTCGGTCATCTCTTTGGACTCTGAACATGAGATGGCGGACCTGTGTACCAATCTGGAGGGCAGCTTTTTGGATCTGCTCAGCGGGGAGACGCGAATCAATCTGCTGGAGCCCAGGCAGTGGAACGACGGCAGCGAGCCGGATGATCCAGAGGTGCCACCGGCATTTCGGGGTACCCCGTTGGCCCAGCACATCTCATTTCTGCGGGATATTTTCCGGGTCTATAAGAATTTTGACACTCCCCATATTGACACACTGGAGCTGATGATTGAGCGGCTCTACCGGAACTGGAAGATTAGTGATGCCACCGACTTCTCCCAGATGGCCCCCACCGACTACTACCTGGAGCAGGTGCCTGGAGCTATGTTTCGAATTGGTACTGCGTCTGAAACTCCGGCTTCCCATCTTCCCCTCCACAATGCAGGCATTCTGTTTGATGAGCAGGCCATACCCACTGGCGCAGCGGTTATGTGTCAACTGGCCCGTGATTATTTGAAGAACACATAGAAGTGTATCATGCAATGGATGAAAAGCAAATTTCATATGATATATTAAAAACGATCAGTGCAGTCAAACGTATCAGTATATCTTTGTGATAAAAATACAAGTTTATAATAGAAAGAAAGCATACATTTAAATATAATACAGGAGGCGCTATTGTGAATCATCTTACATCCAACTGTCGGATTGCCGTGGTACAGGCAGCACCCGAACTTTTTGATAAAACAGGTTGTACTCGGAAAGCCATCGAACTAATCCGAACTGCGGCTGGCCAAGGGGCACAATTAGTTGTTTTGCCAGAACTTTTTATTCCGGGCTATCCTTATGGTATGACCTTCGGATTTACTGTGGGTGCCCGTAGTGAAGAAGGACGCAAAGACTGGAAACGCTATTACGACAATTCCATTTTAGTACCTGGTAAGGAAACTGCGGCAATTTCCCAGGTAGCTGCTGAACTAAAAGTCTATGTGAGTATCGGAGTTTCAGAGCGGGATCCTGTGACCGCGACTTTGTATAACACAAACCTTGTTTTCTCCCCTGATGGGAAGCTAGATTCGATTCACAGAAAATTAAAACCAACTGGATCGGAACGAGTTGTTTGGGGAGATGCAGATCGGGATTATTTCCCAATTACGGACACGCCCTGGGGACCTATGGGTAGCCTGATCTGCTGGGAGAGTTATATGCCGTTGGCTCGGGTTGCGCTCTATCAGAAAGGGGTTACATTATATATCTCCCCAAACACGAATGATAATCCGGAGTGGCAGGCCACTATTCAGCATATTGCATTGGAGGGCCGTTGTTATTTTGTAAATTGCAATATGTACTTTACGAGTGACACCTACCCCAAGGACCTCCATTGCCCGCAAGAACTGGCGGCTTTGCCGGAGGTGGTTTGCAGAGGCGGAAGCTGTGTGGTGGATCCATTTGGCCATTATGTCATGGAACCGCTTTGGGACCGGGAGGGGATTCTATACGCCGATTTGGACATGGAAAAAGTCCCGGCCAGTCGGATGGAATTTGATCCATGTGGTCACTATGCGCGTCCAGATGTGCTGCATTTAGAGGTTCGGGAGTAACCAGCATTGATTGCAAAATGGAGCATCGTGCGGTACAACATTCAAACAGGAGAGGAGAATTCGATGAGACGCATTTTGCTGATTGCCACGGGAGGCACAATTGCTTCCAAAGAAAGCGGCCAGGGATTGGCACCGGCTATTTCATCGCAAGAACTCTTAGAATGTGTGCCTGAGGCCACAGCCCGGACCCACTTGGAAACGCTCCAGCTCATGAATTTGGACAGCACCAATATTGGTCCGGAGCACTGGCTACAAATCAGTCAGGTTATTGAAAAATTATATGACCAGTATGATGGTTTCGTTATTACACACGGGACTGACACCATGGCCTATACGGCATCGGCTCTCTCCTATCTCATCCAGAGTTCGCCAAAGCCCATTGTGTTGACCGGAGCACAGAAGTCAATTTCCCTCACGGACACGGATGCAAGGAAAAACTTGTCTGACAGTATTTTGTATGCGTCTGATCCAGATTCCCACGATGTCTCTTTAGTGTTTCATGGGCGAGTGATTATAGGAACTCGGGCACGGAAAGAGCGCACGAAGAGCTATGATGCATTTTCCAGTGTGGATTACCCGGATATTGCGGTGATCCGAGATGGGAAACTGATCCGGTATCTCGGGGTTACTTCCTATGAAAAAAATGCAGTTCCCACTTTTTTTCATCACATGGAACCCAATGTGTTGCTTCTAACCCTGATCCCTGGCATGCACGGAAGGATTTTGGATCAACTCATGGATGACTATGAGGGAGTCATTTGCCAGTCATTTGGGGTGGGTGGACTTCCCGGTGGAGGAAATGGTGAGTTGGCCCAGTCGATTGGTCGCTGGATCGCAGCAGGGAAAACCATTCTAATGATGACACAAGTTCCCTATGAGGGGAGTGATATGGAGGTTTACCAGGTGGGACAGCAAGTGAAGAAGCGATATCCTGTTTTGGAGGCTTATAATATGACGATGGAGGCGGCGGTGACCAAATTGATGTGGGTATTAGGCCAGAGTCGTGCTCCGGAGGATGTGCGCCGCATGTTTTATGAACCGATACACCATGATTTTATACGATAGCTTAAATTAAGGTTTAGGAAAGATCTCTTGGTTGCTGTTTAATTGCAAGGCTTTAAATGATGGCTTTACTCCGTGTTTGAAAGAAAAAGTTTTACGAGATAGAAAATTATAACCAAAAGCAGACGCTATTATAAGTTATTGATATCCCGTGCAATCCCTCAAATGATTTTAATAATTTAATTTTATGGTATAGTAATGAAGGAAATCCTGCAAAAATAAAGGAGGTCACTCAGAATGAAAACTCTATCAAGGATTGCGCTTAATATTAAACCATCTACCACAATGGCAATTGATACCATGTTTAAGCAGATGAAAGCTGATGGCCTTGATGTCATCGGGTTTGGTGCCGGTGAGCCAGATTTTCCTACGCCTGAGTATATTAAGAAATCTGGTATTGCTGCCATTGAAAACAATGAGACCAAGTATACCCCATCCACCGGCACTGTGGAGCTTCGTAAAGCGGTGTGCAAACGACTTAAAGAAGACTGCGGTGTAGATTACCAGCCCAGTGAAATCTCAGTATCCAATGGAGCAAAGCCTTGCGTCTATGTGTCCCTGCGTGCATTAGTCAATCCTGGCGATGAAGTGATTTTGCCTGCGCCTTATTGGGTCAGTTATATTGAGCTTATTCAGATGGTTGGCGGTGTGCCAGTGGTAGTGGAGGCTAGTGAGGCAGAAAACTTCAAAATTTCTCCAGAAAAACTGGTGTCTGCAATTACTCCAAAAACAAAATGTATGATTTTGAATAATCCTTCAAATCCTACAGGCATGATGTATAACCGAAAAGAACTAGAACGAATTGCTGAAATCTGCGTGGAGAAGGACATTTATGTTATTTCAGATGAAATCTATTGCCGCTTGGTATATGATAACGAAGCGTTTGTTAGCCTGGCTGCAATTAGCCCCGAAATGAAAGAACGCACGTTACTGGTCAATGGAGTATCCAAATCCTATGCCATGACTGGCTGGCGTATTGGCTATGTGGCAGCCCCTAGTGCCATTTCTAAGGTAATTGGAAATTATTTGGGTCATTGTACGGGCTCTCCTAGTTCTATTTCACAAAAAGCAGCTGCAAAAGCATTGATTGAGTCCCAGGAATCAGTAGAGAAAATGCGTGAGGCTTTTGCGGCACGACGCGATTATATGGTCGATCGGATGAACCAAATTCCGGGGGTAAGCTGTATTAAACCGGAAGGAGCTTTTTATGTGATGATGAACATTGAAAAGCTGCTGGGTAAAAAGCTGTTTGGTCAAGAAATCCAGAGTGCTGATGATTTTGGAAATTTGTTCCTGCAGTATGGCAAAGTGGCTGTAGTACCTGGCACAGGCTTTGGTGCACCTAATTTTGTGAGGTGGTCCTATGCTACTTCTATGGAGAACATTAAAGCTGGTTTGGAACGGTTAGAAAAGTTCCTGAGGGAAGAGCCAGTATAAGTAACCGTCAAAGAAGCAGGCGGATAGACTTCCATGAGATAATTGCTCATGTGTCATAAAGTAACACAATTACTTAATGGGTAGCCTGTCCCTCTATTCCGTAAAATAACAGGCGAGACGCTCCAAATGGCCAGAAAGAACCGTACCCCGGAAGAAAATGCCCGTCGAGAGAAGATCCGTGAGTTGCTGCAGATGGCAAACATCGGCAGCATGGATGACATCCAGAATCTGTTCAAGGAGACCATTGTCGAGTTCATGGAGAATGGCTTAGAGACAGAGCTGGATGACGAGTTGGGCTACAGCAAATACGATTACAAGAACAAGAACACAGATAACAGCCGTAATGGCCACAGTAGCAAGAGGCTGCGTACCAGCTATGGCGAAGTGAATGTGTCGTCGGTTCCCCGAGATCGGAAGGGAAAATTTGAGCCCCGGGTGCTGAAAAAGAATCAGACTAGTATCAGCCAGGACATAGAGAAAAAGATCCTGTCCATGTACGTCAAGGGCATGACTACCCGCCATTGAAGCTCACATTCAGGACATCTACGGCATTTCTGTCTCGGACAGCACAGTCAGCCGAATCACAGACAAGATTCTGCCCATCGCCAAGGAGTGGCAGCAGAGGCCTTTGGAGCCCATCTACGCCGTGGTATTTCTACTATCATGTCCGCGCCATTGAAGTCAACCTGGATGGGCGGAAAAACGTCCTGGGGATGTGGGTTGGCGAAAACGAGAGCGCCAAGTCTGGGCCACTGTCCTCAATGGTCTAAAAAAACCGGGGAGTAGAGGATGTTTTTATTGTCTACACCGACAATTTAGCGGGGTTTGACGCAGCCATTTACGCCACCTTCCCCCAGAGCGAGATCCAGAACAGCATCATCTTTTAAGTACCCCCAGGAGGTGCGCAGGCTAATCTACACCACCAATGCCATTGAGGGTTTTAACCGCCAGCTGCGCAAGGTGATCAAGTCCAACTTTCTGTCCGCACCCCCCAGCCAGCGAAAGCAGTAAGTCTTGAAAAAGATTTACTGCTTTTTGGTTGTCTGGCTCCGCTCCCGGCCATTTTGCTCCCTGACGGTTGTAGTAGTAAGTAAGGGGGAATTTTTCTGCATTGGTGTTTGGCATTTTGGGTGTTTTACCCGTAGTGGAGATCAAAGAGAAGAATCCCTGTTTTATTTGGCAAATTTCAAAATGTAGTGTTGTAGGGAGTGGACGAGGAAAACTACCCGCTATCTCTCGCTACAAATAGCGGATAAAAGTCATATTAGTAGTGCAGCGGGAAGGGAAGCCCTTTTCGAGCGTTATATTAGCGGAAAATAAGAAGCCCCCGTACACGCCGGAGTTTGCAGTCACACAGGGCAGTTTCTACCACGGTGCCAAAATCCGCAATTCTGCGGTTTTGCCCCTCGCGGGAAACTTGTTGGGGAGTGCCTTCCCCAAACCCTGCTTGTCGTCCTCGCGGACTGCATATCGTTCACTTCCGCGCTAGTGTGAAAGTTCATTCATTCCGCGCTCATCCTCTCCCCACGCAACCCGCTTCGCTGGGCTTGCGCGGGGGCCCCATGTGCGCCGCCGAAAGGAGGTCACACCATGCGAAAGAAATACAACACGCCCCACCGCAGCCGCATTGTGAAAACTAGGCTGTCCGAAGAGGAATGCGCCAACTTCACAGCGAGGCTTGCGTCCTATGGTATCAACCAGTCCGAATTTCTCTGGCAGGTGATACAGCGGGCGATCATACGATCGGTTGTCCATGTATCGTCGGTCAATGACGAGCTGCCGAAGCCTATCTGACCTTTGAGCATGACGAGTTTACTATGAAGCCAACCCTCGACGAACAGGGACGGCTGATCCCCCGCGAGGACTACCGGCTGTCCACGCTGAACTGCGGCAGAGAGGATTTTGTTGTTGCCTGTATGCGCTCCAATCTCCGCTATGGGAAGAACCAGCGGCGGGAAGATGTGAAAAGCCATCACTATATCATCAGCTTTGACCCACGGGACACAGCGGACAACGGTTTGACCGTAGACTGGGCGCAAGCGTTGGGTGAGAAGTTTTGCGCCGAGCATTTCCCCGGCCACCAAGCCCTGATATGTACCCATCCGGACGGGTATAACCACAGAGGCAACATTCATGTGCATATCGTCATCAACAGCCTGCGGATTGAGGAAGTCCCGTTCCTGCCCTACATGAACAGGCCAGCCGACACAAAAGCCGGGTGCAAGCACCGCTGTACCGACGCTGCCTTGCGCTACTTCAAATCCGAAGTCATGGAGATGTGCCACCGGGAGGGGCTTTACCAAATCGACCTCTTGAATGGCAGCAAGAACCGCATCACGGAACGAGAGTATTGGGCGCAGAAAAAGGGACAGGTCGCTCTGGACAAGCAGAACGCCCCCATGCTTGCGGAGGGTATCACACTCCGGTAGACCAAGTTTGAAACGAACAAGGAAAAGCTGCGGCAGACCATACACGCCGCGCTTTCTACTGCGACTTCATTTGAGGACTTTTCCTCTCTGCTGCTGCGGGAGGGCGTGACCGTCAAGGAGAGCTGGGGGCGGCTTTCCTACCTCACGCTGGACAGGACGAAGCCTATTACCACCCGGAAATTGGGCAACGATTTTGACCGCGCCGCCTTATGGTTTTGAAACAGAACGTCGCCAGAGCAGCCGAAGCACCCACCACCCCGCGCACCATAAAAGACCGCGTGCAGGCCGCCAGTGTCGAGATAGCCGCCCACAACCTCGCCGCCGCAAGGAAGCCGAGCGACAGCGCCGCTACTACTTTTCTACGCCTTTAGGGGCTTTCAAACCCTTGTAAATCAAGGCTTTTTTACCCGTCCTCAACGGGGGCTTGATATATAATCCTTTTCGCCCGGAAACGGCATTCTAAATGCGTACAAACGCCCCAAATCAACTCAAAGGAGGAACCGTGTCAGATAACCGAAAATATTACTACCTGAAGGTGAAAGAGAACTATTTTGGCGAGGATGCTATCGTGCTGCTGGAGAGTATGAAGGACGGTGTACTCTACTCCAACATTCTTTTGGAGTCGTACTTAAAATCGCTGAAAAACGGCGGGAAGTTGCAGCTTGATGAAAATATCCCCTACACCGCGCAGATGATTGCCACCATTACCCGCCAGCAAGTCGGCACCGTAGAGCGAGCCTTGCAGATTTTTATGAAGCTGGGGCTTGTGGAGCCGTTACAGAACGGCGCGCTGTATATGAGCAACATCGAACTGCTTATCGGCCAATCCTCTACCGAGGGGGAGCGAAAACGGCGGGCAAGGCTGGCTTTGCAGGAGCAGAAAGCCTTGCCAAAGGCCGGGGCGGACATTTGTCCACCATATCAAGCGGACATTTGTCCACCAGAGATAGAGATAGAGAAAGAGATAGAGATAGAAAAAGAGAGAGAGCGAGAGTTAGATACGGGACAACCCGCCCGCGCCGCCTATGGCCGGTATGGAAATGTTTTTCTGACCCAATCAGAACTGGACGGGCTGAAAGCTGATCTGCCCGGCAAGTGGAACTACTACATTGACCGGCTATCCTGTCATATCGCGTCCAGCGGCAGGGAGTATCACAGCCATGCCGCCACGATCTACAAATGGGCGCAGGAGGACGCCGCCAAGCCCCCCCAAAAAAAGGGCATACCCAACTACTCGTGCAAAGAGGGCGAGAGTTTATGAAGAACGAAATCAACGCTGTTTTGAAAAATATGATGGCCACCACACCGGAGTCAACCGGAGTCAGAGGACTACACCGGCGAGGACGGTTTGCTGTACTGCGGCAAGTGCCACAAGCCCAAAGAAGCCTACTTCCCGGAGGACACTGCCCATTTCCGGATTTATGAGCGGCTACTTTCTATGTGTGTTCCGGTACGCTTTACCGGTGATAGCTTCCGGCAGGAAGCCGCGCAGCAGAAAATGGAGAGCATGAAGAAACTGATTACCGACTGAAAGGAGTATTGCCTATGGCAGATAACAAGCAGCACGACACCCGCACAGCCCGCCGCCCCGACTGCGTGACGGAAATCCGCATGGGCAATTCCGTCCTTGTCGTGTCCGGCTATTTCAAGAAAGACACTACCACCACCGCCGCCGACAAAATGGCGCGGGTACTGGAAGCGGAAGCCGCTGCTACACAGGAGCCGACTTGTCCGGCGTGAACCGGGGCATGAGGAAAGCGGCCATGCCGGGGAGCATGGCCGCTGGAGTGTGAGTAAAGGTCATACATGGATTTGAAAATCACCAAAATCAAATACACCGCAGCCTTGCTTTAAATTACCCTCTTTTGCTAATTGGCAAAAGGCTTTTTCAATCCGGCTAATTATATCGGCGGGAATAGCAAGTTGATGATGTGCAGGTAAAATTCGCTGTACTTCTAAAGACTGCAATTTTCTTATGGACTGAAAGAAAAGTTGTGGGTCTGTTGTTGGATAAAAAGCGTCAAGACACCCTTTGTATATTAAATCACCGGAATACAAGTATTTTCTTTCCGGTTCATAGAAGCAGCAATGCCCCGGAGAATGCCCGGGCGTATGAAGAACTATCAATTTCCTATTCCCCAAATCAATGCAATCGTTATCATGTAAAATTATTTGCGGGACTCCTTGAAAAATCTGATATTCCTCTATTTTGAAGTCAGAGGGAAAATCGCATGGTTTTCTCATAAGATTGCTTTTTACCACTTGCAAAGGTATAGGAAATTTACCAGATAACCAATCTTTTTCTGCTTCGTGGACTGCGATAATATCAAAATATTTGTGCCCGCCGATATGATCCCAGTGTGTATGTGTTGTTATGGCTGTAACTGGAAGTGATGTCAAACTATCAACTACTTTTTTGATATTTGCCACCCCTAACCCCGTATCAATCAATATGGCTTTCTTAGTGCCACAAAGTAAATAGCAATGCGTTTCTTCCCAATGCCGATACTCACTGATTGCAAAAGTATCTTTGTCGATTATTTCCGTTGTAAACCAACTACTCATGTTTTATCACCCGCTCTATCGAAATCGCTTTTGAAAGTAAGTATAGCACACAGATATAAACTTTTCTACTGAAAGCAACTCTACAAAACGCTACACAAAAATCAGCAATTTGACAAATCATAAAGAAGCAGATTTTACACTTTTGCAGCTATACAGCCCGCCCTATTCCGTGGTACAATGAAACCACGGAATAGTGGGGCTGGCTGTCGGAAACGGAGGA